>OHAS01000983.1_pt1 | contig 23580 bp, 22 predicted proteins | sample 1577131 | NCBI WGS metagenome assembly OHAS01 (sample SAMEA3541566, study PRJEB24748) | human gut metagenome | biome: human gut; feature: human-associated habitat; material: faeces | place: China | collected 2012 | reverse complement strand
GGCGCGTGAGGTTTCAATGGAAGAATTGGCAGAGATTCGCAAACGTACCGATGTTGAGATTGAAGCCTTCGTCCATGGTGCTATGTGTATCTCATACTCTGGTCGTTGTACTCTTTCTAACCATATGAGTATGCGTGACGCCAACCGTGGTGGATGTTCACAATCTTGCCGTTGGAAATATGACCTTTACGATATGCCCTTCGGTAAGGAACGTAAGAGTCTCAAGGGAGAAATTCCTGAAGAATTCTCTATGTCTGCGGTTGATATGTCTATGATTGACCATATCCCTGATATGATTGAAAATGGTGTGGACAGTCTTAAGATTGAAGGCCGTATGAAGTCGATCCACTATGTTTCAACAGTAACAAACTGCTACAAGGCTGCATTCGATGCTTACCTTGAGAGCCCTGAAAAGTTTGAAGCAATCAAGCAAGACTTGATTGATGAAATGTGGAAGGTTGCCCAACGTGAATTGGCAACAGGTTTCTACTACGGAACACCATCTGAAAATGAGCAACTTTTCGGAGCTCGTCGTAAGATTCCAGAATACAAGTTTGTTGCTGAAGTAGTAGCTTATGATGATGCTACTCAGACAGCAACCATTCGCCAACGTAACGTTATCAACGAAGGCGACCAAGTTGAGTTCTACGGTCCAGGCTTCCGTCATTTTGAAACTTTTATCGAAGACCTTCACGATGCCAAAGGAAATAAAATCGATCGCGCCCCAAATCCAATGGAACTTTTGACTATCAAGGTTCCTCAACCTGTTCAAGCTGGTGACATGGTACGTGCTTTGAAAGAAGGCCTGATCAATCTTTACAAAGAAGATGGAACAAGCGTCACAGTTCGTGCCTAGATAAGGAAAAAGAATGGTTCAAGCTCAGGGCTTACTAGTAGATCATGAAAGCAGATGTGTTCATTACCATAGTGACAAAGATATCGTAGCACTTCAGTGCTATGATTGTAAGAAATACTACGCCTGTTATCAGTGTCACAATGCTATAGAAGCACATACATTTTGTCCTTATCCTTTAAATCTGAAAGAGGATAGACCTATCTTATGTGGATCCTGTGGGAAAACACTAACGTATGAGGAGTATACAGAGACGGGCACTTGTCCATTTTGTAATGCTGCATTTAATCCAGCTTGTCAAAATCATTACCCAATTTATTTCAGATAAGAACTGTCAAATCCGAGTTGTAAAACTCGGTTTTTTGTTTTCAGAAAACAAGGAAAGGCAGTGAAAGTGGTAGGAAAAGACAATAATATTTTTATATAATTGTCAAAATATACCATATATAAAATTAGTATTTAATTTTATAACTATTTTTACGCTATGTTGTATTTTTAAAATAGTCATCACTAATAAGAACTCATTCATTTCCTTTTTGACTCTTATTGATTCAGGGTATATAAGTGAGAGAAAATCGCTCTTTTAAATAAAAAATATACGTAGATAAATTATAATACCCACTTGCATAATTAAATATTGCATTTAATTGATTGCAAATTTTTTTAAATACGTTTGACTATAACAATCTCCATTGCCATTACGATGTGGCAACATTTCATTTTGCCATTCTAAAATATCTGCTGGGGTAATTTCATTTAATTTAATTTTCTTTCTTTAAAATAAGGAGGAATTTTATCCCTAATTAAATAGCTCTTTGTTACATTTGTGTTATATTTTAATCTAGCTAAACAATTACGTTCATAAATCTCAATAAATTCAGAAAATTTCATATCTGTTGAATGAGATTTTTTTAACTTAAATTCTCTTTCATATGCTTGTGCTTCAGATTTCTTTAGAAATCCACTTTTGGTATGTGACCGATTAATACCTTGCCAATCTTTGTAGTAACATTTTACATACCATGTTTTATTCTTATCATTTTGATAAACAGACATTTCAATCACCTCATTTTGCTGGGATCAGTCCGTAAAATCTTTCATAGAAATATTGTCGATTGGTCTGTCCTTCTACTATCATATACCCTTTTTGAGCAAGTTCTTTGTTCAACTCACGCACAATTTTATAGCCATAAGATTTCGAACTTTTCCATAACCTTTGCTATTTCTGCTTCTTTTATGAATAATTCTGTACTCACTATCACCATCTTCTAACCTTTAAAAGTTAGTATCTTATTATAATACTAATCTTTATAGATTAAGTAAATATATATTCTAATTTTTTTAGTTTAATTTTTAATCATTTTAGTTTAGTATATTCTTTACTTTTATGATTTAGATGATATAATTTAGGGGAAAGGGGTGACTATATCATGTCATTTGGACAAAGATTGAAACGAATTAGAAATCATAGAGATTTAACAATGAAACAATTAGGAATGAATTTGAACATACCTGAAAGACAAGCCGATGTACGTATATCCCAATATGAATCAGATAAAAAAATGCCTAGAAAAGACATCATTGAACAAATGGCTCGTATCTTGGATGTTAATGAATGGGCATTAGATAACCCTGATATTAATACATATTATGGAGCCATGTATAATTTATTTGAATATTATTTCTCTTATGGTCTACATCCTATAAAAATTGATGGTAAAGTATATTTAACTATAGATAAAAATATTGCTATGGATTCACTCGTTGAAAGCTTACATGATTGGTATGATGAATACGAAGCATTCCAAAGCGGTACAATAACTAAAAGTCAATTTATAGATTGGATGCTAAAATATCCAGAATATTCAAAAAAGAATATTAATAAAGAACCTAGAAAAAATGGCTAGAAAGGAAATAATATCGCAACAAGTATTATTAATAAACTCATTAACGTATTTCAATACAAAGAATGTAGTTTATTTTTTAAATTCATTATTTGTGCAACTATATTGCATAAATTGATTGAAACTAATATTTATAAATTTGAACTTGTATGATTAATTTTCTTTATAAGGGAGTGTCAATATTGGATTATATAACATCGTTAGTTGAGAATATAGGAATAATAAAAGATGTTTTATGGATCATTTTCACTTTAATCGCAACTATTGTAGCTGTCTTAACATATAAAAGAGCAAGATTAACATTTTTGCAACCTTTGAGAAGTGAAGTAGTTAAAAGACAAATCGATGAAATGATTGAGTTACTTAATTTTTTAAACACTGATAATTTGGATAAAAAAATAGATTATTATAATATCTTGTTAGGAAATTTTGAAATCAAAATGGATGAAATTGGATTTAGTGATGAAACTGTCAAAAAACGAGTAAAGTATTATGAGGATATGTTTGTTGGAACTTATATTACAAAAGATACCTTTGACGAAAATAGATATTATCCAATAACACCTTTTTTTGATCCAAACAAAATAAAAGCTAAGAAGGCAAAAACTGATTTTGAATTATTACAAGAAGGCATAGTAAAATTGCATGGAATTAAAATAACTAAGCAACACAGCAATTATATGAACGAATTCAAAAAATATTTAGAGAGCCCTATTATCCCAACTAAAATAAAAGAAAAACTTGAACTAATTATGAAAGATATTAACGAAAATATAACTATTAAAATTCCTATAATAATTAAAACTGTAGTTTTATCAGTCTATGAAAAACAAATAAATAATGTAAGTGCTATTGGAATAATTAGTCTTTTTTCCGAAACAAAGAAAGAACATGATGAACAAATAAAAGATTTAAGAAAAGAAATACGTGATTATTTAAAAATAGATTTAGAATGGTAAATAATAAATGTCTTTATTTTCTCTATTGTTACTTATTATTCAATTAAAAAATACGCTTTATTTATCAGCTATTTTTGAGTTACCTTTTTATTCAAACTCGATGAACAATTTATTTTAACTAACCTATTCAAGTTAGTATATTATAAAATCATTCCACTATTTCACTCATATTTTATATCATGTTTTTCTCTTTATAAGTATATGGTATCAAAATAGAATCAATGAATCAACTGAAATAGTATCATTTTTAAATAACCCACATCGAATATTTGAATTGTTACTACAGATTCATTCCATTACTTTCAATAACATTTTTATACCAGCCAAATGATTTTTTCTTTCTTCTTGAAAAATCACCAGTACCATCATCATAACCGTTCTACGTATACAAAACCATATCTTTTTTTCATTTCTCCAGTCCCTGCACTCACAATATCTATACATCCCCATGGTGTATAACCAATTAAATCAACAGCATCTTTCATTGCTCGAATATGATTTTTTAAATACTCAATACGGTAATCATCATCAATACTTCCATCTTCATTGATTGTGTCAGGTGCTCCAAGACCGTTTTCTACAATGAACATCGGTTTATGATAACGATCATAAATTTCATTCAAAGCAATACGCAAACCTAATGGGTCAACAGTCCAACCCCAGTCAGATGTACTTAAATAAGGATTTTTACATGCTATAAACTGATTTCCTTCTGTTTTTTCGGCATTTGGGTCAATTGAAGAAACAGTTGACATGTAATAGCTAAATCCTATAAAATCAACAGTTCCTTTTTGAATGATTTCTAAATCATCTTTTTCCATTTGAATATGAATGTTATTTCTTTCAAACTCTTTTAACTGATATTCAGGATAGTATCCTTTCACTTGCACATCCATATAAAAATATTTTTGTCTATTAAATTGAATTGCTTCCATCACATCTTCAGGTCGACAAGTCATAGGATAACTAGGTGTATAAGATACCATCATGCCTATTTGACTTTGTGGATTGATTTCATGCCCTAGTAACACTGCTTTTGCACTTGCTACAAAGATATGATGATGTGCTTGAAATAAGTTTTGAGGACAATTATCATGTACCCAATTTGACACCATCCAGATAAAACATTGATTTCATTAAATGTCATCCAATATTTGACTTTATCTTTATAACGTTCAAAAACCGTTCTTGCATAAAACAAAAAGTAATCAATAACTTTACGATCTGACCAGCCATCAAAATGATCAGCCAAGTATAAAGGCATATCAAAATGATTGATCGTTACAACTGGTTCAATATGATATTTTAACAATTCATCAAAGATATCATCATAAAATTGCAATCCTTCTTCGTTGACTTCATACATTCCTTTTGGACATATCCTAGACCAGCTGATAGACATTCTGAAACATTTAAATCCCATTTCTGCCATCAATGCAATATCTTCTTTATAGTGATGATAAAAACCTGTTGCCTGATGACTTGGATAATATATATTTTCTTTAATATAGCCAACAGTCCCTACTGGTACAGGTCCAGTCATGGTACTATCAATAGATGTTTCTTCTATTTTTGCTTCAGCTGTTTTGTAAGTTACTTTTCGAGGTTTTTGATACCCTCCACCAGTTACTGCATCAAATGTACTTAATCCTCTACCACCTAAATTATAACCACCTTCATGTTGAGAAGCAGCAGTCGCTCCTCCCCATAAAAAACCTTCTTTAAACCCCATTTCTTCTCATCCCATCATACATATTTTGAATTGTTATAACTTTTCACCATTAGATTCAATAACATTTTTATACCTATAAAAACTATCTTTACGAATTCTTTTATAACTTCCTTTTCCTTTGTCATTAACATCAACATATATCAACCCATAACGTTTTTCAATCTGTCCAGTACTTGCACTCACAAGATCTATTCCACCCCATGTTGTATATCCCATTAAATCCACACCTTCATCAACTGCTTCTTTCATTTTTGAAATATGTTCACGTAAATAATCAATACGATAATCATCATGAATAGTTCCGTCTTTTTCTACGACATCTTTTGCTCCTAGTCCATTTTCTATAATAAGCAAAGGAATATTATAGCGATCATAAATAAAATGCATCTTATATTTTAATTCCATAGGATCTATTTGCCATCCCCACTCACTTTTATCAAGGTAAGGATTTTCATATCCAGTAAAAATATTCCCTTTCGTTGTAATACCATCAGTATGCGTTGTCCTACATTGTGACATATAATAAGAAAATCCTAAAAACTCAACAGTCCCATTTTTTAAATCTGTATAGTCTTGCTTGGATATATCAAGTTTGATTCCATCTTCATCCCACATACGTTTTGAAAATGATGGATAATATCCCTTTATCATAGTATCTGCCACATAACAAAACATATCTTGAAAATACTGATAATTATCCATAACATCCATAGGATCTGGAGTTAAAGGATAGGTACATATACCAGCCATCATGCACCCCACTTTGTTTTGAGGATTAATCTCATGTGCTAATTGAACAGTTTTTGCACTTGCTACAAGTTGATGATGGAGCTCTTGATATCTTTGTTGAGCTGTTTGTTTATCATGAGGTAAATTTTTAAATAACATAAGAACATTGATTTCATTAAATGTCATCCACTTATTCACTAAATCTTTATATTCAGTAAAACATACTCTTGCAAATTCTACAAATTCATCAATCATCTTTCTATTTGTCCAACCACCATATGTTTGTTCAAAATAAATAGGTTCATCATATTTATAAAGAGTAATAATCGGATCTATATGATACTTTTTCAACTCTAAAAATACTTGTCTATAAAATTCAACTCCATCTTGATTAATACCACCTTCAATTCCTTGTGGGAAAAGTGCATATGCTCCTGAGAGTTGACCTTTTGTTCCATCATTCTTTTTATAAATCAATTGCCTACCATTACTTTGTGCAGAACCAACATTCGCAAAATCTACTTGTGTAGGTGCTTTTCCATCTTCATCCCATCCTCCTTCAGCCTGTGCAGCACTGATAGAAGTTCCCCATAAAAAACCTTCTTTAAAACCCATTTCTTCTCATCCTTTCATATTGAATTTTATATTCATATTATATAAAGTCAAAAAAGAAATTTCCAATACTTATATTTCATATCAAGTTATTCCTTTTATCTATTTCTTAAAGTATTCTTCAATCTCATCTAATAACTTTTGAGCAATTGGAGTAAAAACCTGATATTTTTTCCAAATAATATACATTGGCGAAACTAATACTGGATCTAATGGTTTAAAACAAAGATCACTGTCTTTTCCAGTATAAATCAATCCCTCAAAACCTAATGCATAGCCTAACTTTTCTCTTACCATAATTGATGTATTGAATATCAAATCATAAGTTGCGACAATATGTAATTTATCTAGTGATTCACCAAACCATTTTGGCATTTCCTGAATTAAACTTTGTCTAGAACAAATTAAAGGAAGATTTAATAAGTCATCTATTTTTATCGTTTCTTTTTGAGACAATATATCATCTTTACGCATCAATAATCCCCAACGATCTTTAGATTCAATCTTCAAATAATTATATTTAGAAAGATCAACTTCCTGAACAACAATCGCAAAGTCTAATAACCCTTTATCTAAGCGTTCATCTATGGCATCAGTTCCACTACTATAAAAATGCAATCGTAAATGAGGATATTTAATCTGTAATTGTTTTAGAATTTGGATAAATGGTGTGATTCCATTTGATTCTGCAGCACCTATATAAATATCTCCTCCTGCAATATCATCAAGAGATTGAAATTCCTCCATTGTCTTATCAACCATATTCAATATATCTTCTGCTCTTTTTCTTAATAGAATACCTTCATCAGTTAATCTAATACTGTAATTACTTCGAATAAATAATTTCTTTCCGATTTCTTCTTCTAGTTGTTTTAATTGCTTAGATAATGTAGGCTGTGTGACATGCAAATGTTCAGCAGCCCTTGTCATATTTTGTTCTCTTGCAACTGTTAAAAAATAACGTAAAACTCGTATTTCCATATTAACCACCTCAAAAAAATCATAACACAATTAGATATTCCTATAAAGAATAACTTGATATGAATTATAAATATTAGACAGTTCTTGATAACAAACTTATAATCTGTTGTGTAATGAGATAAAAAAATAATATCGCATATTGACTTCTTATTTCATTACATTCTAAATGCTTATTGAAAGAAGGTATAAAATGGCTAAACTAGGAGATGAAAAATCAATGATTTATCAAAATCTTATTGATGCCGGTTGTGATAAAGAACTGACAAGACGATGTATGTCAATGTATGAAGACAAAAAAGTTGATGATTTAAAAAGAACATTATCTATACATAGAAGAACATTACTTAATCATCTACATTCTGTAAATCAGGAAATTGACTGTTTAGATTATCTACAATTCAAATTAGATAAGGAAGATTGAAAGGAGGAAATCAATGGAATATATAACACTGAACACAGGAAATAAAATACCTCTCGTTGGTTTAGGAACATGGAATCTAAGAGGCAAAGAATGTATGCAAATTGTTTCTTTAGCAATTCAACATGGATATAGACTTATTGATACTGCACAAATGTATGGTAATGAAAAAGAAGTCGGACAAGGTATCTTAAATAGTGGTATTAATCGTAACGAATTATTTATTACCACTAAAATATATCGTATAAGTAATAGTTATGAAAAAGCAAAGATTGCTGTCGAAGAATCACTTAAAAACATGCAACTTGATTATATAGACTTATTGCTTTTACATGAACCTTATTCTCAAGGACCACAAATGTATCGTGCCTTAGAGGAAGCATACTTTAGTGGAAAAATCAAAGCTATTGGAATCTCTAACTATGATGAGAATTGGTATCAAACATTTATTAGAAATTGCAAGGTTATTCCAGCAGTCAATCAAGTTGAAAATCACATCTATTATCAAAAATGGAAACTACATGAGTTACTCACTGAAAATGGTACTGCTATGCAAGCATGGTCACCTCTAGCACAAGGAATGATTAAACTATCTGACCAAGATGTTTTGATAAATATTGGTAAGAAGTACAACAAAACACCCGCTCAGATCGCACTAAGTTTTTTAACGCAAAGAGGAATTTCAGTCGTTCCAAAATCAAAACATGAAACAAGACTTATGGAAAATATTGATATTTTTGATTTCAAACTTACTGATGAAGAAATCAATCAGATTCGTCAATTAGACAAAAATGATACTTTATTTCCGTGGACAAAAAGTTTTTAAATAAAAGGAGAAAGAAATTGAAAGAAGATACAAGAACATTTGAAATAAATCCAAATATTGAAATGAAAGAAGTACATTTTAAAAATCGTTATGGAATAGAATTGGCTGGTCATCTTTATTTACCAGAAAACTACCAAACAAAGAAAAGTGCTGCAATTGTGGTTGCTGGACCATTTGGTGCTGTCAAAGAACAAGCAGCAGGGTTACATGCTCAACAAATGGCAACTTACGGTTATGTAACCCTTGCATTTGATCCATCATTTGGCGGTGAAAGTGGAGGTGAAACTCGCAATATGGCATCTCCAGAAATCTTTACCGAAGATTATAGTGCAGCTGTTGACTTTTTAGGATTACAAGAATTTGTCGATAGAGAACGTATTGGTGCCATTGGTATTTGTGGACTATCAGGTATGGCTATTACAGCTGCAGGTAGTGACACAAGAATTAAAGCAGTTGCAACTTTATCTATGTATGATATGTCACGAGATATGAGTAAAGGATATAAAGATTACTATACACAAGAACAAAGAAATATAATCAAGGACTATTTAAGCAAGCAGCGTTGGATTGATGCAGAAAATGGGACAGTCGCTTTAGGAAATCATGAAATTGCATTTGATGAAAATAATACCCCTCTTACAGAACCCACAATTGCTCCAATGTCATTACCTGAAGATGCTGATGAAGTAACAAAGATGTTCTTTGCATATTATGTTGAACGTGCTCGTCATCCAAGAGCAGTTAATTTTGTTTCGTCATGGACTGCCACAATGCCAATTGCATTTTTAAACTTCCCATTGATGAGCAATATCAAAGAAGTATCTCCACGTCCCATTTTAATGATTGCTGGAGAAAACGCACATTCAAGATACTATTCAGAAGATGCATATAAAGAAGCAAATGAACCAAAAGAATTGTTGATTATTCCTAATGCAGATCATTGTGATTTATATGACAACTTGGAAAAAATACCATTTGATAAACTTAATTCATTTTTTAAGGAAAATTTAAAATAAGGAGGACAATTTACTATGAATAAAACTATGCCTAAATTAGCACTCGGTGCTTGGTCTTGGGGAACAGGATCAGCAGGAGGTGATCAAGTTTTCGGAAATAATTTATCTGAGGAAAATTTACAGCCTGTGTTTGATAAGGCAATGCAGATAGGATTGAATCTTTGGGATACTGCAGCCGTTTATGGCGAAGGAAGTTCTGAAAGAATTCTTGGACATTTTATCAAAAAAATCAAACGAGATGACATTATTATCTCTACTAAGTTTACACCACAGATTGCTAGTAACTCTTTAAATGCTATGCAAGAAATGATTGAAGAAAGCAAAGCAAGATTAAATATAGATACAATTGATATTTATTGGATTCACAATCCTATGGATGTAGAAAAGTGGATACCACATCTCATTCCATTGTTGAAATCAGGACAAGTTTCATCAGTAGGTGTTTCTAATCATAACTTATCTGAAATTAAAAGAGTGAACGAAATCTTAGGAAAAGAGGGATTTCATATCTCAGCAGTACAAAACCACTTCAGTTTATTACATCGTTCTAGTGAAAAAGCAGGAATCTTAGACTACTGTAAAGAAAATAACATCACTTTCTACGCCTATATGGTATTAGAGCAAGGTGCATTAACTGGAAAATATGATACAAAACATCCATTCCCTGTAGGTACTGGGCGAGGAGATAGTTATAACTCAATCCTAGATAAACTAGAAAATATAAACTCAGGATTAAAAGAAATTGGTGAAAAATATGATGCAAGTCCTGCTCAAATTGCCACAGCATGGGCAATTGCAAAAGGAACATTACCAATCATTGGAGTTACAAAAGTCCATCAAGTTGAAGAAGCAGCTCAAACATCAAAAATAAAATTAACAAATGATGAAGTTGCTTACTTAGAAAAATTAGCTAATGAAGCAAATGTTCATACACTTCGTGAATGGGAAAAGGATATGGATTAACCTTTCCCATTCCTTACAATGAAAATAAAAAGAAAGGAGTTTTTGGTTTGAAAAAGAGAATAAAATTGATTGGCTTGGTTTTATTGTCATGTTTAATGGTGGCATGTCAATCTCAACAATCAAACAATTCCAATAATCAAGGAAATAATAATGAAATAACTTCTGAAAAGAGCGAAGGAAGTGCATCAGCATTTGATATATCATCTCGTAAAGTCACTTTAAATAGTGGTTATGATATGCCTTTGAATGGAATTGGAACTTATAGTCTTACAGATGAGGAATGCTTTGATTCTATTACAAGCGCTTTAAATTCCGGTGTAAGATTGATAGATACTGCTCATGCATACAGCAATGAAGAAGATATTGGCAGAGCAATCAAAGCCTCAGACGTTCCTAGAGAGGATATATTTATTACAACTAAGTTGTATCCTGATCAGTTTGACGATCCAGAGTCTGCAATTGATTTAGCATTAGAAAAACTTGATGTTGAATACATTGATCTCATGTTATTACATCATCCCGGAGAGAATGATACTAAGGCTTATAAAGCAATGGAAAAATATGTTGAACAAGGTAAGATACGTTCTATCGGGTTATCAAACTGGTATGTAGAAGAATTAGAAGAATTTCTTCCACAAATCACAATTATGCCGGCGGTTATTCAAAATGAGATTCATCCTTATTATCAGGAAAATGATGTTATTCCTTATATTCAAGACAAAGGTATTGTTGTTGAAGGTTGGTACCCTTTTGGTGGCAGAGGTCATACAAGTGAATTATTAAATGATAGTGTCATTACGGAAATTGCAAAAACACATGATGTTTCTAGTGCACAAGTTATCTTAAGATGGAATCTGCAGAAAGGTGTTATTGTTATACCAGGATCAAGTAATCCGGAACATATTAAAGAAAATACTGAGATTTATCACTTTGAATTAACTGAAGATGAAATGGAACAAATCAATAAATTAGATCGTCATGAAAAACATGACTGGTATTAAAAATGGAGGTAAATATGAAAGTTATCGCAATTAACAGCAGTGCAAGAAAAAACGGAAATACATCTATTCTTATTGACACTGTATTTGAAGAATTAAATAAAGAAGGAATAGAAACAGAAATGATACAACTAGCAAGGCAAGTGATAGAACCTTGTAAGGCTTGCTGGGCATGTGGAGGTCGTAAAAACTGTGTTCATAAAAAAGATCAGTTTCAAGAATTATTTGAAAAGATGAAAGAAGCCGACGGTATCATTCTGGGTTCTCCTGTTTACTCAACAAATGTTTCATCAACTATACAGGCAATCTTAGAAAGAGCAGCGGTTATCGGTGATATGAATCAAGGTATCTTAAAGCATAAAGTAGGTGCAGCTGTTATTGCAAGTCGCAGAGGAGGAGCAGTAAATGCTTTTGACACAATCAATCACTTTTTCTTAAATCACGAAATGTTTGTTGCTGGATCAACTTATTGGAATATCGGTTACGGTCGCATGCCTCAAGAAGTAAAAAACGATACAGAAGCATTAGATAATATGCGAAATTTAGGACAAAACATGGCATATCTTCTTAAAGCATTAAAAAGGTAAATATGATGCGAAACTCTAATATCTTAAAAATAGCTTTTTCTCTAATATGTATATTTATGTTGGGTGCATGTATTAATACAAATAATAAAGATGATCACACAGAACAAACTTCCTCAATTGATGAAAATATAACAAAAGTGAACGAAAACTCAAAAACATTAGTTGTTTACTTTTCTCAAACAGGAACAACAGAAAGAATAGCTGTACATATTGCAGATACATTAGATGCTGATATTTTTGAAATTCTTCCAAAGATTCCATATACTTCTGAAGATATAAATTACAATAATCCATCATCTCGTACTACTAAAGAACAAAATGATTCTTCTATGCGACCCGAAATATTAAATGTTATTGAAAACTTAGATGATTATGACTCAATTATTCTTGGCTATCCTATATGGCACGGACAGGCACCAAAGATTATTTATACATTTTTAGAAACCTATGATTTTTCAGATAAAGCAATCATTCCGTTTTGTACTTCACATAGTAGTGGAGTTGGATCAAGTGTTTCTAATTTAAAAAGTGTAGTTTCTTCATCAGCTAAGTGGGTTGAAGCAAAAAGATTTGGACAAGACACTTCTAATTTATCAATAGAGAAATGGATAGAATCATTATCGATTTATGAGTACTAAGTATCTTCGATTAAATAATGATCATTCTATAACTTTTTAAGGTCATTCATTATTAAGTATGCTAAAAACGCCCTATTAAAAGGCGTTTTTTATTTTATCTACTATTCAAACTCGCTGAGTAGATTATTTAATAAACTTATATTTAGGTCTATTATATATATCAATGACCTATATTTCGTCCAATTTGATTATTATATACTCTTTTGACAAAATAAGTGTATCAAAATCGTATCAATAATTCAACCATAAGTGTATCAAATTGATACTGCTAATAATATTTCATTAATGTAAGTAGAATAGATTATATTCTAGATTCAAATATAAATTGTATATTACAATTATTCAAAATCACACATTTCATCAACTACCCGTCAACTAAAATTTATGTCAAATAGGGAATATATCTTCGCATTTTAGGTGAAGCAGATTCATCAGAAAGTTTGATATATTTAGAATTAAGTGTTTCTTTAATAATGCGAGATACAATGGATTTGTTCTTCTCTTCAACTCCAAATCTATCTCTAAGAATAGAATTAGATACTTCGATTTCATTAATATAACAATAACACGTGTATAAATAACAAGTTCTTATTCAATCTTCTTTTGTCCATTTATTAAGGTTGTCATAATAATATAATTTAGTTCTCGTGAAATCATCACCAGTTTCAACTTTAGGAGCAGGAATTTTTAATGCACTCATTCCTTCTTCCATACGATCAAAGCCACTACCTCTTTCTTCACAAATTTATATTATCCTTAAAAAGGAGGCCATATTATCATTTCTTGAATGAGGTGCTGTACCAATAATATGGTTAACCTCAACTAATAAACTACCGGGATTGGAAGCTTCTACTTTTGTATCAAACACTTCTAACATTGCTCCACTACCATACATTATTAGATTATGATGGATGAATAAACCTCTTAATATTTTCTTTGAAATAAAACCGATATTATCATTCTAAAATTTCATTAATGAATTTGATGTACAGTTCATATAATTCGTACTTATTGATTTTATAATATTTATGATAATTCTCATCTATACTAGATAATTTTTTTAAATAATTAGATAAATCATTTATAGCTTTTTGTTCATCATTATTTAAATTCATAGATTCAATATCTTCCCAAGTATATTTTCCTACATCTGGATGAAGGTTACTAATATAATCGGGTATACTCTTTTTAATATCAATTTCTATTTTATTTTTAGAATTACATGCATTTTCGTATTCTAAATCAATATCATAAATCTTACTAAGAAATTCTTCAAAACTTAGATTGGTTAATAACAAATCTAATATATTTCTCGAATTATTTGGATAATACTTATTAAATACATCACCTCTATATTTAAGCGAATTTATACTTTCCTCTGATAAATCCAAAAAATCACAAACCTCTCTAACATTTGAGTCATAAGATATTATATTTGTTAAACCAAACAAATAATCATAAGAGCAATTAAAATAACTTGCGTATGCATTCGCATATTCACCACTTAAATTGTAATTATCATCAGAATTTATGTGTTCATTAATTTTGTGTTCAATACTTCCTATCGAACTTTTTCTTTTGCTTAAAGCATCAGGATGTTTTTTTCTTGATTTTATTTTAATTAAATGTCTATCATATAACTCAGTCGCTAATTGTTTTGATGTATTAATTTTTTTACTCTCCATTAATTGATAAAGTCTATTTCCAAATTTTGTTAAATCACTATGATTTGCTGTTCTATGAGCCATACTTTCTCCTTTTATGATAAATCTATCTTTTTTATAAATTATACCATTAAAAAACATAGTATAAAAGACTAAACTATCTTTTAATTTTTATTTATACATTTATAATATAAGTGTAGTGTAGAAGGAGGTAATTTAATTTATAAAATAAAAAACACTAAAATCGTAACTATTTAATATTAAAAATGTGAACAAAAAAAATTAAATAATTATATTCAAAATGAAATCTATCAAACTAACAAAAAATTTGACATTAATTAGTCAATATTCATTAATCACCTAAAACTAAAAATTATTTTTTAATCCACAAGCGGATCAACTCGTTTAGAATATAGGTATTAAAATCATCATGAGGAGGAATTGCAAATGAAAAACATCGTAAACAATATACCGTTAACTGAAAAAGGATTTCTTATTTTTTCAGGAATGTGTATTTCTTCAATTACACTTATCGCCTGCTGTAGTAACAAAAGCATCAAAATTGGAAATCTTAGTATTACAGATAGTAATGATAATTGTGGACAATTGTCCAATTCTAATTAAAACTAGTACTACAAACTATAAGCAGATATTTATCACTACTAGTTATTAAATTTTTTTCATAGATCTACAAAAATAAATCAAAAAGCTATTATGCAGCTTTTTGATTTATTTTATAATATTGTTATAAATATGAGATTCTATTCCACACCTAACGCTTTAAACACCGCATCCTCAGCACTTTGATAAAACACCAAATTAAAGTGTCCTATTAAATCTGGTGGTACCATGCTCAAATCACCAGCAGAAGTTATTGGTAACAATACCTTCTTTGCACCACTATCTAAACATACTTGTAAGGAATTTGCAAGTTCATCAACTTTCATAATTGATCCTGCAACACTTATCTCACCTAGAATAACAGAGCTACTTATAACTGGCTTACCTAATGCAATAGAACATATTGCTACTAAAGTGGATAAAGCCAATTTATCAGTCATACCGATTCCTTGTAAGTCTTGATAATTAATAATGTAATCTTTTGATGTAGTACTAATAGAACCACTTATTCTATTAGCATTAGCTTTTAAAAAGTTATATGCTGCATTGGCTGACTCTTTGTATTTAGTATCTGAACCTAATCCACTCTTTTCAAATTTGCCATTACCTGGTAGCATTTGACTTTCTAATCTAAATACACCTAGCATTCCTGATTTACCTTGCCCTACGGTATAAACTTGTCCTGGATTTAGTATTCCTTCTGGAATTAGAGTTCCTACACCCTGTTCTGGTACGGATACATATTTTTCTTCAAAAGTATCATTATCTACATAGGAGAAATTAACATCATAAAATTCCATTCCACCTAATTTTTTTAACTGTTCTTTTACTCTTCTACGCATTTCTAGTGAAATTTTCAAGATTTCTTCTAAGTCATCTTTATTATATTTTGAATCAGGATAAATCAGTTTGATTAATCCTGATACCATTTTTCTAACTGCAATCGTATCTCTTTGATTTAAATTTTTACCCAATCTAAAATATTTATCTAATGCATCACCTTGGTTATCTTTACGAAGTTCTCGGATAAATTCAGCAAGATAATCTGTAATAAAACCATAATCATCTGTAAAATGATTTGGTCTAAACTTTGGTACTTCCCAACCTGGTAAATAGCAATGCATACGGTCCAGAAAAGCTGTATCAGTACCCATTTCCGGAGGAAATGGATCAAATAATGATGATGTTTTCAATAATACATCAACACTTTGATTAATATTACCGACAAACACCATAGAAGCACTTGCAGCTTTTTCTTCTTTACCACGTGCAAATGAACCTGAAGCCATGTAATCTTTCATAATTTGAATACCGTCTTTATCTTTGAAGTTAATGCCTGCAACTTCATCAAAAGCAACACAATCCCATAAACCAACTAAACCGACTGTTTTTCTACCCATGTTGTAGAAAAGATTAGCAACTGTTGTTTGTCCCCCAGATACAAGAATACTATTGGGAGATATTTCTTTGTATAAATGTGATTTACCTGTACTTCTTGGTCCTAATTCACATAAGTTAAAATTATTTTCTACTAGTGGAACCATCCTCAAAAGTAATAACCACTTCTCTCTATTTGTTAGTTCGTCTGGTTCCATTCCTATTGAACGTAATAAAATATCAATCCATTCATCTTTGTTAAACATTTCTCTATTCGTTTTTAATTCTTCGATATCAACATGTGGCATTTGAATAGGTTTAAGATTTCTTATTTTAATAGGATTTGATTTTTTATCTTCTTCTATAAATTCATAATCTAATGTGACCATACACCATATTCCACCACAAAGTAATCGATCATATTTAGTTGGATAATCTTCTGACAAAGGAATATCTTTAATACCTAAATTAGAAAACTCTCCTAAATAAGTATCTTTTTTAACATCAAGTCTGACAGTCATTTTATCAATAACAGCATAGCTACCTTTTTGTCTAAGCAACGATAATATCTTTTGAGCTTCATCAGGACGTACAAAATTATCAGATAGTATCTTTTTTACTTTATCTACTCCTGCAATGATTATATCTTCATCATCACTGCTACAATATTGCCCTAATAAAAATTCTAAAACATATACTGGAACATTAGCACCCTCTTTGATTTTCTTAGTTAAATCTTTACGTACTATTTTGCCATCAAAGTATTTTCTAAGTTTTTCTTTAATTTCTTCTCTATTTGATATAGATTCTTCCAATCTAATCCCTCCACTTCTAATTGAAGAAATCAAATTCTTCAAAAGTCATTGATATATCAATTTGCATTTCTTCTTTAATTGGTACTTGTACACCTGCTTCATCTTGAATTACTAAATAATAAATCTCCTTATTATCATATTTTTGTTGCTTTAAATTAAAGGTACAACGATATTCTCTATCAACATTAGATACACTTGCTCTATCAGCAATAATCTTTTGAACATCACTAACGATATTACCTTGTGTATCTGTTAAAAACACATGATATGTACAAGCAACATAATTATCTTTAACTGGTTCTTTTTGATAAAAACTTATATTAAAAATCATATTACTAATCTTTCTATTAGAAGATAACAAAGATATTGTAACTGGTTTAGAATCATATTTATCTTTATTCTTCTCATATCCTTTATATCCAGAACGTAGATATTTATATTTAATTACTGGTACAACTAGTTCTTGAAGACTAATGCCACCATGAACAAAGTTAACTCCACCAGCACCTTTAATTCTTATATTTTCTCTTGGTGCAAATGCATTATATCCATCTTCTTCATAGAATCCTTTAACAGGCATTAAAAAGTCAGGTTCACTACCTAAATCAGTAATGACATATCTTCTACCCTGTTCGATAATACTATCTTTAAATGATGTTCGATTCATCTTATCATCTTCATTTAATGGTTGATATGTATATAAAAAACCATGATCAGAAGTAATAACAACATTCAATCCATTTAAACCGCCAGTAATCATCTTTACTAGATTCACAATTTCAGTACTTGCTTTTTCACAAGCACTAAATACTCCCATCTCATCATGGTGACTCGTACTATCAATTGTATCATGATAAATATAAATGACTTCTTGTCCTTTAATCAGTTCTCTTTGTTCATCTTTTTTCATCAATATAAAATCTTTATATTTAACAACTACACTATTTTCATTAGCATTTTTTAAAATTGCTTCTCTATTACTAGAATCACTATTATTTCCATCTACCAATACTTTTATAGTGTCACTTTGTTTGATTAAAGAAAGTTTTCGATGTGGTAATAATGCAGCCATTCCAAATTTAGTAACCGATGGGAAGATAGATTGTTGGCTTTCTAATTCAACATTTGATTTCGTTTCTATTTTTAAAGTTTCAGAAATACTACTAGCTACTTCATAACGTAAAGCATCCGATATAATCACAAATACTTTATTATCAAATGAACTTATATCTCTTTGATAAAAACTCGTTTGTTGGTTAATACCATTAATTTGACCAACATCTTTTAAATCTTCTTCTATTACATTAGTCCAATTTGTAGCTAATTGATCTAAATACCAGTTTTTATATAATTTTTCTACTTCATCTACTACAAATCTAAAATTATCATCTAATAATGGATGAGATAAATTTAAACTTTGTCCAAATGCCACATGAAAGTTACGATAATAAGTATCCATTAAATAATAATCACTTACATAACTATTCCACATATCTTTAGCAACAGTATGATGAAAACCATTGATATGATTATCATGGAATTTTTGCATATTAGCTACTTGCATTAATCCAGTATAATAGAATTCATTTTCTTTATACCATACCATTGTTCTTCTTTTTTCTATAATCGCAATAACTTCATCAGCATTAATTGTATGTTGTACTACTTTTTCCATTAATTTATTTAAAATAATTTCATCTATACATGGTAATATTTCAGTATCAACAATATCACTAATTTCTAATTGACTAAAACGATCGATTAGTTTTAATTTTCTTTCAATATATCTTAATACATCAACTAATTCTTCTTTTCTATCACTATGTAACCATTCATAAATAAGTTCATAACAAAAGCCACTATAAAAAGAATTATATCTATTTTCTAATCCAGTTAGACATCTTTCTTGCATTGTTTTAGTCATCGCACTTAAAACAATATGAATATTCATATCATCAATATTACCTACATCATCAGACACATATCCTGTCGTTTTGTTTACTAAATGCCAATAGGTATCACTCGCATTATAAGATAACATACTCATCTTTAAATCATTGCTTAAATCATCACCATTAGCCATGACAGCTTTAATGATATCTTTAGGGCTCATACTTCGTACTTTGCTAATAGAAGCTAATACAGCCAAATGAAGCTTAGATGGTGTGTCTATTTCACTTCCAAACTGTGATACAAGTTTTCTTCTACTACTAGCATTTAGAAAACCTTTATACAGCTTAATTTTATTACGTACAGCAGGAATTGGAGCTATATTCATCTCTTGCATCCACATAGATACTTGATCTGCTCTAAATTCTTCACTGTATAGTTTAATATCTAATAACCAATCATCTTCCATATTGATATCAAATGGATTATATACTAGATAATTGCTGCTCAAATCATCATAAGATAATATTTTCTTAATTTCAAAGTTATTATTATCTTTTAATACTAACACTTTAGCATTATCTAATTCTAATTGTTCTATTTCATCTATAAATTCTTTTTCTTCATCATTCCAAAATATAATTTTTCTATCATAAAACTCAGGTAAAGGTTCAGAAAACCTTTTATCTAAGTTCTTTTTTATATCTTCTAATGCCACCTTCTGAACCCTCCTAAAATATATAATTATTTTATTTTCATAGATTCAACATATGAAAACCAAATAACAAACAAACAGTAAAAAACATATGTTTTATTTACTACAATAGCACTTTCATAAATCTAAATTTTTTTCAGTAACAGTACCCTCTTTAATATGTAAACTAATATTGTTTTTATTACAAAATTCTTCAACGATACGAGATTGTTCGTTATAAAACTGTTTATAGTTTTTAAAATCACGAACCTTTTTATTATAATTCAATCTTCCAAATACAATTCTATCAACAAATGATATCTTAGATAAAATATCGTTAATATTTTGATCAATAAAATTCGGTGTTGGATAAGGTTCAATGCTTACCCATGTTTTGCACCCCTTATTATGTAAATCTCTTAAAGCCTTAATTCTATCTAAGATTGGTGCTGAAAAAGGTTCAGTATTTTTGAGAAAATTTTCGTCTAAACTAATTATAGTTATTCCATATTCATTTTTCTTTGATAAAGTTTCTAACTCAATTGGCAATAATCCTTTTGTTAACACAATGCATTTAATATTGTACGAATTAAGCTTTTTTATTGACTGAATTGATAAATTAACAATTTCTGGATAATTAAACATAAATGGATCTGTAGAAAAACATAGTTGTACAGATTTTATCTTGTGCTTTAATCTAGGAATCTCTTTATCCAATAAATCTAAAGTATTTTCGACAAGATATGGTTCAAGCCATTCTTCATACGAAGAAACCTGTCCAAACCTTTTTTTCATCATAAACGCATAGCATGGATAAGTACATCCATGACTACATCCTTGTACATGGTTCATCGTGTAATCACCATATTCAACACCTGTTACGTACAACATACTTTTTCTTTTTATATAACCTTTAACATTTTTTACCAAGTTATTCACCACTAAAATCTAATCCACCTTTCTTTTTTTTAACACCATATATATCTACTAAACTATTTTTAATTTCATTTTTATAACAATCGGTAGGAAAAACAGGATGCATTTCTAAATGATTCCACATATCATTTAATTTTACATATGATTCTCCTTTGTAATGTTCATATAAATACTCTGCAATATTTAAAACATTAAAACAATATGCATCTTCATTAAATTTTATATTATCATTTTCAAAGTTAATCAATATTTGATTATTTTTATTGTTTTTTTTGTTGGATGAATGTCCATCAAAGACTTTCCATGCACATGATTTAAATGTGGTAAAACCTCTTAAGTTGCTGGTGCAATGAATTAGATCGTACATAATGGAATTATTCTTATTAAAAAATGGGAAAGAGCAAACATAATATTGTGGTTTTGTACTTAACTGATTCGTTATTATCTCATTAATTCGTTTTTCATAAGCCTGCTTGTCACTACCATAAGGAATTATGTCTTCTATATTTTGTCTATATGCCATCTCGTATTTAGTTTTGGCCTTGGTTGATTTTGCCATTTTTACAGCACGAATAGAATCAGAAACCATATGATTTATAATAACTTCTCCCCAACTATTAATATATGGCTCAATTACATCCCAATCTATTGTTGCATCATAAGGATCATATACTAGTAAGTAATGTGTATTCCTTAATTTAGTAATACCTCTTATTTTTTCTAAGAAATCAATAGCGTCAAGATTAAAAAATTTTACAGAAATATTTTGATATGGATTATTTATTTTCTCTTTTAGATATTCTATTTTGTTTGAATCAATATCATTAAACAAAATCTTTATTTTTTTATTTGGATAAGATTTTGCAACATCATTTAGAATATTAAAAACTTTAATTGCAGTTCCCTCAATTATATTCCCGTTATGATAGTATTCTCCGCAGTTGGACATACAGTCAATGTATACCAATTCATTACAAAATCCAGATTCCATCAATATATGACTCCATTTCATTACATACGAACTAATCAATTCTATTTTTTTTACAGTATGCTCACTGACTTTATCGATTTTAAAATTATTAACATTCAATTGATTACTAACCTTCTCTCTATATAATCATTAATTATTTAATTTTTGCTAATAAATCTTTAAATTTCTCATAATTAACTTTAACCCCATCATCTAAATCAATGTTAATCATTTGATCAGCGTAATGATGTACTTTTTCCTCATATTGTCTTAATTCTTCATTTTGTTCTTTGAATTTCTTTAATTGCTTATTCAATCTTATCTTTTCAGAAGAAGATATGTCATTATTTAATTGATTTCCTAATAAATCGATTTGATTTTTATATCTAGATTGTTGTTCGAATACATATTTAGTACGCATACGTGCAATTAAATCTGGTTGATATCTATGTAAGTATATTAATGCTTTAAACCCATTTTTTTTACCACTGTCAAATAGCCAATAAATTGGTCTTTTTTGATATATCTTACAATGGTCTTTAAAGAAATCATTTATAAAATAATTTCGTATTACTTCTCTTGATGTGTTACCTTTATTAGACAAAGCATTTGCAATAAAAGTTAGATTATCTTCTAAAGAATCTTTTCCATAAACAACTTCAACAAACTTAACAAATCTACCTACAATATCATCATCAAAGTATTCATCATCACATATAGGAATAATATTATCTACATCAGGTATAAATGATTTATATCTACTATCATCCCATTGCCCACCTGCATAAGCCAAACCTTCAACATCTAAAGAATATCTACCAAACATACAGCCAACTGCATAAGAAATTAAAGATTTTATATCTCTCACTAAATCAGCTTTTCTTACTGTTACATCTTTATCTTCAACTTCAGGAGTTAACTCTTCTTGTAATCCATATATATCAATAAAGATGCGATTTAGTTGTTCTTCATTTGATTTCAAAGTATTAAATCGTTTATTGCAATCACCTTGCCAATTAGCAAAAGCAGATTTAATAGTACAATTTAATCCAGTTCTATCATCACTGTAACCATTTAGCATCTTTAGCTTTACTAATGGGTGAATTTGATAATCCCAAGAAGTTTCGAAAAAATCCCAATCTTGTTTAGACAATAAAATACTTGATTCAACTATGGAATTTACTTCCTTCACTTTTAAATTATCAATTCGTACAGGTAATTTTTTTATATGATCTACCTCATAATTTAATGTTGGGCTAATAAGACTTAATAAACTAGAATTAACTTTTGAATTTGTGCTGGATGCGGAAACGAAAAAAGGGCGGATGGAAAAACGGAGATTGAAGTGGTTTCCTACAAACCAGAAGCAGTTAAGGCATTTGAAAAAATTGAAAAGC
>OHAS01000980.1_pt1 | contig 23656 bp, 28 predicted proteins | sample 1577131 | NCBI WGS metagenome assembly OHAS01 (sample SAMEA3541566, study PRJEB24748) | human gut metagenome | biome: human gut; feature: human-associated habitat; material: faeces | place: China | collected 2012 | reverse complement strand
TTGGGGATATTGTGGAGTATGTGCCGGATGCAGAAATATGGGATTTGTATAATGAGAACCGAGAGCTTCTGGGAAAAGACCATATCAGAGGAGAACAGTTACCGATAGATGGATATCATCTGGTGGTGCATGTATGGATTCGTAATTCTAAGGGACAGTACCTTATCTCACAGCGTTCCGCAAACAGACCGACATATCCTTTGATGTGGGAATGTGTAGGAGGTTCGGTTGTAAAAGGTGAGGATAGTTTATTAGGAGCAATTCGAGAGACAAAGGAAGAAGTTGGCGTTGATTTGATGCCGGAAAATGGACAAGTACTTTTTACTAAGACACGAAAAATTATTGATGGAAAAATTTTTAATGATATTATGGATGTTTGGCTGTTTGAATATGATGGAGAAGTTGATTTAGGCAATGCCACAACAGATGAAGTGGCACAGGTTGCTTGGATGAACAGGGAACAGATAAAAGAATTGTTTGATGCAAATATGTTTGTAGATACATTGGAATACTTCTTTACGGAAGTGGACAAGAAGTACAGTAAAATCAGTAATTTTGAAAAAAATTAAAAAATTTGTCTGAAGTTAGTCCCACATAGTCTCATTTTAGGGATGAAATTTTGAGACTGATAAAAATAGAAAATTCTCGAGTAGAATTGGAGGTGAACAAGTGAATTTTTTTGATTATATAAAAAATGATGCCTTTTTTAAACCATTAACATTGAAATACAGAAGAGTATATTATGATGGTATACAGATACTAATTGATAAAACAAAAGAATTAATATGCAGATAGGAGAGATTAAGTTCCATGAGCAATAAAGATTATATGGACATTGTAATGAGACAGTCTCAAGTTAGTCTCAACAAAGCCTCATAAAAATTGACACTTGATGAGACTGAAAAAACTAAAAATGTGATAAAATCGGGACTTTTAGCGTGTTGGAAAAACATAGTCTCAAGTCAGTCTCAACTGAGTCTCATTTTTAAGCTGAGATTATGAGACTCAGTTGAGACGAAAAATGAGTAATGAATTTATATGATTTATCGATTGGAGAAGATAAAATGAATCAATTCCTATCAATAGCATTAAAAACACATTTTGAAGTCGGAAAAGGATAAAAGATGAAAGTAAAATTAGAACACATAATTGAGGCAATGGAATTTGCCAATATGGAAACAGAATATTATTATGATACCCACAATGAAAAAGTTCTGATGATTTTTGATGGAATGGTGGATGGTGAGGACAATCCGGAACTCTTCGAAGATATTAAAGAGGGATTTGTCGAGGATTATATACCATTACCGGGACAATACGATATCAATGAGTATCGAATAATGGAAGAGTTTATATACGAACTTCCAGCGGGAAAGAATCAGGATGTATTGACAAGGGCAATCCAGGGTAGAGGTGCTTTTAGAAGATTTAAGGATAAATTGTATGACTTAAATCTGGAGAAACATTGGTACCAATATCGTGATGAAGCTTATGAAAAAATCGCAAGGCAATGGTGTGAAAGGCATAAGATTGATATTGTTGAATAAAAGAAAGGAGCTGCTATGATACCCACAGAAGATATTATACCGATAGTGAAAAAAACAATTGCTGCATCAATTAAATGTAACACCCATCGGGGATACATTGGTTGGAGCAGCTGTGATAATATTTGTATGGATATGCATGACTGCCTTGATATGTGTGCTGAGACCTTAGAAATGCGTGGCTATATGGCTGCACTTGAGGCGGCTGCATACATTTTGGTATCCGGCGTTAAGTTAGCATCTCATGCGGATAGTAGTTCGGGAATGCTTACAGATGTTATCATGTGTACATACGAACTGATAGACAAATGCACAAAAGAAATCGAAAAAAAAGACAAACAAATGCGGGATCAAGCACTTGCATTAATTATAAAAGAGGCAAAAAAGAGTGTGTTTGATGGTTGGACTGACTGGCGTTATAACCTGCTGAAAAGTGGGATTTGCCTGTGTGATGAAAAGAGTGCAAAGAAACTTGAAAAGGTTTTGGATACTTTGTTGGAAATTTCACGGGAGGATTATTTCCCGGAATATACGAAAAAAGAAGATTTGATTGTAAGATATCTTTTACATAGACATTTATATGGCAAAAAGAATACGCAGAAGGAACTATATCAGAATATTTCGTTAAATGAACTCCGTATTATAGCGATCAAGGATGCTATGGAAGACAAGAACTATGATGAAGCAGAGAAACTTTGTTTAGAGAAAGCAAACGAAGAAGAGACATGGCATTATCGTAGCAGTAATCCGGAAGATTGGAATAACATGCTATATGACATATACAAGATAGCAAACAACACGGAAAAGCAAATCGCACAGGCAAAAAAACTGCTATTAATGGGAAATGAGAAGTTCTGGGATGTTTTGAAACAGATTAATAAAGAGTGTGGTGCATGGAATGAGAATTACGAGAGCCTATTGGATGAATTAAAGAATAGCAGGCGAACTGTTTGCTACCGCAGTGTTCTTATTTCAGAAAATGAAAAGAAGAGATTGCTTGAAGATGTAATGGAGAATCCGTATGATTTGTTTTATTATGGAAAATATTTGGTGGGGGAATATCCGGAGCAGGTATATGAGTTGTGTTATAAGGAAATAAGTGAAAGTTGTGCTCAGGCAAAGGATAGACGAGAATATAAAAAGATAACAAAGAATATTGCACAGCTTATAAAATGGAAGGGTAATGATACTGCTAAATCTTTAATTGAGGAATTGATGCAGAGATATCCAAGAAAACCAGCATTGTTGGATGAATTGGAGAAGGTGGAGAAGAAATTGTAATTCAAATAAAATCAATTTGGTAAGGATAGACCATTGCTCCGTCATTTGCCGCCATCTTCCGACTCTCCCCTGCAGGGTATGTCTTGCTTCAAGACATACCCTGCATTTGTGTTTTAAAAGCCATCATGCTAAAATGGGGTAGACAGTGACAGGCAAAAGGAGGTTTTACCATGTATTATGTACCGGATGGCACAAAGCAGTGCGGATATTATGAATGTAAAAAGTGCGGGAATCGGTTCCTGTCTTTGCAGACGATGACGCGGATTCCCTGCCCGGAATGTGCATCGGAGATTGATTATGAGATCGGGCCGGATGAAACGCTTGCGGATGTGACAGATACGGCAGTGCTTCTGCAGAAAATCGAGGGCGAGGAGGAAGTGGCGAAAATGGATGCGCTCTTAAGTCTTGCGATTACCGGTGGAGACTTTAACTGGATTTAAGAAAAGATGAACGGGCAGTGGATGAAACAGATAAGACACAGAACAGGAGCGGTGACAGAGATGGAACGGACAACGGCAAAAAAGAATAAATACGAGATCGATATGTGCAACGGAACGATTATGGACAAATTGATTTCCTTCTCGCTGCCGCTCATGCTGTCGGGCATTTTACAGCTGATGTTCAATGCGGTAGATATTATCGTGGTGGGCAGGTTTTCCGGCAGCCAGGCGCTGGCAGCGGTGGGATCGACCAGTGCGCTCATCAACGTGTTCACGAATCTGTTTATCGGAATTTCGCTGGGGGCAAATGTACTGACGGCGCGTTTCTATGCGGCGGGGCGTGAGAAAGAGGTGTCGGAGACCGTACATACCGCAATAACCCTGGCATTGGTCAGTGGAATTATCATGGCGCTGGTGGGACTTGTTTTTTCCAGGGGAGCGCTGGCGCTGATGGGGACGCCGGATGACGTCATCGGACTGTCGGCACTTTATATGCGGATTTATTTCCTGGGAATGCCGTTTTTCATGCTCTATAATTATGGCGCGGCGATCCTGCGCGCTGTCGGGGACACGAAGCGACCGCTGCTGTTTTTGGTGATTGCGGGCGTTATCAACGCGTGCCTGAATATGGTGCTGGTCATTGTATTCAAGCTCGGCGTTGCCGGTGTGGCGATCGCCACGGTCATCTCACAGATGATTTCCTGCGTGCTGGTGCTGCGCTGCCTCTGCCAGTCAAAGACCAGTTACCAGCTGCGGTTTTCCGAACTTGGCATGAAAGGGTACTACTTAAAGCAGATCTTTTCGGTCGGCGTTCCGGCAGGAATCCAGAGTACGGTCATTAACTTTTCCAATGTGCTCCTGCAGTCCTCGGTGAATTCATTCGGATCGACGGCGATGGCAGGCTACACGGCGGCAAACAATCTGCTCGGCTTCTTGTATGTCTCGGTGAACTCCATCACACAGGCGTGCATGAGTTTTACCAGCCAGAATTACGGCGTTGGGAAATTAAAGCGCATGGATCGTGTACTGGCAGACTGCATGATCTTATCGGTTGTGGTCGCCGTAGTTTTGGGATGCATCTGCTATGGCTTCGGACCGGAGATTTTACAGATCTACACGGAGGACGCCGAGGTAATTGCGTGCGGCATGGAGATTCTTGCATACACGACGATCACCTATTTTCTGTGCGGCTGGATGGATCTGTTCCCGGGGGCGCTGCGCGGCATGGGATATTCCGCGGTGCCGATGGTGTTGTCGGTCATCGGAACGGTTGGCACGAGAGTGGTGTGGATTTTTGGCATTTTCCCATACCATAGATCACTGGCGATTCTGTTTATTTCATACCCGGCATCGTGGATCATCACGATTATTTTACAAGTCGTCTGCTTTTACTTTGTGAGACGGAGAGTGCACCGGAGAAGCCAGGCGCTCGCCGGACAGGAAGGCTGATTCCGGAATTGGCAGGAATCCCAGATCATAGCCCTGCCCATATAACTACACGGAGAAAACGATGGAAGCATATTATTACAGCAAAATGGACAAAACAAAGCAGGCGGCATATTATGCGATGCTGCAGGGACTATTGGCGTTGGAGGATGCCATTCCGATGCCGCGCCTTGAGGCGGAGGATCTCTATCAGGTATTTTTCCTGCTGCGGCTGGATCATCCGGAGATTTTCTGGGCGACCGGCTACAAGTACCGGTATTATCCGGAGTCGGCGAATCTTGTGTTCCTGCCGGAATATCTCTTTGAAAAAAGCAAGATCAGAGAGCATCAGAAGGCGATGAAGGCGCGGGTGGAAAAACTGGCGCGCGCGGCGCAGAATCTCTCCGAGTGGGAGAAGGAAAAATACGTTCATGACTTTATCTGCGAAAACGTACACTATGATAAGCTGAAAAAGCCGTATTCCCATGAGATCATAGGGCCTCTTGGACAGGGCGTGGGCGTCTGCGAGGGAATTGCAAAGTCAGTAAAAGTGCTTTGCGATGCACTTGGTATCTGGTGCGTGATCGCACTGTGCGGAAACTGCCCTGAGAAGGGGATCAAATACCGCCATACGTGGAATATCGTAAAAATTGGCGGGCAGTATTATCATCTGGATGCCACATTTGACAACACGCTCGGTGCGGGAGCACAGATCCGGTACGATTATTTCAATCTCTGCGACAAGAGCGTATTCCGGGATCATCAGCCCCTGATCGCGCCTGCGCCGGAATGTACGGATGCAGCGCATTTTTATTATCGGGAGAAAAAGCTTTCCTTCACGAAGGTGGAGGATGTCTATAAACGTGCGCTTCAGACAGCAAAAAAAGGAAAAACGTTTACCTTTCACTGGAGAGGCGGGTATCTCACCAGGGAGGTCTTGGGGGAACTGTTGGAACAGATTTCCGGGGCCGGCAGGGAGAGAGGAAAAAGCGCCAGAGTCAGTGTGAACTGGCAGCAGGCGGTGATCCGGTTTGATTACGTGGAGGCGGGCAGTGCGCCGGAGGCGCGTGTTGTGATGGAAGAAGCGAATGAGGGAGAAAAAGAATGACGGAAGACTTACTGGAACAGATTCAGAGAAAAGATGCGGCGGCGTTTACACACGGAGGAAAATTTCATGCAGACGATGTGTTTTCCGCGGCGCTGCTGCTTTACCTGAATCCGGAGATTGTAATCGTGCGAGGCAACAGGGTGCCGGAGGATTTTGACGGGATTGTGTTTGACATCGGAAGAGGACGGTACGACCATCATCAGAAAGACAGCCGGGTGCGGGAGAACGGCGTGCCCTATGCGGCGTTCGGGCTGCTGTGGGAGGAGCTCGGGGGAGCAATCCTCGGGGAAGAGCTGGCGGCGGAATTTGACGAGGCGTTTGTACAGCCGTTAGATAACAACGACAACACCGGAGAGAAAAATGAACTGGCGACGCTTATCGGCAATTTTAACCCGGCATGGGATGCGCAGGGCGGAAGCGACGCCGCCTTTTTTCAGGCGGTCAGTGTGGCGGGTATGATTCTCGAAAATAAATTTGAACGCTACCGTGGAAATGAGCGCGCCAACCGTCAGATCGAGGAGGTGCTGGCGGCGCATGAGCGTGCCGTAACGTCCGGGGAGACGGCGGAGCGCGATGCCGCGATTCTGATATTGCCCTATTTTATTCCGTGCCAGAAACGCCTGTCGGAGACCGGGATTGCGTTTGTGATTTTCCCGTCGAACCGGGGCGGATACTGCATCCAGCCGCAGAAGCGGGAGTATTCCCTCCATTATAAGTGCAGCTTCCCGGAACGCTGGCTCGGACTGGAAAAGGAAGAACTGGCGGAGGCATCGGGGTTAAAGAGCGCCGTTTTCTGCCATAAGGGTGGATTTCTCATGACGGTCGGGGAACTTTCCGATGCGGTGGAGGCATGCCGGATCAGTCTGGACAGCTTTAAGGAAGAGAAGGCGCTTGTAAACGTGGGCGGCAGCGATGCGGCGGACGAACTTTTAAGAGAACTGCCGGGGATGGCGCAAGCACAGATCTATCATATCCCGCTGCCGGAGCTGCCCGGGCTGGAGCAGGAGGGCAGTTACGGTGAAGTGGCAATGGAAAAAACCGACTGGAAGCTTCGGAACAAGGACTACGTGAAACAGATTCTGCAGTACCGGCCGGAGGCTGTTTATGTCGAGGGGGATGTGTTTTCGGCATATCCGGTGGTGCATCTGCTCCGGAAAAAGCATGTGCCGGTGCTTGCCATGGCGGAGCGCGGCGGGGAGAGGATTCTCGTGCGGATTCCGTCCGGTTCTTAGATGGGACTTGTAGCAGACAAGCGAAAAGTGCTATGATTCTTATGCAATGTGGAATATGCTTTAGGGAATTTCTGCTTCCGGCGAAGAGGCAGGAAAATCAGATAGACATACCAAGGAGGAATGGACAATGGCTTGTACAACGATTTTAGTGGGAAAAAAAGCATCCTATGACGGATCAACGATGATTGCGCGCAACGACGATTCGGGTTCGGGACATTTTACACCGAAGAAATTTGTGGTCGTGCAGCCCCAGGAGCAGCCGCGACATTATGAGTCTGTGATTTCACATGTGAAGATCGAGCTGCCGGAGCAGCCGTTGCGCTACACGGCGGTGCCGAACGCGGTCGACGGGGAAGGTATCTGGGCGGCAAGCGGCGTGAATGAGGCGCATGTTGCCATGACGGCGACGGAGACGATCACCTCGAATCCGCGCGTGCTCGGCGCAGATCCGCTGGTGGTATACCAGAAGGCAGAGGATGGTCAGCCGGAGATCTGTGGAGGGATCGGCGAGGAAGATCTTGTGTGCCTTGTGCTTCCGTATATCCGCAGCGCCAGGGAGGGTGTCAGACGTCTGGGAAGCCTGCTGGAGCAGTACGGCACCTATGAGATGAACGGCATTGCATTTCAGGATCAGGATGAGATCTGGTGGCTGGAGACAATCGGCGGACATCACTGGATGGCGCGCAGAGTGCCGGATGATGTCTATGTGGTCATGCCGAACCAGCTTGGAATCGACCGGTTTGATTTTTCCGATGCCCTCGGGGAGCAGAAGGAATATATGTGCTCGGCGGATCTGGAAGAATTCGTAAAGACGTATCACCTGGATCTCTCACAGGATGGCGAGTTTCATCCGCGCGACGCGTTCGGCAGTCATGACGATGCGGATCATGTATACAACACGCCGCGTGCGTGGTTCATGGAGCGCTATCTGAATCCGCACACGAAGGTGTGGGACGGACCGCATGCGGATTTCACACCGGTTTCGGATGATCTTCCGTGGTGCATGGTACCGGAGAAAAAGGTGACGGTGGAGGACGTCAAATACGTCTTGTCCTCCCATTTCCAGGGAACACCGTATGACCCGTATGCCGCTTACGGGGATAAGTCCCTGCGCGGTGCATACCGCTCGATCGGCATCAACCGGAACGATTTTCTCGCAGTGATCCAGATGCGCCCGCAGATGGAGCAGGAGAACGGCGTGATCGAATGGCTGGCATTTGCGTCAAACGCATTTAACGTGCTGGTGCCGTTCTATGCCGATGTGGAGGAGACGCCGGAATATCTGGCGAACACGACAGGCGAGGTATCCACGGAGAACTTTTACTGGTCGAGCCGGCTGATTGCGGCGATGGCAGACGCGTCTTACCGGAGCTCGGTGTTCCATATCGAGCGCTATCAGGAGCATGTGATGGCAAAGGGACATGAGCTGATCCATCACTACGACGAGCTCCTCGCTAAGGAGACGGATGCTGTGATGCGCAGAAGACTTCGCGAGGAGGCAAACCGCAGCATTGCGAAGATGCTGCAGAAGGAGACGGCAGATACCCTGGACAAGGTTTTATTTGAACTCAGTGGTCAGATGAAGAATGCATATTCCAGATCGGATGCATAGGGAGGACTGCCATGGTAAAAATTGATCTGGTCACGGGCTTCCTCGGATCGGGGAAGACGACGTTTTTGAAAAAATATGCGAAGCGCCTGATGGAGCAGGGGCAGAATATCGGAATTCTGGAAAATGATTTCGGCGCGGTCAATGTCGATATGCTGCTGCTGCAGGAGTTAGAGGGGGAGCAGTGCGAGCTGGAGATGATCTCCGGCGGCTGCGATCCCGAGACGCACCGCAGAAGGTTCCGCACCAAGCTGATCGCCATGGGAATGTGCGGGTATGACCGCGTGCTCGTGGAGCCGTCGGGAATCTACGACATGGACGAGTTCTTTGACGTGCTGCATGAGGAGCCGCTGGATCAGTGGTACGAGATCGGCAATGTGATTGCTGTGGTGGACGCGCGTCTGGAGGACACACTTTCACCGGAGGCGGAGTACCTGCTGGCGTCGCAGGCGGCAAATGCCGGCTGTATGATTTTAAGCAAGTGCGACACGGCGACAGAGGAGCAGCGGCAGAATACGATCGCGCATTTGAAGCGGTCGCTTGCGGCGCTCGGCTGCAAGCAGCGGGCGGATCAGAAAATTTTGTGCGAGGGCGCAGAACCGCTCACAGATCAGGAGTTTGCCGCGATTCTTTCCTGCGGTTATTATATCGCAAGCTATGAGAAGCCGGACTTTGCGAAGGGACAGGCGTTTGAGTCGTTGTATTTTCTGGATATGCATCTGGACGGAGATGCGGTTACGGCGGCGGTGAAGAAGATGTTGAAAGATCCGGCGTGCGGACATATTTTCCGTGTGAAGGGATTTTTGCAGAATCCGGATGGCACATGGCTGGAGATCAATGCAACACAGCAGGAGATCACGCGAAAGCCGATTGCAAATGGGCAGGATGTTCTGATTGTGATCGGAGAGAATCTTGTGGAAGACACCATCCGGGCGTATTGGAAAGGTTAGAGACAGACGATGATTTATGTGATGATGGCGCTCTATCAGGAGGCACACGGACTCATCCGGGAACTGGAATTAAAAAAGAACACGGCGTATGCGCCGTTTGAGGTGTTTGACAATGAGAGCGCAGGCATCCGGCTGGTTGTGACCGGTGTGGGGGAGATTGCTGCGGCTGCTGCGACCGCGGCAGTCTGTGCGCGGGATGGAGCAGATGCGGCAGACTTTCTCATCAATATCGGCTGCTGCGCGGCTGGCTGCTGTAAACCGGCAGACCGGGGCATGGACAGCTGCTGCGCGGCGGCAGAAAGCGCGGACAGCTGCTGTGAACCGGCAGACCGGGACATGGACAGCGGATACGGGGAGGCAAACGCCGCCCAGATCGGAGACCTGTACGTGTGTCACAAGATCACGGAGCAGGCAACCGGGAAAACGTTCTATCCGGATATTCTGTACCGGCACCCGTGGAAGGAACGTGAACTTGTGACCGGGATGCAGCCGCTGCAAAGAGCAGCGGCACACGGAGCTTTATATGATATGGAAGCGGCGGCCGTCTATCAGGCAGGCATCCGCTTTTTTTCTCCGGATCGGATGCTTTTTTTGAAGGTGGTATCGGATTTCGGAATTGCAGGGCAGGAGAGAATGACGGCGGAGGCGCTCACGGGGCTGCTGGAGCAGCATGTAAAGGAGGTCGCGGCATTTCTTACAAATCTGCGGGAGGCGGCAGACGAGGAGGAGACGCTGCGAAACGACGGTATTTTGCAGGAAGACGAGGCGGTGCTGGAGCGGCTTTTTGCGGCGCTGCACTGCTCGCAGACGATGCGGGCGTCGGCGCGGCAGTATATCACGTATGCGGCGCTTACAGGATACGACTGGAAAGCGGAACTGGAAGAATGGTATGCGCGGGGGCTGCTCCCGTGCAAGGACAGGCGGGAAGGGAAGGTGCGGCTTGAAGAACTTAAACAGGTCTTATTATAATCCGCCGTTTTCCCATATTTATGTGGAGCGGGAAGTGGCGGAAGATCCGGAGACAAAGCGGATACTCACGCAGTTTCCGCAGGCAGAAGTGATTGCTATCGACCACTATAAGGATGTTTTCTGCCGGAGCAGGCAGGACTATGTCAGGCAGCATGCGGCGCAGAATCTGATTCTGGCGGCGAAGCACGGTGAGCTGCTCTACCCCGGCGCGCCGGTCTGTCAGAGTTTTGGAAATGAACATTTTTACTACACCTCCTGTGTGATGAACTGCGTGTTTGACTGTGAATACTGCTATCTGAAGGGAATGTATCCGTCCGCCAACCTGGTGGTGTTCGTCAATCTGGAGGATATTTTTGCGGAAGTGGAAAAGAGACTTGCCGTGCACCCGGTCTACCTTTGCGTGTCCTACGACACGGATCTGCTGGCATTAGAGCATCTGACCGGCTATGCGGCGCGCTGGATCGAGTTTGTGCGCAGGATGAACACCGACGGGCAGCGGCTGCGCATCGAGCTTAGAACCAAGGGAACCGGAGGCAGCCTGTGGCAGACGGTCCGGCCGGAGGCAGGTGTCATCTGTGCGTTTACCATCTCACCGCAGCAGGTGATTGATGCATATGAGCACGGTACGGCTTCGCTCGCCGGGCGGCTGGCAGGAGCGGAAGCGGCGATGGAACAAGGCTTTTCGGTGCGTCTCTGCTTTGACCCGATGATCTATTGCAGCGACTGGAAGAAGCACTATGACGCGATGTTTGCGCAGGTCTGTGGGACGCTGGACCTGCAAAAACTGGCGGATGTCAGCGTCGGAACCTTCCGCATCTCCCAGGATTATCTGAAAAAGATGCGGAAAAACGAACCGGACTCGGCGGTGGTGCAGTTCCCCTACCAGAATGACGGCGGGGTGTACCATTACCCGACGGCGCTCATGGAGGAGATGGAGCAGTATATGACGGAAAAACTTGCCGCTTATCTTCCGGCAGAGCGGATTTTCCGATGGAAGGAATAAGGAGAGAATACATGGAGCAGTGTAGAGAAAACGAGGCGGCGATTGTCACGGGGGCGTCCTCCGGGATCGGGGCGGCGATCAGTGCCAGACTGTGCAAAATGGGATATGAAGTGTTTGGCATTGGGCGCTCGTTCGGCAGCAGTTTCGCGGAACAGTTTCCGGACGCTGCAGATAATCCGCTGTTTCATGCGGTGGTCTGCGATCTTCTGGACACGGAAAAAATGTTGAAGCTGGTGCGGGGGATTGCGGCGGAAGCTACGGTAACGCTGCTCGTCAACAATGCCGGCAGCGCGTACTACGGACTGCACGAGGAACTAAGCCCGAAGAAGATTCAGGAGATGGTGCGCACAGATCTGGAAGTGCCGATGATTTTAAGCCAGCAGCTGCTGCGCGGGTTTAAGAAAAACAAGGGCTGCATCGTCAATATCGCATCCGTGACGGCGCAGCAGTCGAATCCGCACGGCTGTGCCTATGGCGCGGTAAAGGCAGGACTTGTGAGCTTTTCGCGCAGCCTCTTTGACGAGGCGCGAAAATACGGTGTGCGCGTGGCGACGGTATCCCCGGATATGACGAAGACGGAATTGTACCGCAATGCAGACTTTACGGTGGGGGAGGAGACGGAGAGCTATCTTCTGCCGCAGGATGTCGCGGAGGCGGTGGCGTATATCGTGGGGCAGAGAGAGGGCGTGGCGGTGTCGGAGGTGACGCTCCGCCCGCAGTATCACAGAATCCGGCGCAAGCCGGTGACGAAAAAGGAGAGACCGGTCGAATGAAAGATCTTACAAAAGGAAAACCGTCAACGCTGATTCTTGCGTTTGCACTGCCGATATTCCTCGGGAATCTGCTGCAGCTGACCTACAGCGTGACCGATACGAGAATTGTCGGCTCTTTTCTCGGGGAGGATGCACTCGCCGCGGTCGGTGCAACGACGACGCTCAGCAATCTCATCATCGGCTTTTTGCTCGGACTGGCGAACGGGTTTGCCATCATCACGGCGCAGCGGTTCGGCGCGAAGGATATCCGGGGAGTGAAAAAATCGTTTGCCGCTTCCCTGGTGCTCGGAACGGTGATCTCGGTCGTGCTGACGGTGCTAGGACTGGTGTTTTTACAGCCGATCCTGCGGTTTTTAAATGTGCCGGAGCATCTGATTCCGGTGGCGGGACCTTACATATTTATCATCATAGCGGGACTTCTTGCGACATTCCTCTATGACGCGTGTGCCGCAGCACTTCGGGCGCTCGGGGATACCGTCACGCCGCTCGTGATTCTGGCAGTGTCGGTGGCGTTAAATATCGCGGGAGATCTTCTGTTCGTGCTGGTGTTAAAGGCGGGTGTGCGCGGAGCTGCCGCCGCCACGGTTCTGGCACAGATTCTTGCGTTTGTGATCTGCTGGATCTACATGCTAAGACGGTATGAAATGCTCCGTCTTGCACGGGAGGATTTCCGGGATGCGGATACGGCGATGGTGAAAAACATGCTCGGGTCGGGTCTGTCGATGGGCTTTATGAGCTCGCTGGTCAATATCGGCTCGCTGACACTCCAGACGGCGATCAATAAGCTGGGGCAGGACATCATCGTGGCGCACACGGCGGCGCGGAAAATTTCTGAGATTTTTATGACGATGTTCAGCGTCTTCGGACAGACGATGGCGACTTACTGCGGACAGAATCTGGGCGCAGGCAGGATCGACCGGGTTAAAAAAGGCATCCGGCTCGGCATTTTCTACACCTGCATCTGGTGTACGCTTTCCGCGGTGGCGAGCTACACGATTGGCAGATGGCTGGTATATCTTGTGACGGGAAGCACGAATGAGGTTGTGATCTTAAATGCGACCAGCTACCTGAAATTCGACACGCTGTTCTACTATGTGACGGCGGTGATCTGCGTGCTCCGAAACGCCATGCAGGGACTGGGCGATCATATCACGCCGCTCATTTCGAGTTCGCTTGAGATGGTCGGGAAAATCGTGATCGCCGCCACGCTTGTGCCGATGTTAGGCTACACCGGTGTTATTGTGGCGGAGCCGCTCGTGTGGTTTATCATGGTAATTCCGCTCGTCGTGCAGATCTTCCGGATGCCGGTACTTCGGGAAGAAAACAGGTGAAATCAAGGAAAATGATGCGTAGTTGGACGATAACAACGCCTGAAATGCCATAAAATCAAGCAATTACAGAATTTCACAAAAAGTTCACAGAAAATTAGCACTCAACACTTGACAGTGCTAATAAACGGTGCTATAACATAGTCAGAACAAAGGAGAGGAACAAAAGGAGAACAGGAAATGAGTTCTATGAGTTCCCAGAACATCCCGGTTCCAAAGAAACAAGGAAACAGCATGAGTGTATCTGCCGAAGGCAGGTACGAAGTAGAAAAGGAGAGATGACTTATGTTAACACCTAGTATTTTTGGAGAGAACTTATTTGATGACTGGTTTGATGATTTCCCATTTTTCGATGACAGAGATTTGCGCAAGGTTGACAAGAAGCTGTACGGCAGAAGAGCCGGTAACCTGATGAAGACAGATATTCAGGAGATGAAGGATGGCTACAAGATGGAAGTTGATCTTCCGGGCTTCAAGAAGGATGAGATTACCGTAGAGCTGGATGACGGATATCTGACCATCAGTGCCGCCAAGGGACTGGATCAGGACGAGAAGGAGAAAGAATCCGGACGTTACATCCGCAGAGAGCGTTACGCAGGTGCCTGCAGCCGGAGCTTCTATGTGGGTGAGGGCGTAACCGAGGAGGATATCAAGGCTGAGTTCAAGCACGGTATCTTAACGCTGGTTGTTCCGAAGAAGGAAGCAAAGCCTGCAGTAGAGCAGAAGAAATACATTGCGATTGAAGGATAAGGATGACAGAGAGAAAGGAAGCGTATGATCATGTCAGATAAGAATCCAAAACATCCATTGAAGAAGAAAAAAGTAGCAGCAAAGGTGAATATGGCAGACCATGAGGCGGTCGAGGAAGCGAGAGAAGCCCACAAGTCGAAAAAGCATGTTTACTAAGCGATACGCCTGCAGATGACAGGAGAAAAGGGACAGGGAGCCGCACAGCACGAAGTGCTGTGCGCCCCCTGTCCCTTTTTGCGTCCAAAGATTACCCATTCGCTAATCCAACTGCATGGAGTTGAGTTTTTCTGCCAGCAGAGCCAGGAAACGCTTGCCGAAATTACTTAGTTCGTGATCCTTGCGGGAGATCCAGCCAAGTTCGATCCGTTGATGCGTGTCCAGATTCATGACCGCGTAATCTTTTTCCAGCAGATTCTCACCGGACATGCCGGAACCGATGGTATAGGTGTTCATCTCCATGCCGATGCTGGCATCTGCCATCTCGTCCGTGAGGGTGATTGTTTTTTTGCGGCGGTATTCTCCACAAGCTCCTCGGAGAAGAAGCGGTCTCTGGAACTGTCAATGCCCTGAAAATAGTGGCTGTAGACATAGGGAGCCAGGTATTCCATCGATACCTTCGCTCTGCCGGCGAGCGGATGCTGCTTGGGAACATAGACTTTGGGGCGCATGGTTGCCAGCAGATGAAAATCAAGTTCCTGCTGCTCCATCTCCCAGTCGAGAACGCGGTTCTCACGGTTTTTCAGCAGAACGTCGATCTCGCAGAATTCCGAAGCGACGTAATCTAAGATCTCCTTGGTGCGCAATGGTGAGAGTCTATAAAGTGCCGGTGCTAAAGCCGGTTATGGATGTCCTTATGGCACTGAGCAAAGCGTTTCCGATGAATCTGGTTCTGCTCATCTTTTATCTGATCTGGACGACGCAGTTTTCCAGTATCGCAGCATTTTTTCATTCACAGAAGACGATCAAGGATGTCAGTCTGATGTATGTGGCGATTGCAGCTCTGGTGTTCTGCAGTCTTGCCAGTATTTCGGAAATCATAAGAAGCGGTCTGATCTCCGTGGACAAGGGACAGTATGAAGCGGGATATGCCTCGGGACTGACAAAAGCACAGACCTTTTTCCATGTGATTGTGCCGCAGGCGGTGCGGGCGGTCATTCCACCGCTCACGAACGATATTCTCTCGCTGGTAAAGGGAACGGCGTTAGTGTCGGTCATCGGAGTGTCAGATATTCTGACGGATTCCATCAACGCGGCAAGTGCGGCGTACTCTTACCTGGAGGCGTATGTGGCGGCAGCCATGGTATTCTGGGGCATCGGAATTGTGTTAGAGCGGCTGAGCCACTATGTGGAGCGGAAATTTTCAAAGAGCGTTAAGACACTGGCAGGCTGAGATGCGGTACGGCATCGTACATTATTATAATAGGAAGGAAACAGGGCTATGGCAGTATTAGAAGTGAGAAATGTAAAAAAGGTTTTTGGAGATAATGTGATTTTAAGAGGAATCGATCTTGATGTACAGAAAGGGGACGTCATCGTCATACTCGGACCGAGCGGTTCCGGTAAGACCACCTTTTTGCGCTGCCTGAATCTTCTGGAAAAACCGGATGAAGGCTCGATGGTCTTAAACGGAAGAGAATATAACTTAAAAAATGTAAAAAATAAGGAAAAGCTGGAGATTCGGAGAAATACTTCCTTCGTTTTCCAGAATTACAATCTCTTCGTGAACAAGACGGTTCTTTCCAATGTGACGCTGGGGCTTACCGTGGGACGCCATATGAAAAAGGAAGAGGCCGAGAAGACCGGAAAAGAACTTTTAGACAAGGTCGGTCTTGCAGGAAAGTACGATTACTACCCGGCACAGCTATCCGGCGGCATGCAGCAGCGTGTCGGAATTGCACGGGCAATGGCAGCGAATCCAGAGGTCATTCTTTTTGATGAGCCGACGTCCGCACTCGATCCGGAGCTGGTGGGAGAGGTGTTAAATGTCATGAAACAGTTCGCAAAACAGGGAGTCACAATGATTGTGGTAACACATGAGATGCAGTTTGCAAGAGAAGTGGCAAGTCAGGTTATTTTTATGGCAGACGGTGTGGTTGTGGAAAAAGGAACGCCGGAGGAGATCTTTGATCATCCGAAGGAGGAGGCAACCAGAAAATTCTTAAAACGTATTTTAAAGGAAGAGTCATAGCTGTGTGCGAAGACGGAGAGGAGAGAAAGATATGCAGAAATATGTGATTTCAATTTCAAGACAATTTGGAAGTCTGGGAAGACCGATTGCAAAGAAACTGGCAGAACTTCTGGAAATTGAATACTACGACAGAGATATTGTGGAGGAGGCGTCCAAAGTTCACAACATTCCGTTAAAGGAAGCGAGCAATCTGGAGGAGTCGGCAAAGTATCTGTTCATGAGTTTCCCACTCGGCAGTGGAACCACGGCGACGCAGGATGCCCTGTTTAAGACGGAGAGCGAGATGATAAAAAAACTTGCCGTGAAGGAATCCTGCATCATTGTCGGCAGATGCGCGGACGCAATTCTGGAGGATTGCGATCATCTGATCAGAATTTTTATCTATGCGCCGTACGAAGACCGCATTGTCAACTGTGTCAATGATCTCGGCATGGACACAAAGGCGGCGAAGCGGATGATCCGTGATGTGGACAAGGCGAGAGATGCCTACCATATGCGGTATGCGGGGTATTTGCCGAACGATATGAACCATATGGATCTGATGGTCAACAGCGCAACTCTGGGGGTCGATATGACAGCGAGACTGTTGGCGGAAGTGGTGCGTGATAAATTTTCATAAGACGGGCAGTGTGCGTAAGGCTGCACAGTCCCACAGAGGATAAGGCATGGAAAAACACAGAAAAAAACTGATCAAAAACGCAGCGGTATTCGATGGGCACAGCAGCGGGCTGGCGCAAGGGAAAAAGATTGTCATTGAGGACGATATTGTCACAGAGATTACTGCGGGTGAAGTATCGGAAGAAAATTTTGACGAGGTATTTGACGGCACGGGCATGGTGGCGATGCCGGGAATGACGGACGCGCATGTTCACATGGGATGTCTGTTCGCAAAGGGAGAATTCCCGGTGGATTACGCCACGGTGCTGACCGTCGCAAAATGTAAGGATGCGCTGATGGCCGGGTTTACTACGTTCCGTGATGCGGGAAGTGTGAGCGAGGGATTAAAGCTGGCGTTTGACGAGGGTGTGCTTCCGGGACCGCGCATCTATCCCTGCGGTGCCTACATCAGCCAGACGTGCGGGCATGGGGATTCGGAGTATGCGCATACCTATCGCGACATCCAGTACAGGCATCCGTCCAGCACCGTTTTGGCGGACGGGGTGCCGGAGATCATCCGGGCAGTGCGCGAGCAGTTCTACCGCGGTGCATCCCACATCAAACTGATGGCTACCGAGATCTTAAACCGGCATGAGGATATCAGGCTTTTGTTCGGAACGGATATGATGATCACGGGACCGGATTATCAGGTGGAGCAGAGCGAGGATATCCGGTATTACGAAAAGCGCTTCGGCACAATGCGGGCGCTGAGGGCTTTGACGGGCACTGCAAACGAGGTGTTTGCGCTTACGACCTACCAGAATCCTTACCCGAAGGGAAAGATCGGTGTGCTGGAGGCGGGATCCTATGCAGATCTGCTTCTGGTGGATGGAGATCCGACAAAACGTGTATCGGTTCTTGCAGACACCGATCATCTGCGCCTGATTATGAAAGGGGGAACGGTGTACAAAAATACACTGTGCTGAGATTTTATTCCGCTAATACGCTGACTTGCATGTGGCTGAGATTCGTAGTAATCTTATTCCAAAAACTAGAAGCAGGAGGTAATTATGAAAGAGCTGCTGTACTGGATTGTGGAATGGATTGCGAAGATTCACAGCCACATTCTTCGTCTGAATGATGCGTATGAATACAATTTTACAGATAAAGAACTGCATTTTCTCGTCATTGGTATGATGGGAATGGGATTCATTTTTGTCGTGTATCCTGTTTTTAAATGGCTTGCAAAGCATGAGCATGTCATGGTAATTGCGTGGATTTATGTGTTGACACTGATTATCGTGATCACGTTTGCCATAGAGATCGGGCAGAAAGTAACAGGCACCGGCAATATGGAATTTGCAGACATTGTGATGGGGGTATTCGGATTCATTGTAATGTTCCTTGTGTTCTCAGTTCTGCGGGGTATTTATAAGCTGATAAGAAATCTGATCAGAGGAGACAGGGAAGATGAATGAATTTTGGAAAAGAGTGCTCGAGACGTGCGTGGTGATTCTGGGAAACTGCCTGTATGCATTCGGCGTGGCGATGTTCATTGTGCCGGGAGGACTGATTACCGGCGGAACGACGGGAATTGCGCTGTTTGTGCACCACATGATGGGTTGTTCCGTCTCCGTGTTTGTACTGCTGTTCAATACGGTTATGTTTCTGATCGGATTTGCGGTATTCGGGAAAAAATTTGCAGCTAACACACTGGTCAGCACCTTCAGCTATCCGGTAGCGCTGGAGCTGTTTACACGGATTCTGCACGGATATGCGATCACCGACGATATGATTCTCTGTATGATCTTCGGAGGAATCTGTATCGGAGGAGCCATCGGCGTTGTGATCCGTGCGGGCGCATCGACTGGCGGCATGGATATACCGCCGCTTGTGTTGAACCGTTATTTTAAGATACCAGTGTCAAAGTCCATCTATGTGTTTGATATGCTGATTTTGCTGCTCCAGGCGTTTGACAGCACAGGAGAACAGCTTCTCTATGGTATTCTTCTGGTGATTGTCTACAGCGTGGTGCTGGATAAGTGCCTGATGCTTGGAACTGCAAAGATGCAGATCAAAGTAGTCAGTGAGAAAATTGATGAGATCAGAAAAGCAGTCTTAACAGATATCGACCGTGGTGTTACAATGTTAAAAAGTGAGACCGGATACATGGAGCGGGAGACGGAGATGCTGCTTACGGTGGTGTCAATACAGGAACTGGCGAAGACGGAGAAGCTGATCCACTCGGTGGATGAGGATGCGTTCGTTGTGATCAATCGTGTCAGTGAGGTTTCCGGCCGCGGTTTTTCAAGTAAAAAGCGCTATCTGGAAAAGGAGAATTCATGACATTACAGCAACTGAGATATGCACTGGCGATTGCCGACTGCGGATCGATGAATGAGGCGGCAAAGCGTCTGTTTTTATCGCAGCCCAGCCTGTCTGAGACAGTAAAGGAACTGGAGCAGGAGATCGGGATGCAGATTTTTATGCGTTCAAACCGGGGAATCATCATAACACCGGAGGGCGAGGAGTTTCTGGGGTACGCCAGACAGGTGATCGATCAGTACGGAATCCTTAAGGCACGCTATGTGGAGAAGCAGCGCAAGGAAAAGTTCAGCGTGTCCATGCAGCACTATACGTTTGCGGTCAAAGCGTTTGTGGAGACCGTGAAGAAAGCCGGGATGGACCGCTATGAATTTGCGGCGAACGAGACGACCACCTACGACGTCATGGAGAATGTCCGCAACTTTAAGAGCGAAATCGGCGTCCTGTATCTGAACGATTTTAATGAGCAGGTGTTGATGAAGATTATCCGGGAGAAGGGGCTGGAGTTCGAGGAACTGTTTGCCTGCGATACCTATGTCTATCTGTGGTCGGGGCATCCGCTCGCGGGGCAGAGCGTGATCTCCATGGAAGAGCTGGACGAGTATCCGTGCTTGTCCTTTGATCAGGGACGGAACAGCTCGCTCTATCTTGCGGAGGAGATGAAGAGCACCTACGATTATAAGCGGCTGATTAAGGCGAATGACCGGGCGACACTGCTAAACTTTATGATTGGGCTGAACGCGTACACGCTGTGTTCGGGAATTATCTGTGAGGAGTTAAACGGCAGCGATTACATGGCGGTTCCGCTCAAGGAGACGGAGAAGATGCGGATTGGCTATGTGAAGCGCAAAGGGGCATCGATCAGTCACATTGGACAGATCTATATCGAGGAATTGAAAAAATATAAAGAAAAAATTATGTAGTGGTTGGCTATAGGTTTCCCCTATAGCCGACTATCGGCTTCCTGTATTAACACTTTCCCAAACTGCCTGTTATAATAGGCAATGTAATCAAAAAAAACATGCAGATAACAGATGGCATGGGGCAAAAAGCAGGAAGGAGGAAACGGGTATGAGAGACACAACGTGGCAGATGAGAACAGCGATGATGTGTGACAGGATGTGTCGGATGTCCATGTATGGTGGCATGGATGTGAATGTTGTGCGGCTTTTCCCGGATTCTTCAGACCTTTGGAAGAACAGATAGATACCGGCGCTATGGAGCGCAGGTTGGGGCAGCCGCAGGGCTGCTTTTTTTATTCTATGTTTTAGAAATAACATTTTAGGAGGTGGCAGTGCATGCCAGCAATTGCGATACGTCATTTATCAAAGACCTTCGAGCAGAAGGGAAACAGCGTGGAAGCGCTGCGGGATATTTCGCTCGACATTGAGGAGGGAGACATCTACGGAATCATCGGAATGTCCGGTGCCGGGAAAAGTACCCTGGTGCGGTGTCTGAATTATCTGGAGAGACCGACGAGCGGTGAGGTTATCATCGGCGGAAGAGATCTGGGAACGCTGACCGAGAAAGAACTGCGGGAGCAGCGGAGCGACATCGCAATGATTTTCCAGCATTTCAACCTTCTCATGCAAAAGAGTGTGCTGGACAATGTATGTTTCCCGATGCAGATTGCGAAGAAAAAGAAGGATGAGGCGAAGAAAAGAGCGCTTGAACTGCTCGAGACTGTCGGACTTGCCGACAAGGCGGACGCTTATCCGGCACAGCTTTCCGGCGGACAGAAGCAGAGAGTGGCGATCGCCAGAGCTCTTGCGACGGATCCGAAGATTCTGCTCTGCGACGAGGCAACCAGTGCCTTAGATCCGCAGACAACGCAGTCCATTCTGGCACTCTTAAAGGAGATCAACCGGAAATTCGGCATCACGATTGTGATTATCACGCATCAGATGTCCGTGATCCGGGAAATCTGCAGCCATGTGGCGATTGTGGAAAAAGGAAGCATCGTGGAAGTCGGCCTGGTCGAGGAGATTTTCAACCATCCGAAATCCCGTGTGGCGAGAAGCCTGATCTTAAGCGACCGTGCTGCGGATGCCGCGTCATATTCCGGGGCGGAAGGTGATATTGCGGATGGAGCGGAGCTGACCGGATGGAGCGGCGAGAGCAGACAGCGGGACCGCATCGGCGACGATAAGAAGCTTCGTATTGTATTCTCAGAGAATTCCGCATTTGAGCCCGTCATTGCCAATATGGTGTTAAAGTTCGGTACGCCGGTGAACATCCTCCGCGCAGATACCAAGAATGTCGGCGGAGTGGCAAAGGGTGAGATGATTCTGGGACTTCCGTCAGACGCCGGGCTGCAGGAGCAGATGGAGGCTTATCTGGTGGAAAAGGGACTTGAGATTGAGGAGGTGACCGGAGATGTGGAATAGTCAGGTAATCATCATGCTTTTGGAGGGAATCCGGGACACCCTGTATATGACCTTAGCGTCCACATTGTTTGGATATATCATCGGACTTCCGATGGGAATTGTGCTGACTGTCACGGACAAGGACGGCATCCGTCCGAATGTGGCAGTCTACAAGGTGCTGGATGTGATTTCCAACCTGCTGCGCAGTATTCCGTTTATTATTTTGCTGATTGTGCTGATTCCGTTCACCAGATTTGTGGTGGGAAGAAGCTACGGATCGACGGCGACGATCGTCCCGCTGACGATTGCGGCGGCACCTTACATTGCCAGAATGGTAGAATCCTCATTAAAAGAGGTGGATGCAGGCGTCATCGAGGCAGCGCGCTCCATGGGAGCATCCGATTTTCAGATTGTGACCAAGGTCATGCTGGTGGAGGCGAGAACGTCTCTGATTGTCGGAGCAACGATTTCCCTTGGCACGATTTTAGGATATTCCGCGATGGCAGGAACCGTCGGCGGAGGCGGACTGGGAGATATTGCCATCCGCTATGGTTACACCAGATGGCAGACCGATATCATGGTTGTCACAGTGGTGCTTCTGGTAATTTTATTCCAGATTTTCCAGACGATCGGAATGAAGATTGCGAATCGGCTGGATCGCAGAAAGTAGCAATAACAAATTTGCATATATTTTTAAGTTTTAAGGAGGACACTATTATGAAAAAGAAAGTATTGTCAACGATTCTGGCAGGCGTGCTCGCATTATCCGCATTCGCAGGATGCGGAAGCAGCACGGAGGAGAGCACAGACACCAGTGCAGCAACAAAGGAAGAGACACCCGTAGCTGCAACGGAGGAGGCTGTGAGTGCTGAGAACACAGAGAGCACCGATACAGCAGCAGAAGGCGGCACCATCAAAGTGGCTGCATCCGCAACACCGCACGCAGAGATTCTTGAGGAAGCAAAGAAGATTCTTGCCGATGAGGGATGGGATCTGGAGATCAAGATTTTCGACGACTATGTAATGCCGAACGAAGTGGTAGAAAGCGGCGAGTTTGACGCAAACTACTTCCAGCACATTCCGTACCTTGAGAGCTTTAACGAAGAGAAGGGAACCCATCTGGTCAATGCAGGCGGCATCCACTATGAGCCGTTCGGCATCTATCCGGGAACAAAGTCCGATCTCTCCGAGCTGGCTGACGGCGACACCATCGCAGTGCCGAACGATACCACAAACGAGGCAAGAGCACTTCTTCTGTTACAGGATAACGGCATCATTACCTTAAAGGAAGGCGCCGGATTAGAGGCAACTGTTAATGATATCGCAGAGAACCCGCACAACGTCAAGATCGAGGAGCTGGCAGCAGAGCAGGTTGCAAGAGTGGCTCCGGAGGTTGCATTCGTTGTATTAAACGGTAACTACGCATTACAGGCAGGCTTCTCCGTTGCAAAAGATGCACTGGCTTACGAGGCATCCGATTCCGAGGCAGCGAAGACCTACGTGAACATCATTGCAGTAAAAGAAGGACATGAGAATGACCCTGGCATCCAGGCACTTGTAAAAGTATTAAAGTCTGACGAGATCAAGCAGTACATCAACGACACCTATGACGGAGCCGTTATCCCATTTGAGGACTAAACCAATATAGGAAAGAATTGTCGCAATCAGCATATTGTGCTTTGCTTTGATAAGTAATATTATTAGAAGACCAGCGAACAAAAAAGTTCCAGAATAAACAGACGGCGGGAAATTCTTTGAAGCAAAATTC
>OHAS01000975.1_pt1 | contig 23706 bp, 27 predicted proteins | sample 1577131 | NCBI WGS metagenome assembly OHAS01 (sample SAMEA3541566, study PRJEB24748) | human gut metagenome | biome: human gut; feature: human-associated habitat; material: faeces | place: China | collected 2012 | reverse complement strand
TGGTAAACCAGACATGGCCATGGCAGGAGGAAGCAACCAAGCCAAGATCCAAGAACTCTTGGATGCAGTAGCTGGTAAATTATAAGAAAATAAGGATCTATCCACTTGGGTAGATCTTTTTGCATACTCAAAAAGCCAAATCCGACTGGACTTGGATGGTTGGAATAGCTCGTAAGGAAATTTAAAAGGTATGACGCCTCTGGAATCATACCTTGCTATCTAATGCTCTGTTTTACTTTTAATTCTAGCTCTCAGAAAGCGCAAATCATTAAAAATATAAATTAGAAAAATGATTTGACAAGAGTAAACGCCCCAATCTAGCCTATAAATATCCCTTTGAATAGTGATGGAAAACAGGGCGTACATCATGAAGATAAAACTAGCTATGAATACTAGAAAGGATTGTAGGCTTGCTATAAAAGGATAGCCTCTCTTTTTCAAAATGGATTTGAATAAAATAGCTAGAGCAGGCAAAATGGAAAATAAGGTAAAACAAGTTAAAAAATAGAAAACAGTTAAATTTCTAAAATCTTTTCCCCAAAAGATAGAATCCTCGTTTTGAAAAAGATAAATTGAAAGTGATCGATCGTTTAAAAAGGGTAGGCCAAGGATGACCAGATAAAATACAATCAATAATCCAATTTGCCAAGAGAAACCTGCTTTCCTTCTCTCTTTATTGTCTGACATGTCTATCTCCCTTCTATAATTTTTCCTTGCTCAACCACAACAAAATCACCGTTAGTTTCATCAATAGTCTCCAAGACATAGGTTCCATCAGGTAAGCTTAATTGTTCTAGTAACTGTTGGATTTGGTCTCTTAGATAAAAATGTTCCTTGTATCTTTCTTCTGGCAAGATAATTTGAACATAGACTGCATTATGTGACAAGGCATCATTTAAAGGCACATTGTACAATTCTTCAAGAATAGAATGGTTATTGCTAACAGCATCTTCCATACGATCGCTATACCAGAGCTCACCTTTACCAAATCTATTTTGGTCAGATAGAGTGCTTCTCAGCTTAACAGTTCCCCCTTTTAGGTGTGAAGCCTGATTTAATTTTCTCGTCAAAGATTGTTCCAATTTAGTCCGCTCAGGGTTGATTTCTAAAGCTTTTTCAAGAATTGGCGCATATACTCTCATAGATTCATCATATATAGGGTTCCTCCACTTGTCTATATCCATCTTGTCGTAATAAGGCATGACTAATTGTTTGAAGCGGACCGATTTTTTTACAGGGACAGAGATGGTTTTGTCCTTAATTTTTTCAGTATAGGTATAATTGACATCTATGCCCCAATTTTCTTCAGCCCAGGAAAAGCCAGTTATCTTAATCTCTCCCCAAAAATTACGATTGGCGTAAAAGCCTTTGAGATGAGCTTCTAGATTTCGGTAGAAAAACAAAGACGAGACCACTAGAAAGCATACAAGCACCATGAAACTTTTTCTCTTGTCCGTATCAATCTTTAAATTCTTTTTCAATGGCTTCCTCCTTAATGACTTGCTTGAACTCTTCTTCCGTACGGATTATTTCTTCTTTGCCACTCTTTGTATACTTTTTGCCAATACTCCAGTAAAAAGAGCCGGCATCGGGGATGAACATTTTTGTTAGGGTGATGCTATCGTTGAGGGTCATGTTTTCTTTTAAAACTACTATATAGCCGTATTTTTTCAATATTGAGAGGAGTAGGCTATCCTCTGGTTTCCTAAGGCTATCATCAGAATCGCCATCCGTTATACGTGATTGGTAATCGTTCTTTTTGTAACTAAACAAAGTGGGCCAATCCGTAGTTACATTTTCACTATCATCCTTATATATCCCTGTAATAAATGATGGACTTGAAAGTACTCGATAGAGCCCTCCATATCCGAAATGAATCGTCTCTTTGGGCTGTTTTTTTGTAGCTTTTTTACTGGTTAGGTTTACATAGATTTCATCATTGTCTTTTATCTGGATTTTGACATATTCATCTTTTCCATCAGAATACATAAGATTATCCATCTTGCCTTCTATGGTGACATAGCCCATATCTTGAACCAGTTTCAAGACATCAATCGTTTGCCCTTCTCCTTTTTCTTGTCCCAGTTTGTAATAACGAATTCGGAAGTATTCTTCCTTGTCCTTTGCTTTCAGTGTTCCCACATACTGCTTGGAATCCTGAAATGCTAGAAATTTCCGTCCAACAGCAAAATCATACGGACTCCACTCGTCGCTCTCTTTAAAAGAAAGAGCAATCATAGGGAATTCTGGTTCGGTCTCACCAATAGTTGTATAATCAGTTAGACGCTGATTCTTTCCTTTATAGGCATAATTTCGTTCTTTGACCACAAAAGCAGCTTCTTTTGTGAAAAAGAAAGAACAAGCACCAGCGACCATAAAAATGACCAGTGTTGCCAAAGCATAAATCTGCCACATTTGCCAAGAGAAATTCTCTATCTTTTTCATCCTATTCTCCTTTTAGATAGATTATGGACTATTATATCATTTTTTGTAAACTTCCTGCCATAAGCAAAAGAAAAGTATGATAAAATGGTATTATTATAGTTTTATAAGGGAAAAATATGAATCAAACACGTCTCAAAAAAATCCTGAAAATATCGAGTTTCTTTCTATTCGCTTTTGTGACATATCATGTCTACTATCAATCTCTCGTCCCTCATCTTACAACTAGGAACGAGGAAGATGCTAGACTGAGCCAGTCCAAATATCAAATCGCCTATGGGCAAGTAAGAGATTTTCAAAAAATCGGAAATTTTGCTTTGGCCATTGATATGTTTGGTGATGTCCAGCAGAAGGAAGGCTACATTATTGCTCAGAATTATCGCATTCCCAAAACTCAGGATCCTTCTAAAGGGCAAGCATTTTATGATAAAGAAAAGTCTGAGTATTTTTATCAAATTGACATTTACAAAGAGGATGAAGGAATTCAGTCACTGAGAAAGATTGATGTAAGAGATATCCTTCTCAAAGAAAAGAAGAAATATAAGATCATCAGTACAGCAAAAATAGATGCTTTTGACTCACCAACCAAGGCTCCCTATTTAGAAATAGGACTAGAAGAAATCGATGGGGATGCGAGAACTTTCTCACTGATCATTGATTTACAGACCTTAGAAAGTCGCATTACTCGCCTTATAGGCTCTTCATCTGAGGAAAAGATTACTAGCAGGACTAATAGAGAATTATCGGTTGTCAGAGCCAATCCTGTCTTTGCAGAGCGCTTGAAGAACCTAAGCTTCGTTATTGGTACTGATGATGCCATCACAATGCGACCATATCAGGGGGGAGAACTCATCAATCTCTACCAAGAATTTCCTCATATTTTTGAAATGGCTAAAAAAGGTAGTTTTACGATCTATCCACAGTTTCAATACAAAGAAGATCTAACTCAACAAGTTTCAAATTTTGCTAATCTTTTCAATTATCCAGGTGAAGCTCCCTTTTGGTCTGCTCAACAGAAACAAGATTACGAGGCAGACCGAGCTTTAAAACAGACAAAAGATTTATCGACTCCCCTTTCATATGATTTTTTCATGGAGAGGGTAAAAAAAGAAGGCAAGCTTAATGCGGTAGAAGGAATGATTCCTATCGGTTTTGATATCAATACTGGGGAAATAGTCACCGTTGATTTCAAAAAAGGACCTGTCTATCTCCAAAATTTTGACCTAGAAGACCATATAGATAGTCTAAGCTTTATGGAGTCCAATTATTCCTATATAAGGGATGTGCGGTTTGATCAAGTCAGTATCGACACAGCCATGTCTTATAAATTAGGTAGAAAATCAGTAAATGATTACAGTAGGTTGATTGAGGATTCTAAAATTAATAAACCGCGAGAGACACGCTATATCACTTGGCTTCAATATGAACCAAACAACAATGTACATGAATCCGATATGAATATCGTTAAGGGAATTGTGGATCAAGGAATCTTGTACAAAATCTTCTCCATATTTAGTCTTGAAGAAGGGCAAATGACAGTGAATCAGACTGGGACCAACAGCAATCTTGCAGTAGGAAAGACCAAAATATTAGTACAAAATGGGCATCAACTTCTTGATTCATTACAGTTTGAGACAACTGATATGCCTAGCTTGAATCACGATGAAATGATCCAGTCTGGTCGGATTATATATGTCCTTATCGATGGGCAGCTTCGTCAAGTAAAAGTTCCGGAGGAAAAGTAGGTGCAGAAGATAGTGATAAAAATAAAAAAATGCTTTCAAAATAAAAATTTTTTGAATGTTGCTGGCTATACCTTGGCTTTTACACTTGGTTTATTTTTGGCTTTTTATGTTTCTGAGAGGGAGAAAACGACCATTCAGTCTGAGCAAAGACAGGCTAAAACATCCCAAGAAAAGAAAGCTACAAGAGCGAAAGATGAGACTGTTCAGATAGAAAAACTCGAAGACAAGATCTATATGGTGAAAAATCCTAATTCTGCTATCTTGTCTGATAAGTATATCTTGCAGCAAGAAATGAATTACACTGATCGATCCTTTCAATTTGACAGTTATCAGGCCTTTAGTAAGGACAATAAACATAGCAACCATGTAAAAATTAAGCTGTTTAATCAAGTTGAAGCGTTGTATAAAGATTACGATTTAGTCCAATTGGCTCAAAAACTGCATAGTCAAGCCATACCGGGTAAAGTTAGCCATCAGCTCTATCAAGATCCTCAGGATGGGCAATATTATTTTGCTTTTGAAGTCTATCTACCGGGTGGTAAGGATGAAAGAGATTACTCAAACGCTCATGAGGAGAAGCCTATCTATACTCTCTATACCAATATTGAAAACGGGCAGACTTTTTATCTAAAAGATTATTTTAAGCCCTTGAGTATCCGTGACAAGTATCCTGTCTATGGTGCTAGTAATCTGGATGACAAACTAGAGAAGTACGGCTTGGTTATACTCAACAGTCCGCATAACTTTACCCTCATTCAAGGGGAAGAAAATCTACAGATCAAAAAGTTGAAACTAAGCCAGCAATTTCCAAATATAGAGGAAAAACTTGCTAGCGGCTGGAGTTTAGTTGTAACTGGCGAGGATTCTTATGAAACCAGTATCAGACTTCTAGCGTCTGAAGGAGAAACCGATCTCTATACAAATGTCAAACTAGATCGTTCTTATTCATCTGATGATCAAGATCATCTCTTAAAGTCTTATCAGGATTTCCTCGAGCTATACAAGGATAAATAAGCGCATTCCTTTCTATCAAATAACATCGTTCCATATGATTTTTCCAATGATGCTTTTCATTGCTTTCATATGGGGCTTTTTTTATGCCTTCAGAAAGTTATTTTGGATTTACCAATTGCACAGTCTTCAGAGTATCTTTCTCAAATATTTGTAAAAGATCCAAGTCTTTATGACAAAAATCTTTATTTTTTTGACAAATATACTTGTCAAAAAGAAAAGAATCTGTTACAATGTATTTAAGTTAAGAAGAAAAGATAAAAGGAGGGACTAATGGAGATACTGTTTTGGTGTCTACTTCCGATATTTTCTGGTTTGTGGCTGATATCATCCAGTGAATTGAAAAATGTAAAAAGGAAGTTGAAACGTTTAGAGAGAAATAAAGAAAGGAGTGGAGAAATGTCACGTTTTTTTAAAGAAATGATTGGGAAAAAACCGATCATCATTGGTGAAGTTTTCGGGACAGATTGCTGGGAGGTAGTTGATGCTGATGACGATTGGGTTAAGTTGAGTAAGACCAATAAAAAAGGTCAAACAAGAATCAAGCTCATGCGCATTGACGATATCAAGTCTGTTGAACTGAAAGAAGACTGAGAGGTGTTGTCATGAAGCTGAAAAATCGACTCAAAGAGCTGAGGGCTAGAGACGGGCTGAATCAAACTGACTTAGCCAAGAAAGCCGGCGTGTCGCGGCAGACGATTAGCTTGCTGGAGCGGGATGAATACACGCCCTCCGTGGTCATTGCTCTCAAAATTGCTCAGATTTTTAACGAAAGTGTCGAAAATGTCTTTCGCCTAGTGGAGGAAGAGTAAGTATAAAAAGAGCTGGAGTAGATGGAATAATATTTTAACAATCAAATTTATAGTCCACTAGTTTACTTTGTTACGATTATCTTGGGTGGTTTGCATATGCTGTCTTGGCAGCGACTGCTTGATTTTCCTCTGATAATTTGTGTTTATATCGTTGTTATGGCTGAAATGGATGCTGAGAAAAAAAGGAGAATTAGAATGAAAGAAAAAAGAAAGAAGTCAACTCGATACCGTTTTTGGAGAAATATTGTGTTTATTGCTGTGGGAGGTGTAGTGGGTTTTATCGCTGGCTCTCTGGTCGGTTATTATGACTTAGCAGTTAGAATTGATTTTAGCCAGCTGATTAGCCTGAAGGCAGTGCAAGATATCATGATAGTAGCCATATTTCTGCTTTTTCTAGGAACGCTTTATTATCTTCACATCAGCCGGGAAAGTATGTCACGCTTGGAGAAGATGGAAGATGACGAGGAGATAGAATCATTAGAACAAGCGGGAAATCGAGCTTATGCTCTAGCTGGTATTTTAACGAATTTAATGCAGATTCCCTTCATGTTTTATGCGGCTACTGGCTTTGCAGAGGGAATCCGTCACGCAGATTTTAATATTCTGCCAGTCTTTGGTAAATTTTTCTTCTTGGTTCTTTTAATAACTGTAGCTAGCATTCTAGTTCGAAAAGGATTTAAAACGGTGAATGGAGAAGAGCTCCCTCGCTATAGCAATGTCAGGGAAACCAGAGATTTCTTAATGGATAAGATGGATGAGGCAGAAAAACAGATTAATTATGAAGAAAATTTTGAATTAGTCATGAAGTTAGTGAGTTTTATCTTTCCTAGTATCTATATTGGACTGATACTGCTAAATCTTCTGTTCCAACTGGATACGATTTTGGCTTGGATTGCGGTATCGGTCATCTATCTTTATGTTACTGTCAGCCAGTACAAAATCGTTAAACGTTATTATAAGTAAGAAAGTGAGAAGAGGCCTTATGTCACAAGTGATTCAAGTAGAGAATATTTCTAAAAGTTTTGGAGATAAAAAAGCTTTAGAACGGATTAATTTTCATATCGATCAAGGAGAAATTTTCGGATTTTTAGGACCATCTGGGTCGGGAAAAACAACCTTAATTAATATCCTAACAGGCCAGCTTGATGCCGACAATGGTCAAAGTAAAATCCTTGGTAAAGCTTCAGATGCTATTAATGCTCAGGATTTGGTGAAAATTGGCCTAGTATCTGATACAAGTGGCTTTTATGAGAAGATGACTCTCTATAAAAACCTGCAGATATATGCGAAATTATACGGTTTAAAAAATGAACGGATAGATGAAGTTTTAGAGCAGGTTGGTCTGTTAGAAAGCAAAAATATTGTATCAGAGAAGCTTTCGACAGGTATGAAGCAGCGGATGTTTCTAGCCCGAGCTCTTTTAAATAATCCTGAGGTCTTATTCTTAGATGAGCCAACGAGTGGGCTTGATCCTCGTACTTCCAAGGTGATTCATGAGCTTTTGCTTGAGCTGAAGAAAAAGGGAACAACTATTTTTCTGACGACGCATGATATGCATGAAGCGAGCGCCCTTTGTGATCGACTGGCCCTGCTAAATAAGGGAGTATTGGTAGAATATGGCAAGCCGAAAGCTATTATTCAAAAATATAACACAGCCAAGAAAGTTAAAATTAGCTATGAAAATGGAGAAACCGAGCAAATTTCGTTCTCAGAATTGGCTACAAAAGACCTAAAATTGGCTATTACAGTACATTCTTGCGAACCTACATTAGAAGAAATCTTTATTCAATTAACAGGAGAAAAACTAGATGTATAAAAAAATTAAAGCTCTCACATGGCTGCGTACTCAGATTTTATTGACAAACTCTTCTTTGCTTATGTCCGTCTTGCTGCCCTTTGGCCTCCTCTTTTTGTACAATATGATTTTAAATAAGAATGGCAATGCAGGTCAAGGACTATTGAAGATGATCCTGCCTATGACCTTTGCCATGAGTGGCGGCTATATGGTGTCTATTATGATGGCAGAGGACAAGGAAAAGCGCAATCTAAAAACCTTGATGTTGAGCGGGGTTCGTTCTACTGAATACCTCTTATCCATGTTGGTTTATCCCTTCCTATTTACAGTCTTTGCCTTGCTTTTTTTCCCATATTATTTGCATGTAGATCTCTCTGGCAAATGGCCTATCTATCTTTTGATCAATCTCTTAATTATTGTTATTATCCTTTTAATCAATCTTTTTATTGGTGGTATTTCCAAGACACAATCACAAGCTCAGGTTTATAGTTTATTTCCGCTGTTTCTGATTAGTTTCGTACCTCTATTTGCTAGTTTTGATAAAACAATACAGCACATTCTACGGTTTACTTTTATGAATCCTTTTATCAACTTCTTTGAAACAGGAGACTATTCTTTTAAAATTGAAGATTTCTCTAATTTGGTGATTTGGCTTCTTATTTTTATCAGTGCAAGCACCTATGTCTTGAGTAAAGGTCGAAAATGATGGAGGAGATTTTATGAAACTCATTAAAAAAATCAATTTTATGGAAGAAAAGAAATATGTAATCGGTCTAAATGTAGCAGGGCTCTTACTGATTTTTCCTTTCTCCATGCTTTTTGCGAAATTGACCCAGCTAATCTTCCGTGCAGACCATTATGATTTTTCGGGTCTAGATCTTGCCTATTTTTTAGTTTTTACCTTTATCCTTATCGTCATCCATGAGTACATTCACGGTTTCTTCTTCAAGTTTTTTGGTAAAGGGAAAGCCAAGGTCAAGTTTGGTTTTAAAAATGGGATGGCCTATGCGACTAGTCCAGGAACCTTCTACCATCGTAAGGACTTCTTGGTCATTGGTTTGGCACCCTTTGTTTTGATTAGCCTGCTTCTGACCTTATTGGCCATGCTGGGCTTGCTCAGTCCAACTCTCTACATGCCTCTAGCTAGTATTCATGCAGCGGGCTGTGTTGGTGACTTTTACATCGCTTTGCTGCTGTTGGGCCAGACTGATGATATTCTGGTCGAGGATACTGAGGTTGGGATGAACTTTTACCAGAAAGAAGAGCCTAGTCAGGAATAGGAATCACAAGTGTTGTATGCTTTTTTAAAATGTCTATTAAAGGGTAACATACTTGATAATTAAAGACGTGGAGCAATGATGATCCTGTCTCAATGGATGGCAGCGTGATACCAAGTTCAAATTTAAAACAAATGAAACCCGAAGGACTAAAAGTTCCTTCGGGTTTTGTATATAAGAGAAAAATGATTAGATAAGTTCGTCAATAGAAGTATAATCGAGATTCAAGCCTTCTGCAACTGGTCGGCTAGTGATGTGGCCGTGATAGGTTGTGACACCTTCACGCAATCCAGCGTCGTCTGCAATAGCTTGTTTGAAGCCTTTGCCAGCCAGCGCTTCGATATAAGGAAGGGTGACATTGGTCAGGGCGATGGTAGAAGTGCGAGCCACGGCACCAGGGATATTGGCTACCGCATAGTGGAGAACACCGTGTTTCTCATAAACTGGCTCATCGTGGGTTGTCACGCGGTCAGCAGTCTCAATAACGCCACCTTGGTCAACAGCCACGTCAACAATAACAGAGCCGGGGCGCATTTGCTTCACCATATCGTCAGTTACCAGTTTTGGTGCTTTAGCACCAGGAATGAGCACAGCTCCAATCACGACATCTGCTTCACGGACGCTTGCCTCAATGTTAAATGGATTGGACATGAGGGTTTGGATTTGGTTGCCAAAGACTTCTTCTAGCACAGATAGACGTTTGGCACTAATATCGAGAATCGTAACTTGAGCGCCTAGTCCCAGAGCGATACGGGCTGCATGAGTTCCTACAACACCGCCTCCGATGATGGTGACTTTACCTTTTGGCACGCCGGGTACACCACCAAGAAGTACGCCAGAACCACCTGCCTGTTTGGTCAGGAAATGAGCTCCGATTTGAACAGCCATACGACCTGCAACCTCACTCATTGGAATCAAGAGTGGAAGATGTCCTTGGCCGTCACGAACGGTTTCGTAGGCTACACTAGCGGTTTTAGCAGCTATCATAGCTTGAGCTAATTCGGGAGCAGCGGCCATGTGCAGGTAAGTGAAGAGTAGGAGGTCGTCACGCAAGTACTGGTATTCAGTTTCCAGCGGTTCTTTAACTTTAACAACCAACTCAGCTGCCCAGGCTTCAGCAGCAGTAGCAACGATTTTTGCACCTTGCTTTTCATAGTCTGCATCTGCAAAGCCAGATCCAAGTCCAGCATTTGTTTCGATCAGCACCTGATGGCCTTTTCCCACAAGACTGTGCACACCAGCTGGCGTCAGGGCAACGCGATTTTCATTATTTTTAATTTCTTTTGGAATTCCGATTAACATAGAGCTTTACTCCTTTTTCTAACGCTAGGATCTCCGAATACAGGACTACAAAGGAACCTAGGTCAATTATTGTGATGTTTTCATTTTAAAGGAAACTGTCGCAAAAAGCAAGAAAAAAAGGATTGTTTTAGATAGGGAATTATGCTATTCTGGTAAGAAAAATCAGGAGGAAGAGATGGAAAATATTTATATTAAGCTAAGCCAACATTCCAGAATTGAGACGGAACGATTAATCTTGCGCCCAGTGACCTTGGATGACGCACCAGCCATGTTTGAATATGCTTCGGACGAGGAGAATGTCCGCTATACCTTTGAGGCTAACAAAAATCTAGAAGAAACCCGTAATAATATTGCCTTGTTTTACCTAGCTAATCCTTTGGGGCGCTGGGGGATCGAGCTGAAGGAGATTGGCGACTTTATCGGAACGATTGACCTGCATAAGATTCGCTTGGACTTGAAAACGGCAGCTATCGGCTATGTGATCCATAAAAAATACTGGAATCAGGGCTATACGACGGAGGCTAATCGAGCGGTACTTGAGCTGGCTTTTGAGGAAATCGGCATGAACAAAGTGGTGGCCTTACATGATATTGACAATCCTGCCTCTGGTCGTGTCATGCAAAAGTCAGGCATGATCTTTTCGCACGAAGAGCCTTACGCGGCCTTGGACAAGCATGAGGAGGGACGAATAGTGACGCGGGTGCATTACTATCTGACTAGGGATCAATATTTTGCAAAAAAATGAGAAAGAATATTGACAAGTACCTGTCTACATGATATAGTAGATAGGTACTGCTGATTTAGCTCAGTTGGCAGAGCGCATCCATGGTAAGGATGAGGTCGCCGGTTCGATCCCGGCAATTAGCACTCGATAGGAAGGTTGAGATTTTCTCAGCCTTTTTTGGTTTTAAATCAGGATTTCTCATAGTTCAAAATGTATGCTTGCGCCCTCATAGGCGCCCAAATATGGTATAATAAAAGTAATATTAGCAAGGCAGGTAAAATATGTATATCGAAATGGTGGATGAAACTGGTCAGGTTTCTCAAGAAATCATCAAGCAGACTCAGGAAATCTTGGAGTTTGCGGCTCAGAAGACGGGCAAAGAAAATAAGGAAATGGCTGTGACTTTTGTGACCAATGAGCGCAGCCATGAGCTCAACTTAGAATATCGAGACACAGACCGACCGACGGATGTCATCAGTCTGGAATACAAGCCAGAGCTGGATATTGCCTTTGACGAGGAAGATTTGACGGACAATCCTGAGCTGGCTGAGATGCTGGAGGATTTTGATGCTTATATCGGCGAGCTCTTCATTTCGGTGGACAAGGCGCGGGAGCAAGCAGAAGAATACGGGCACAGCTTTGAACGGGAGATGGGCTTTTTGGCGGTGCATGGTTTTCTGCATATCAACGGCTATGATCATTATACGCCGGAAGAAGAAGCAGAAATGTTTGGCTTACAGGAAGAAATTTTGACAGCTTATGGACTTACAAGACAATAAAAATAACAAGCGCAAGTGGAAAAATCGAGATGTCATATCAAGTTTAGAGTTCGCTCTGACGGGGATTTTCACAGCTTTTAAGGAAGAAAAGAATATGCGGAGCCATGTTCTTTCAGCTGTAGCTGCCATCATTGCAGGTTTGATTTTTCGGATTTCAGCGACGGAGTGGCTTTTTTTGCTGCTGAGCATTTTTCTAGTCATCGCCTTTGAAATCATGAATTCAGCCGTTGAAAATGTGGTGGATCTGGCTAGTGACTATCACTTTTCTATGCGGGCTAAGAATGCCAAGGATATGGCAGCTGGTGCAGTTTTGGTGGTTTCTGGTCTTGCAGTTATCACAGGTTTGATTATCTTTCTGCCAAAACTGTGGGATATTATTTTTTAGAGAAGGAATAGAAGAATGACTTTTAAATCAGGCTTTGTAGCCATTTTAGGCCGACCAAATGTCGGCAAATCAACTTTTTTGAATCATGTCATGGGGCAAAAAATTGCCATCATGAGTGACAAGGCCCAGACGACCCGCAATAAGATTATGGGGATTTACACGACGGATAAGGAGCAGATTGTCTTTATCGACACGCCGGGAATCCACAAGCCTAAGACCGCTCTAGGTGATTTTATGGTGGAAGCGGCTTATAGCACCCTGCGTGAGGTAGATACGGTTCTCTTCATGGTACCGGCTGATGAGCAGCGTGGCAAGGGCGATGATATGATTATCGAACGCCTGAAAGCGGCTAAGGTGCCGGTTATTTTGGTGGTCAATAAGATTGATAAAGTCCATCCAGATCAGCTTTTGGCGCAAATTGATGATTTCCGCCAGCAGATGGACTTCAAGGAAATCGTGCCGATTTCAGCCTTGCAGGGCAACAATGTTTCCCGTCTGGTTGATATCCTTAGTGAAAATCTGGAGGAAGGTTTCCAGTATTTCCCAGAAGATCAGATTACCGACCATCCAGAGCGCTTCTTGGTTTCAGAAATGATCCGTGAAAAGGTTCTACACCTGACTCGTGAAGAGATTCCCCACTCAGTTGCGGTAGTCGTTGATAGCATGAAGCGAGACGAGGAGACGGACAAGGTCCATATCCGAGCGACGATCATGGTCGAGCGAGACAGCCAAAAAGGCATTATCATCGGTAAAGGTGGCTCCATGCTCAAGAAAATCGGATCCATGGCTCGGCGCGATATTGAGCTCATGCTAGGGGACAAGGTCTTCCTAGAAACCTGGGTCAAGGTCAAGAAAAACTGGCGGGACAAGAAGCTGGACTTGGCGGACTTTGGCTATAATGAGAAGGAATATTAAAAGAGAATTGGTTTTAAACCAATTTTCTTAGTTTTAGAATTATCGTTTTACAATATTTCTTGACCGAATTGAATTATTGTTTTATAATAATTATAAGAATGAATTATCGTAAAACAATAAGGAGGCGAGCTATGAAAATGCAAATTCTGAAACAAGTGATAACCACAATTACCTTCTTGGTACAAGTATTTTGTGCCTTCTGGTTTTTAGCTAGAGGTTTTGTAGGCATTATCTTGATGATTTATAACTGGCAATCAACTGCTACCCCACTTGGAGAGTTATTGAGGTTATCTTATGAGATGATCTGGTTGGGATTGCTTCCTATTTTGCTTTTTGGAATGATTCGACGATTTTTACACAGCATGATAAACCATCAACTTTTTACGGATAAAAGTTATAAGCTTAGTAGATACCTATTGATTTTAGTCACTTGCTTACCTATTGGAAGTGTCATATGGGATATTTTTATCGGACAAAAATCTATACAGACTTGGCTAGAGCTTGTAGATAATATATTTCTGCCCTATATGAATAGTCTGGCTTTGGTAATTGTCCTAGGAGTCTTGCATCTTGTCATAAAAAAGGGGAAGACAATTCAAGAAGATGTAGATGGTTTTGTGTAATGGGAAAAATCAAGGTTAATTTAGATAAAGTGTTGGAAGAAAAAGGCCTAACCTCGAAAGAATTGGCGACTATTATTGGTATTACACAAGCAAATTTATCCATTCTCAAAACAGGCAAGGCTAAAGGTATTCGCTTTGCAACCTTGCTGGCTATCTGTGAAACGCTGGATTGTCAGCCTGCTGATATTTTAGAGTATATTTCTGACTAAAAGAAGATAGAAAGGAGCTTTATGCCTGAATTACCTGAAGTGGAAACGGTTCGGCGTGGTTTGGAGCGTCTGGTTGTTGGCAAGACGATTGGGCAGGTACAGGTCTGCTATACCAAGATGATTGGAACGGGAGTGGATAGCTTTGTCCATGACTTGCCAGGTCAGACCATTGAAAGGATTGGCCGTCGGGGCAAGTATTTGCTCTTTTACCTGACGGATGGAGTGCTGGTTTCCCATCTGCGAATGGAAGGTAAGTATCTTTTTTATCCTGATGCGGTGCCTGAGCGCAAGCATGCTCATATCTTTTTTGAGATGACGGATGGCGGAACGCTTGTTTATGAGGATGTTCGCAAGTTCGGTACCATGGAACTGTTGAGAAAGGATCAGCTGGAGGCTTATTTTGCTGCCAGAAAGCTTGGTCCTGAGCCGACAGATTTAGACTTTCTCTTGGCGCCTTTTGCAGCAGCTTTGAGTCGTTCCAAGAAGCCCATCAAACCCTATTTGCTGGAGCAGACCTTGGTCGTTGGACTGGGTAATATCTATGTAGATGAAGCCCTTTGGCGGGCACGGCTTCATCCAGCTAGGCCAGCAGCTAGTCTAAAGCCTGCTGAAGTCAAGCGACTGCGTGAGCAGATTATTGAAGTTTTGCAGCTTGGGATTGAAAAGAGAGGATCGACCATTCGGACCTACCGAAATGCTTTGAGTGAGGATGGCACGATGCAGGATTTTCTGCAGGTCTATGGAAAGACTGGTCAGCCTTGTGCTAGATGTGGCAGTCCGATTGAGAAAATCAAGCTGGGAGGACGTGGTACTCATCTCTGTCCTCATTGTCAGAAAGCGAGGTAGCTGTAGTGGCAAGAATTATTGGTATCACCGGCGGCATTGCTTCGGGTAAGTCAACAGTGACAGAGTTTTTGCGGCAGCAGGGCTACCAAGTCATCGATGCGGATCAAGTGGTGCATGAGCTACAGGAGCCAGGTGGACGACTTTATCAAGCTCTTTTATCTACTTTTGGCTCAGCTATCTTACAGGAAGATGGTCGCTTGGACCGTCCCAAGCTGGGAGCCATGATTTTTGGGAATCCAGACCTCTTGGCGCAGTCTAGCCAGCTTCAGAACGAAATTATCCGAGAGGAACTGGCTCGCAGACGAGACTTGTTGGCAGAGATGGAAGATGTCTTTTTCATGGATCTTCCCTTGCTGTTTGAGCTAGAATATGATAACTGGTTTGATCAAATCTGGTTGGTGGATGTGAGTGAAGAGACTCAGCTCATCCGTCTTATGGCTCGAAATGCTCTCAGTCAGGAAGAGGCAGAAAAACGCATAGCAGCTCAGCTATCTCTCCAAGAAAAGCGAAGGAGGGCGGATGTGCTGATTGAGAATAATGGCGATCTGGGGGACACTTTGGCTCAAGTTGACCGGCTTTTAAAAACAGAAAGAAGATGATTCTATCACGGTACAAGTAAATTGGAAACATAATCTGAAAATCGCCTGGTTTGGGAATTTCCTAACAGGTGCCAGCATTTCTCTAGTCACTCCTTTTATGCCCCTTTTTGTGGAGCAGCTAGGAGCGCGTGGTCACGAAGTGGAGTACTATGCTGGTCTGGGTATTGCCCTTTCGGCTGTTTCAGCGGCCTTTCTCTCTCCTGTCTGGGGCAGTCTGGCTGACCGCTATGGCCGTAAACCGATGATGATTCGGGCTGCTACGGCTATGGTCTTTACCATGGGCGGCATTGCCTTTGTGCCCAATATTTTTTGGCTCTTAGTCTTGCGCTTTCTCAACGGTGTTTTTGCGGGCTATGTGCCAAACAGCACAGCCTTGATTGCCAGTCAGGCTCCTAAGGAAAAGACTGGTTATGCGCTGGGAACTTTGGCAACAGGTGTTGTTGCGGGTAATCTTATGGGGCCCTTGATTGGTGGAGTGATTGCTGAAATTTTTGGCATCCGCAATGTCTTTCTACTGATTGGCTTTTTCTTTCTAGTGGCGACCCTGATGACGGCTGCTTTTATCCGAGAAGATTTTAGGCCAGTCACCAAGGAAGAGGAGATTGGCTTTGGGGAACTCATTCGCCAGATTAGATATCCCAAGCTATTGCTAACTCTTTTTCTGACTAGCTTTGTTATCCAGTTTGCAGCCCAGTCTATTGGTCCGATTCTTTCCCTTTATATTCGGGAGTTAGGCCAAACGGACAATTTGATTTTTGTATCTGGCTTGATTGTTTCGAGTATGGGACTGTCCAGTATGCTGAGCTCAAGTATTTTGGGTCGGATGGGGGATCGGATGGGCAATCATCGTTTGCTCGTTTTAGCTCAGTTTTATTCTATTATCATTTACCTGCTCTGTGCTCATGCAGGCTCTTCGCTCCAACTCGGTTTTTACCGTTTCTTGTTTGGTTTAGGGACTGGAGCTTTGGTGCCAGGGGTCAATGCCCTATTGAGCAAAATCACGCCTAAGTTTGGAATTTCTCGAATCTTTAGCTACAACCAGATTTTCTTTTATCTGGGTGGCGTCATCGGCCCCATGTCAGGTTCGGCTATTGCAGCGACAGCAGGCTATCATTCAGTCTTTTATGCTACAGCAGGCTTAGTGGGACTGAGCCTCCTTATCAACCTTTTTTGTTTTGGAAATTTATTGAAAAAGAAGGAAATCTAGTGCGCGTTAAAATTCATTTGAAATGCTCCAGTTGCGGCAGTCAGAATTATCTGACCAGTAAGAATAGTAAGACTCATCCTGATAAGATTGAGGTATTGAAGTACTGCCCCAAGGAAAGAAAAGTAACCTTACATCTTGAATCTAAGTAGATTTTATGGTAAAATAGAAAGGATTTTAAGGAGTTTTATTTATGTATAGCCTATTATTAACGATTTTAGTCATTTTATCAGGTTTTATTGTCATTGCTATTTTCATGCAACCAACTAAAAACCAATCTAGTAATGTGTTTGATTCGAGTGCCAACGACCTTTTTGAGCGGTCAAAAGCACGGGGATTTGAAGCTGTGATGCAGCGTCTGACAGGATTTTTGATCTTTGTCTGGTTGCTGATTGCCTTGATATTGGCAGTATTATCTAGTAAATAAAATGGGCTCTGACTTTGTCTTGGCCTTTTTTTAAAGTTTAAAAAGAGGGGAATATCAAGAGCCCCTCATGGTATAGAAAGAAAGTATGAAAGAAGAAATTATAGAATATTTAAAAGAAAAGCAGCAGGCCAGTGTGAATGAGCTGGCAGCAGCTTTGGGGAAAGAGTCTTCCAAGGACTTTAGTGACTTGGTTAAGACCATCTCCCAGATGGAAAGAAAGCATCAGATTCGCTTTGATGATGAGGGGCGGATTGAGCTTTATGAGAAGAAAAAGCAGGAGCGTCTGACGCTCAAGGGTGTTTTTCATGCCCACAAGAATGGCTTTGGCTTTGTCACCCTGAATGAAGAAGAGGATGATCTTTTTGTCAGCCGTAATGATGTCAATCATGCCATTGATGGCGATACGGTGGAAGTGGTCATTACCAAGGTGGCAGATCGTATCAAGGGAACATCAGCTGAAGCTAAGATTATCGATATTTTGGAGCACAGCCTGACGTCAGCGGTTGGTCAGCTGGTGTTGGATGAGGAAAAGCCCAAGTATGCGGGCTATATCCGCTCGAAAAATCAGAAAATCCGTCAGCCTATTTATGTCAAAAAACCAGCCATGGTTCTGGATGGTACAGAGGTGCTCAAAGTCGCTATTGACAAATATCCAACCAAGAAACACGATTTCTTCGTGGCTAGTCTGGTCGATGTGGTTGGTCATGTAAACGATCCAGGTATAGATGTACTGGAAGTGCTGGAGTCGATGGACATTGTCTCCGAATTTCCAGAAAAGGTCTTGGAAGAAGCCGATCGAGTTCCAGATGCACCGACAGAGAGTGATTTGGAAGGACGTTTGGACCTGCGTGAAGAGATTACCTTTACCATCGATGGAGCGGATGCCAAGGACTTGGACGATGCGGTCCATATCAAGCGCCTGAAAAATGGCAACTTTGAGCTGGGCGTCCATATCGCGGATGTGTCCTACTATGTCAAAGAAGGCTCTGAGCTGGACAAGGAAGCCCTCAATCGGGCGACTTCAGTCTATGTGACCGACCGCGTGGTGCCCATGCTGCCAGAGCGCCTGTCCAACGGTATCTGCTCCCTCAATCCCAATGTGGACCGGCTGACCCAGTCGGCTATCATGGAGATTAATGCCAAGGGACGCGTGGTCAAGCATACCATCACCCAGTCTGTCATTAAAACGACCTTCCGCATGACCTACAGCGATGTCAACGACATCATCGCAGGTGATGAGGAAAAAGCTGAGCAGTTCAAGGCCATTGTGTCTAGTATTGACAGCATGGTTCAGCTGCATGAGATTCTGGAAAGCATGCGATTTAAACGTGGTGCGCTCAACTTTGACACCAATGAAGCTAAAATTATCGTCAACAAGGAAGGCCGGCCAGTGGATATTGTCCTGCGTCAGCGGGGGATTGCTGAGCGCATGATTGAGTCCTTTATGCTGGTGGCGAATGAGACGGTGGCCGAGCATTTTGCTAAGTTAAATCTGCCCTTCATCTATCGGATCCACGAGGAGCCTAAGGCGGAGAAGGTGCAGAAGTTTATCGACTACGCCTCTAGCTTTGGCATTCGGATATACGGGACGGCTAGCTCTATGAGTCAGCAGGCCCTGCAGGATATTATGGAGGCGGTAAAAGACCAGCCTTATGAAGATGTCCTATCCATGATGCTTTTGCGCTCCATGCAACAGGCTCGCTATTCTGAGCATAATCACGGCCACTATGGTCTGGCAGCGGAGTTTTATACGCATTTCACCAGTCCGATTCGTCGCTATCCAGACCTTCTGGTTCATCGGATGGTGCGGGATTATGGCAAGTCTAAAGAAATAGCAGAGCATTTTGAGCAAGTGATTCCAGAGATTGCCAGTCAGTCTTCCAGCCGAGAGCGTCGGGCTATCGAGGCCGAGCGTGAAGTTGAAGCCATGAAGAAGGCTGAGTACATGGAAGAATTTGTTGGAGAAGAATTTGACGGCGTGGTCTCAAGCGTGGTTAAGTTTGGACTCTTCGTCGAGCTGCCTAATACGGTCGAAGGCTTGATTCATGTTACTAACCTGCCAGAGTTTTACAGCTACAATGAGCGGACGATGACCCTGCAAGGAGAAAAGTCTGGCGTGGTCTTTAAGGTCGGTCAGCAGATTCGCATCAAACTGGTTCGAGCGGATAAGGCTACGGGCGAGATAGACTTTGAATACCTGCCAAGTGAATATGACCTGATAGAAAAGACCAGTAAGACTGGCAGAGGCAAGTCGGGCAGAAAGAGACGCCGTGAGGATGACAAGCGCAGCCATTCTTCCAAAGAAAAAGGCAACAGAGATAAGAAAGATAAGAAGTCCAAGAAAGGCAAGAGCCAGAAGGCATTTTACAAGGAACTAGTCAAGAAAGGAGCCAAGCATGGCAAAGGGAGAAGGAAAGGTCGTCGCGCAAAATAAAAAGGCCAGACACGACTACACCATCGTGGACACCATCGAGGCTGGTATGGTGCTGACAGGGACGGAGATCAAGAGCGTCCGAGCTGCTCGTATCAATCTCAAAGACGGCTTTGCCCAGATCAAGAACGGCGAGGCCTGGCTCAGCAATGTCCATATCGCGCCTTATGAAGAGGGCAATATCTGGAACAAAGAGCCTGAGCGTCGCAGAAAGCTGCTGCTGCATAAGAAGCAGATCCAAAAGCTGGAGCAGGAGACCAAGGGAACTGGCATGACGCTGGTGCCGCTCAAGGTCTATCTCAAGGATGGCTATGCCAAGCTGCTCCTGGGCCTAGCTAAAGGGAAGCACGACTATGACAAGCGCGAGTCCATCAAACGCCGCGAGCAAAACCGCGACATCGCAAGACAGATGAAAAACTTTAATACAAGATGAAAGACTGGGCGACCGGTCTTTTTTAGTATGCAACTCTGACTTTGGATTTATGCTATAATGGAAAGGATGAGGTTTGAGGATGACCACTTTTAGTGAATGATTGATGAAAAAAGTGGAATGACTCCGAGAACTATCAAAATGATGGCTAGATGAATTAAAAACTGGTGGTAAGCAAATGAAACTCAATAAAAAATTTTTCATATTTCTTGGAGGACTTCTTCTTGCTGTAGCAGTCTTGGGACTTGCCATATTTGCTTGGCAGTGTCATTTAAAACAAGATCAGCTTCAAAAAGCTAAGGAAGAAAGAGAAACTTATGAATCCTTAAATTATTATACAGGGACTTTTACAATCGATGATTATTCTTTTCTTGAAAATGGTACAGGGGTAGCGGTTCATTGGAAATCAGAAAATCCAGAGGAAGATGCTTTAGTTCGCAAGTATGCCACTCTGAAAAACGCAGATAGACCAGTGCAAGTGACAATTGGTGCGCGTAATGCCAATTATATTGTTCGAGAGAACATGAAACTTCCTTCAGGACCAAATTATCTTGATAAAAAAAATGAAGATAACTATTATACCTTATCCATTTACCATGTTAAGAATCAACAGCTAGAAGGCTATGAAGAAGATTTATATAAATTAGTTTCAGACTATAATTCTCGATATTTACCTAGAGGAATAGATGAAACATTAACTGTCATTGATGGAAAAAATTATTTGTCTATTCTTGCCTCTGAGTCTGGGGAACATGAGAAGTTTCAAACTCTTTGGTACAATCTTGATACTCGAAAAATTGAATGGGAAGATAACAAGACAGCACAATTTCAAAGTCCAACCTTTAATTTTAAACTAAATACGCAACAATTTAAAGAAAAGTTGGGGAATTTTAGATTTCCTATTATATATCCTTTAGGCGAAGCTGTGGATACAAGTTGGATTCGAAATATCTTGATGGCGCAAACAGACCCAAAGGCAGCGGCATTATTGGAAAAAACGAACTCTCAACTTTATATACTTGATAAGAGCGTTAAAGACTATCTAGAGTTTTATAGTCTGTTAGTTCCTTCGAATACAGACTTATATGAAGGTGTAATTCCAGCAAGTATCAGTAAAGACGGATTGGAACATCCTTTTAACTCTAAAGAGGAATTCAACCAGTTTTATGATGAGAGTAAGGATAAGGAATTAATGAAACAAAAACAGAATAAATCAATTTTACAAGAAAGGGTATACTGATGAGTCGTAAAGAGATAGATGCTGAAAAGTAAAAGGAAGTGAACTTCCTATGTGAGAAAGAACTGGCTGATTGACCAGTTCTTTCTTTTTGCAAGGAAGGTCGTTCAATTTGATACTTGTCAAGTCTGCCCTTTTCGAGTATGATAAAGACAGTTAAAATTTTTAAATTTGGCTTTCAGAGAAAGGATTTTTTATGACAGAAAAATTGCTAGCTTATAAACGCATGCCAGTGTGGACAGCTGAGACCATGCCCGAATTGGTCAAGAACAAGCACAATACCAAAGAGGGAACTTGGGGCAAAATCACTGTTCTCAAGGGACGCCTTAAGTTTGTTGAGATGTCAGAGGAAGGTGAGGAGCTGGCTGAGCACATCTTTGAAGCTGGTCAGGATAATCCTTTCGCCCAGCCCCAAGCTTGGCATCGGGTCGAAGCCTTGACAGATGACCTAGAGTGGTATTTGGAGTTTTACTGTCGGCCTGAGGATTATTTCCCTAAGAAATACGGCAGTAATCCAGTGCACTCAGAGGTTTTGGAAGCTATGCAGACAGTCCGGCCAGGACGGGCCTTAGATCTAGGCTGTGGTCAAGGCCGCAATGCTCTCTTTCTGGCAAAGCAGGGCTTTGAAGTAACGGCCGTAGATCAGAATGAGCTAGCTTTGGAGATTTTACGTAGCATTGTCGAGCAGGAAGATTTGGATCTGCCAGTGGGTAGCTACGATATCAACTCAGCTAGTCTGACTCAGACTTATGACTTGATCGTTTCCACCGTTGTTCTGATGTTCCTGCGGGCAGAGCGGATTCCAGATATTATCCGCAATATGCAAGAACATACAGCGCTTGGCGGCTACAATCTCATCGTCTGTGCTATGGATACAGAGGATTTCCCTTGCTCTGTTCCCTTCCCATTTACATTTAAGGAAGGGGAGCTTGCCGAGTATTACAAGGACTGGGAGCTGGTCAAGTACAATGAAAATCCTGGCCACCTCCATCGCCGTGATGAAAACGGCAATCGAATTCAGCTGCGCTTTGCGACGATGTTAGCTAAAAAAGTGAGATAAATCCTTTAAAGCTCAAGTCGGCTCTGCTACAATCTCTAGTGAATTGCTTATAAAGATTTTATAGCAGGATATTTTCTGATAAGATAAAAAATAATAGCCTTTCCTCTAAATAAGATGGGGCTATTTTTTAGTTTATTTGCTCTGGTTTGAGAAAAAAGTAGAGGAAATATAGATTAGATAAAAAATATACACAATTTTGTGTAAACGCTTGCAAAAAATTTAGAAAGAGAGTATACTAAAATAGGAATGTTAAGGTATTACGGTTTATGTTGTTTAGACTGGGAGTTGATTCCAGCCCCGCAGATAGTCAAAAGGAGATAGACTATGAAGAAAATACTGCTCAGACTAATGTTCCTTGCAATGTTAGTTGCTCTTTTGCCTGTTCATGTGGCACAAGCGTGTTCTGCTTTTATTGTCGGTAAAGATCTGACAGCAGATGGCTCTACTCTATTTGGTCGGACAGAGGACTATCCATACGCCCCTGACGGTGGTCGGCACAATCAAAACTATGTAGTTGTTCCAGCTAAGACCTATAAAGATGGCGATAAGATAGAAGATGAGTCAAATGGCTTTACCTATCCGCATTTGGCGAATGAAATGAAATACACAGCAGTCTACGACTCTGATCGTGACAACGGAAGTAACGGAAACTTCGCTGCGCATGGCTTTAATGAACTTGGTGTAGCTATGACAGCGACCGTTTCAGCAACACCAAATGATAAAGTGCTTAAAGAAGATCCACTTGTAAAAGATGGTCTTCCAGAAGCATCATTAGTTGACCTTGCTTTGCCTCGTGCAAAAACAGCACGTGAAGTTATTGAGACAGTTGCGAAAGTTCTGGACGAAAAAGGTTCTGCAGAAGGAAATATCATCGTTGCAGCAGATAAGAATGAGCTGTGGTACATGGAAATCCTGTCTGGTCACCAATACGTAGCTATCAAGTTCCCAACGAATAAGTATGCTGTCTTTGCAAATACTTACTATCTTGGTCACGTTGACTTGAACGATAAGGAAAATGTCATTGCTTCTAAAGACGTTGAAGAAGTAGCTAAAAAAGCAGACAGCTATAAGACTGATAAAGATGGCAACTTCATGATTGCTAAATCTTACGGACCTGATAAATATATGGAACGAAACCGTTCACGGACCTATGCAGGTATCAAGTGGATGGATCCGCAAGCAAAAGTAAATTATGATGATGAATCTTTTGATCTTTTGCGCGAACCAACTGATCCAAATAAGAAATACACGGTTCATGATGTGATCGCTGAACAAAGAAATCGTTTTGAACACTTGCCAGAATATAAAGCAGATGACTTAGTTGAAGTCGGTAAGAAGATCGATGGCAATGTCTACAAATATGCGCTAGGTAACGAAAACGTAATCGACGCCCACGTTTATCAAATCAAACCAAACCTACCAAATGCCTTTGGCGGTGTTATGTGGCTGGGTC
>OHAS01000971.1_pt1 | contig 23772 bp, 26 predicted proteins | sample 1577131 | NCBI WGS metagenome assembly OHAS01 (sample SAMEA3541566, study PRJEB24748) | human gut metagenome | biome: human gut; feature: human-associated habitat; material: faeces | place: China | collected 2012 | reverse complement strand
CTGGCATGCTCCTTTTAATTTTTTAAATGGGGAATGAATGTAATATAGGATTTTATTTTTCTAAAAGGTTATCAATGTCAAACATTGCTTCGTTATTAAAGTTTCTCTCTTTATGATTGTTTCTTTCTCCTTTTGAACCGTTAAATAAATAGTTTACGTCAAATGTTGTTGATTTTGTAAAATGTCTCATAATTAAGCTTCCTTTCAATATGTATAAAAATTTTTATAGGTTACATTTGTTATGCAATATGATAGCGCCTCTCTTTTGGTTGCTCGGTAAAGTCTGTAGAACGACGTATCATATTGAGTACTGTAGGATTTGAAATATTTTTTGAGCTGTAAAAACATGCTGAAAAACTATTCATTATGCATACCTCCAATCCTTGTATTGGTTATACCAATCTCTTTTTATGTGCCTATGGTACTACCAATAAGAAGATTTGTCAATAGATTTCGCTAGAAAAATCTATTGATTGTATGATTAAATTGTAATTTAGTATCAAGAAAAAATCAAAATGATAGTTGTGCATAATAACAAATAAAAGTAAATAGTATTTACATTGTTTTATTATATTTTGAAATTTAATCCAATCTTTGTTATATAAAGAATTAAAAAAAGCAGGATATTAATATATCCTGCTTAAAAATTTATTTGAAATTACAAGGCTATTATTCAAGTACATTGCCTACTCATCTATATTCGCAGCTTCAAATGAGCCTCGTTTCTTTTTGTTGTCTGTTCGATTTCTTGAATCATTGTTTGAAGCATCAAACAGATAGGATACATCAAATGTGGTTGATTTGGTAAAGAATCTTCTCTTATCCTTCATGATGAAGACCACCTTTCTAAACGGATTGATTTATATTAGTCTTTTTAGCTCGTTAAGCTGATTTATAGCGTCTGTCTTTAGGAAGCTCGGAGAGGTCGGTATTTCGTCTGATTATATTGAGAACTGAAGGCTGCACTACACTTTTTCTGTCGTATACATCTAATTCATTTGTTTTCATATGCCATACCTCCTTTTCTCATTTTATATTATTTCTATATTTCTTAGTTACTATCCTTTTTATATAATTGCCTCTGCTTTGTTGGTACTACCAATTCTTTTTCTAATTAAATGGTACTACCAATATCTTAATTTGTCAATAGTTTTTGGAAAATTAATTATTTTTTTTATATTCAAAAAATAATATAGGTTGAGATAGATGTCTCAAATATTATAGACTTGATGATAATTACGCAGACAAAATAAAAAGCCGGTTTCATATATGAAGTCGACTTTTTATTCTGCACTTATTCTATGGAAATTCCGTTGTCAAAATACAGTTTCCTTGTTTTATCCGATATGTTGTCATCCATTATAAGCCTGTCTACACAGCCGTAATCAAACAGCTTTTCCTTTGACCTTTTACCTAGCTTGCTGGAATCCATGACAGCTATAACCTCTTTGGAGTTAGAGGCAAGAATTTGTATAATACCCATTTCATTAAATCTGAAATCAGTAAATCCGTCAGTATGATTGAAAGCGTTAATTGATAAAAAACAAACATCAGGAAAAAATCTTCCGATTTCCTGCTCGCACTGATATCCATAGAGAGATTTTTCAGTGGAGTCAAGGAAGCCTCCAGGGACAATAACCTTTATTGTAGGCTTCTGCATCAAGACATTGAGCACTGCTATGTTATTTGTTATAACCGTTATATTGTCAAACCTCTTTACTATTTCCTGTGCCAGTATAGTGTTTGTGGTGCCTGAATTTAAAGCTATTATACCGTCAGGCTTAATATAATTCAGGGCTTTAAGTGCGGCGCATCTTTTAAGCTCTATATTTATTACTTCCCTTCCTCCGAAATTATCGAAGGCGGATACTGTTTCGGGAAGGCAGGCGCCTCCCCTTAGATATTTTATAATACCATTTTGCTCCATCGTTTTTAAATCTCTTCTTACAGTATCGACAGATACTCCCAGCAGTGCTGTCAGCTCTGAAGTTTTTACACTGGAGCGCAGCTGCAGCTGCTCAAGAATTATAGCGGATCTCTCATTAAACAACATATTTATATTCCTATCCTTTTCAAACGAATATTTTTGGAAAATACAAAATCATTTTAACTCATTTAGTAAATTGTTGCAATATAATGTTTTCTGGATTTAGTTAATAAACATTTTACATAGATTTGGCTATAATATGCTTTCTGATGCAGCAAGATACGGATATAATACAGAAGAAAACAGCAAAATACAGCAAGATGTATGAAAGGAGATACATATGAAGGGACAAAATGGAGTTGCCCTTGTAGTTTTTGACTGGGCCGGAACTACAGTGGATTACGGATGTATGGCACCTGTTATCATATTTGAGGAAACCTTTCTTTTAAAGGGAATTAATTTTACAAGAGAGGAAATAAATGAGCCGATGGGAATGGAGAAAAAGGAGCATATTAGATTCCTTCTTTCGACTGAAAAGGGCAATAGCCAATGGAACAGGCTCTATAAGAGAGCATGGACGGAAGAAGATGTGAATGAGCTTTACGAAATATTTGAGTCAAAGCTTTTTGAGATAGTTGCAAGATACAGCAAACCCATTGACGGAGTGACCGAGACCGTAAAACAGCTTAGGATGAAAGGAATAAAGGTTGGTTCGACAACGGGATACACCTCAGAAATGATGAAAAACGTTATTCCCGGAGCGAGAATGGCCGGGTATGAGCCTGACTGTGTTATAACGCCGGATGTAACGGGAAGCGGAAGGCCAAAGCCGTTTATGGTTTATGAGTGCATGAAAAAGCTTGATGTTTATCCTCCAAAACGGGTAATAAAGGTTGGAGATACCAAGACTGATATACTTGAAGGAAAAAATGCCGGAGTATGGAGCATCGGTATCATACTTGGTTCCAATGCCATGGGATTATCCGAGGAGGAAATGATGGATATGAGCGAGTCGGATATGAAGCTGAGAGCAGAAAGGGTCAGAAAGGAATATTTTGATGCCGGGGCTGATTTCGTTCTTGAATCAATAAGAGAACTGCCGGCGCTTATTGAAAAGCTGAACATGGAAATCGGAGGCGGAAAATGAACCAATACTATAATCCTGTAAGAACATATGAAGGATTTGGAGCTGTTAGGGAAACGGGACGCGCACTCAAAGAAAGCGGATTTAAAGACGTACTGCTGCTTGTATGGAATGAAAGCGTATTTGCTCTGGAGGATATAAGCAGTCTTTTAAATAAAAATGGATGTATAAACTTTTCCAAGCTTGTTTTTGAAAAGTCAAATCCTGATATTGAAGACCTCTTTAAACTGTATGAGGATACAAAAAATAATAAATTAGACGCAGTTATTGCCATTGGCGGCGGAAGCGTACTGGATATGGGAAAGTCACTCTGTTGTTTATATGGAAGCAACATTTCCTCTGTTGATGAGCTTAGAGAAATAATTAAGGAAAAAAGCTTTAAAAAACCAGCTTTAAAATGGATTGGAGTGCCTACAACCGCCGGTACGGGAAGTGAGGTTACATGTTGGGCAACTGTGTGGGATAAGGCCAAGGGAAGCAAGCTGTCATTGGAGTGCCATGAAAACTATGCTGAATATGCCTTTGTTGACCCTCAGTTCGCTCAGTCAATGCCGGTTAACCTAGCGGTTTCATCAGCTCTTGATGCTGCTGCGCACGCACTTGAGAGCTTTTGGTCCAAGGCATCCAACGTTGTGTCCAGGGCATCTGCCCTATCAGCCATTGGGATTATAATGGATAACATTAGTGCTCTTATAGAAAACCCAAGAGATATAGATGCACATGACTGTATGGCTCAGGGAAGCATGTTGGCCGGTCTCGCCTTCAGCAATACAAAGACAACGGCCTGTCACTCAATCTCATATCCACTTACCTTAAATTATGGTATTCCTCATGGAGCAGCGGTAAGTTTGCTTATCGCACCCGTATCAAGGATAAATGAACCGACAATAAAAGACTTTAATTTGCTGCTTGAGGCATTTAGGGTCTCTAACATACATGAATTGGATAAAAGAATTAAAAATATTCTCAATCTTGCAGGTATACCGGCTAGATTAAAGGACTGGGGGGTCACGGAAGAGGGAATAGACAAACTTGCTGAAGCGGCTTTAACAAAGGGAAGAATAGATAACAATCCAATTGAAATTACAGAAGAAATGATAAAAGGTATATTAAAAAACATTTATTAAAGGAGAAGAAAAAATGAAGAAAAAATTATTTACTATATTACTTGCTGCAGCACTTACAATCGGAGCGGTCGGCTGCAGTAAGGGCTCTGACAATGCTAGTACAGATGCGTTACAGACACAGGAAAACGATACTGATGAAAAAAAGACATTTGTAATAGCCTATGCGCCCAATGAGTCCACAGAGCAGAGCGCTGATGCCAGAAACGGCCTTGCAAAGGATCTTGGAGAGGCGCTTGGAATGGAAGTAGAGGAAATACAGGCCAGCGACTATAACGCCATTATTGAGGCTCTCCGTACAGGAAAAGCTGATATGGCTTATATGGGACCCCTCGCAATAGCGCTTGGCGTTGAGCGAGCGGGAGTTGAGCCAATTGTAATGAAGGCTGAGGACGGAGACAAAAACAAAGCTGTTTACCATTCGGTATTCATTACAAACAGCAAAAACAGCGACATAAACAGCATTCAGGATATCAAAGGTAAAACAATGGCCTTTGTAGACCCTGATTCTACATCCGGAAACCTTGTACCCACCGCTGAAATAATAAAGGCTTTCCCTGACGATAACCTCAACAGTGATTTGCTGCACACAAACGGGGAATTTTTTGAGGCTGTAAGCTTTTCAGGAAAACATCAGGCAGGCTTACAGGCGGTAATTAAAGGCGATGTGGATGTGGCGCCAATTTCAGACCAGATTCTTGCCTCTGAAATTCAAAATGGCAACGCAAATGAGGGCGACGTTAAAATAATACACGAGTCAGGCGCAATTCCCGCTGAAGGAATGGTTGTTTCACAAAATGTTGATGATGAGCTTAAGGCGGAGCTTATAAGCTTTTTAACGGCATATGATAACGCCGACTACTTCAATCTTGTAATTAAAAAGGACAACGCCCGTTTTGTTGAGTGCAGTCTTGACGATTATGAGGCGATAGTTGAACTTAACAATATTATTAACGAGGAATAATCAATGGGCTTAGCAGGAGGAATGGATATGGAACCGGTTTTAAAATTTGAAAATGTTACAAAGCATTATGACAACGGAGTGCATGCTTTGCAGAATGTTTCCTTTGAAATAACTGAGGGAGAGTTTGTATCGGTAATCGGCCCCTCCGGCTCCGGTAAATCCACCCTCCTGCGGGCTGTAAACAGGCTAATTACTATTACAGAAGGCAAAATATTTGTGGACGGAGAGAATATAGCCTCAAAAAAGGGAAGCCAGCTCAGAGGAATACGGCATAAGGTTGGAATGATATTTCAAAACTATAACCTTGTTTACAGCCTTTCAGTAATTCAAAATGTTTTACACGGATGTCTAGGGAGCATGTCTAATATAGACGGAATACTGGGCAGATATTCCGAGGATGATAAGAAAAGGGCTATAGCAATTCTTGAGGAGCTTGGGCTGGACGGCTTTATTTATAACAGGGCCTCCGATTTGTCAGGAGGTCAGAAGCAAAGGGTAGGCATAGCCAGGGCCATAATTCAGCAGCCTAAAATACTGCTCTGCGACGAACCAATCGCCTCTCTTGACCCGTCAAGTGCGAAAACTATAATGGACACCCTTAAAAGTATGACAGGCAAAAGAAATATAGCGTGTATTGTTAACCTTCATCAGATAGACGCTGCAATTAAGTACTCCACAAGGATTATAGGCCTTTCTAAGGGAAAGATTGTTTTCGATGGCAAGCCCTCTGAATTGACAGACGGGATAATAGAGAAAATATACGGAACAAGCAGAGAGAACCTTATGATTGGAGGAAGAGATCATGCAGAAAAAAATTGCGCTTATCAGTAAAAATGAGAAAAATATGTATACACTTTTCTTTTTTGTCATACTTGCGCTTTTTATAATTTGCACAGCTTACACTAAGTTCAATATACTTAGCCTTATTTCAAATTCAGGGAATTTTTGGGACTTCCTTCTTCAGGACTTTTTCCCTCCGAATATACCTAAAGCCGAAAAGCTTCCAAACGTTTTTTTAAGTGTAATTACGACGGTTGCTATGGCGATATCGTCCACAACAGTCGCAGGTATATTTGCTTTTATAGTATCGCTTTTTGGAAGCGAGCATATTTCGCCTTTTCCTAAATTCGCTAAGGTTGTAAGGGGATTCGCCACATTTTTAAGAAATATTCCGGCCCTTGTATGGGCGTTTATATTGTTCTCATCATTAGGAATAGGCACCGGTGTCGGTTTTGTAGCACTTATGATAACAAGTTTCGCCTTTATGGTGAGGGCTTTTGTCGAGACTATGGAGGAGGTGTCTCAGGACTGTATTGAAACCCTTCAGGCAGTTGGCGCGACTTTTCCTCAAAGGGTAGTCAACGGAATAATCCCGTCGTGCATCAACGGCTTTATCTCATGGTTCCTATACTGTATTGAGGTAAATATAAGGGCCTCGACTATAGTAGGAATGGTAGGCGGCGGCGGAATCGGCCTTGTGCTGTTCTCATATATTAAAGGCTTCAAGTACAGCACAGCTTCCAGTATCATACTGCTGATTGCGGCTATGGTAATACTTGTCGATATGCTTACGGGCAGATTAAGAAAGGCGGTTGAAAAATAATGCAGTCGGCCGAGGCTATAAATTATTCAAGCAGTATACATATTAACTATGATAAAACGGGTAAGAAAATAGAAATTAAATGCAAAAACAGAAACAAAGCGGTGCCAAGATTTTTGGCTGGAGTTGGAATTATGGCGGTACTGAGTATTATATATCTTGATGTGGACTGGCTTAAGCTTTTCTCCAGAATGCCGGATATGGGAATTATATTTTATAAGCTTATACACTTTGACTTTTCAAAAATGGACCTCGTTATGAGCTCCATGACGGAAACAATATCAATTGCTGTATTGTCAACATTATACAGCCTAATTTTAGGAATTATATTCGCTGCATTTGGAGCGGAGAACATATTTAAGATGCCAAAGCTATCGGCGTTTGTAAAGGCCTTTTTCACTTTTTTAAGAGCGGTTCCGACTCCTGTATGGGTGCTTTTAATGCTTGTATGCCTTGGTATGGGGCCGGAGGCCGGAATTGCTGGACTTTGCGTCCACACTACAGCTTTTTTTACTAAATCATTTTCCGAAAGCTTTGAGAACATTCCAAATGAAACGCTTGAGGCCATAGAGGCAACAGGCGCGGGTAAGCTGGCGGTATTTTCTAACGCAGTGCTTCCAGCCTCAATGTCTCAGATAATCTCGTGGACCGGAATGAGGTTTGAAATAAACTTTTCGGAGTGCGCCATACTCGGAATGGTCGGCGCGGGAGGAATAGGCTTTGTCATATCCACAAGCATACAGGGTTATGACTACGGAGTGGCCGGTGTAGCCATACTTCTTGTTTTCCTGTTTGCGTATGTGATTGAAAGGATATTTGTAAGGATAAAACGACGAATACGATAAAAACTCAGATTGGGTGAGATTATGAGAAAAATCAGATATGCGGCAAAAAGATGTGTTTCACTAAGTTTAGCGGTTTTATGTATGGCCGTACCAGTGCGGGCAGCGCAGTATGATACAAATGATGAAGATTACGGATATGAGCAGGAGTCTAATGACAACAGCCTAGATGAAAATCTGCAGGAGTCTGATGATGATAGCATAGAAGAGGATTCAGAAGCAAAAAAAAGCCGAAAAGCCGCAAGAAGTATCGGGGAGCAGGACGGAATCAAGTTTGATAAGGCCGACGAAACTTATATGATGCTTAATGGCGTAATTGAGAAAATACCGGATACAATGGAATTCTGGCTTAAGACCGATAAGCTCAATGCAAGACAGGTTATTTTTGGGAACTACAAAGAAAAAACCAAGCATTTCTCAGTTGAGTTGAGTGCTGATAATAAGATTAGATATTATGAGAACGATGGCGCTGTAAATGTATTTTTTGACGGCGATATATGTACCAACGAATGGACTCAAATTGCCATTGTAAGAGATTGTGAAGAAAATAAAATATATCTCTATGTAGATGGAGAGCTGACCGATACTAAGGATGCGGGCGGCTTGGGAGACAATGTTACGCTGGATACGCCAAGCTATATTGGAACCGACTCCAGAATGGGAATGCATTTTAACGGCTCTATTTCCCAAATCAGGCTGTGGGAGGACATGAAAACCGAAGATGAGATTCAGGAGGGTATAGAGAAGGAAATACAAGGCGATGAGGCTGGCCTTATGCACTGCTGGATCTTAAATGACAGCGCCCTTGGAAAATTTCCGGCGGTAATAAACGATAAGGCTGAGGACGGAATTTCGATTTCACCCTTAGGATTTGAGCTAAACTATGAGAGCGAGTTCGAGGGAAGCGGCGTGGACTTTTCCGATGGAACTACCGAAATAGCGGCTGAAACCGTTTTAGAAGATACACCTCACACGTTTGAGGCTTGGGTAAAGCTTCCAAGCGGCTTAACCGACAGAGCTGGAGTTATAGCTGGAAATTATTTTGATGCGTCCTATGACGATATACCGTTAATGAGCTTTGAAATTTTTTCAAACGGGCATCCTCGATTGTACTGGAAAGGCAAAAATGTGAATGTAAATTACATAGCTGACAACATAAACATATGCATTGATGACTGGGTGCATGTGGCCATAACCTATGATGATGAGAACGATAAAGCATCATGTTATATTAACGGCGAGAAAATTGATGAAAAGGAAGCTCTGTCAGACATTGTGAATATAAATATGCCCGTTAAGCTTGGCGGGGATTACAGGGGCGACAATACTAGGTTTTTCAGAGGCGAGATAGCAGATGTACGTATTTGGTCGACTGTTCGTACCGACGAGGAAATAAAGGAAAGCTATAACAATACTCTTGACGGCGATGAAGAGGGACTTTTAGCCAACTGGACTTTGGACAACGAGAATGACGGAACCTACGCTGATAATTCTGAAAACGGAAACAACGCCCATATGTACAAAGAGTGGCTAGAACCGGATATAGCTGATGGAGATTACACGATAGCAGTTATTCCAGACACACAGTACCTTGCTGAATCCTATAATGATAAATTTAATAAGCTTACTACTTGGCTTAAAGACAACAGGGACGAGTATAATATTCAGCTTGCCGTACAGCTTGGAGACCTTGTGAACATAAATAACGATACTCAATGGCAGGCGGCTCAGAAGGCAATGACTATACTTGACGGAGAGCTACCATATGTGTTTGCTCCGGGCAACCATGATGAGAGCGGCAGGGACACAACCCTTTACAATAAATACTTCCCGTACAGTAAATATTCCGAGAAAGACGGTTTTGCGGGTGCTCAGGATGAGGGAAGCATGGACAACACATATCATAAGTTTGAGATTAACGGAGTAAAATTTATGAATGTGTGTCTGGAATTCGGCCCCAATGATGATACAATAGCTTGGGCTAATAAAATTATATCGGAAAACCCTGACTATAATGTAATTATATCTACGCATGCCTATATGTACCATAATGGAGCACAAATAAATGAAGATTGCAAGGACTGGCCCAGTAAGTATTCCGGAAGAGAAGACGCTAATGATGGTGACGATATGTGGGAGAAGCTTGTGAGTCAGCATAAAAATATATGCCTCGTATTGTCCGGGCATATAGGATATCCTGATTTGGTAACAAGATATGATACGGGAGCCAACGGAAAAAGCATACCTCAGGTGCTATGTGATTCCCAGTATATGGATGGTCCTTATAACGCTCCCGGTATGGTAATGCTTATGACGTTTCATGAAGGTTCAAATTCTGTAGACGTTAACTGGTATTCAACAGACAGGGACAAGCTGTTCAGGGACAAAAACCAGTATGTAATGCAGGTTGAGCTTTTGGAAAATAGCTTGGCAGTTCAGGACATAAGCTTTGAGGAAAACGAAATGGAAGCGGCCTATGGCGGCGCATTCACAAACAAAGCGGTAAACAATTCTGCTGGAGGCGGAAATATTACATATAAATCCTTAAATAAGGACGTAGCTGTTGTCGATGAAAACACCGGAGAGGTTAAAATTGTAGGAATAGGCAAGGCTGTTATAAAGGCCACAGCTGCTGCAGTAAGCGGAACATACCGTCAGACCAGCGTGGAATATGAAATAACAGCGGTTAAGGGAACACCAAAAATCACGTTTGCTAACCTTTTGCAGCGGGAAGGAAATGTTTCTCCGGTAATTGCCGAAAGCAATTTTGAGGAAACAAGAGGTTTAATAGAGATTACGTATGAGTTGAAAAACGGAGATATCTCTGAAAATGTTCACCAAAAAGAGGGAGAGTACAGGGTAACGGCTAAATTTCTTGGAAGCGACAAGCTAAATGCTGTGAAAACATCAGAAACACTTGTAATATTGGATTCTGAAAATTCAGACGGCTCAAATAGCCACAGCGGCGGCTCCTATTCGCTTTCAGAGGACAGCGGCGGTTTAAAGAAAAATTATGAAGAACCCATAGACGAACCCGTAATAGGACAGAACTATGACAATAATAAAAATGACAGCGACCATGAGCCTAGCATTAACAATATATTTACCGATGTAAGCCCTGCGTCTTGGTACAGTGAGGCTGTTTCATATGTCAGTGAAATGGGCTATATGGCAGGGGGAGAGAAAAATAAATTTGATCCTGAAGGAACGCTTACCAGGGCAATGGCTGCTCAGATACTGTTTAAAATAAACGGCGGTGTCAATAACGGCGGTACTGAAAACTGGTACGATGAGGCCGTAAATTGGTCGTTGGAAAATAGTATAGCAGCCGGATACAGCAATGGCGACTTTGGTGCTGACGACAGTGTAACCAGAGAACAGTTTGCGGTAATGCTTTACAACTATGCCAGGTATAAAGGAATAGATACAAGCAAAACAATTGACGTAAACACATACATTGACAGCGCTGAAATATCGGGCTGGTCAGTTAAGGCTCTTGAATGGGCAGTAGGACAAGGAATAATCAACGGAAGCGACGGAAAAATAATGCCGTTAAAAACCTCAACAAGGGCGGAAACCGCCCAGATGATTATGGGCTTTATGAAACAGATTTAACGAAATAGGTTTAATTACTCCATTTTTATGCCTGTCTGATATTATTTATCAGACAGGCATACTTAATTTTTAGTAAAATGTAAAATTAAAAAACCGGATAATTATATCCGGTTTTAAAAATTATTGGTTTTCCGTTGGGGATTACGGAGGAGTTATTCATATATACCATAATTTTATTGAAAAAGGAATGTGAATTTAAATATCATTGTTGCTGCTATACAGATAAGAAGGCTTACATATATATAAGCGGCAAGGCGGTCTGTCAATTCATATTGCCTTATGTTTTTAGTTTTCATATGTATCCTTCCTTTCTGAGTTCAACTTATTTTTCAATTAAGTCTTTTACATCAAACATAGCTTCGTTGGAGAAGTCTTTTTGTTTATGATTGTTTCTTCTGTGGATTTCATCATTTCCGTTAAATAAATAGTTTACGTCAAATGTTGTTGATTTAGTAAAACGTTTCATAATATAACCACCTTTCAAATGATTTATATAAAATTTTTATTATAGTTCATTGGTTCTACCAATTTCTTTTGTTGAGTTAATGGTACTACCAATATTGCGTTTTGTCAATAGCTTTTTTGAAAAAAATTTAAATATTTTTAAATATATCCTGATTGGTTTTATAAAGTACTCACAGCCTGAAAAAAAGGTTGTTTTTAAAAAATATTTACTTGTGTATACACTTGGATTTAAACCTAAAAAGGAGTATAATATAACAGATTTTTTGTTGTTGTAGTTATGGATTATTTGAAAGAGAGTATGGTTATGGGAACTGCATTAAAGAGCAATATTGGAGAAAAAAATCTTTTATTTTCAAACACTGACCTTAGAAAACTTATATTTCCGCTGATAATAGAACAGCTGCTGTCTATTATGGTAGGTATGGCGGATTCTATTATGGTCGCATCGGTCGGAGAGGCGGCGGTTTCTTCCGTATCTCTTGTTGATTCAATAAATATACTGCTGTTTTATATTTTTTCTTCAGTAGCAACAGGAGGCGCAATTGTGGCCGGTCAGTATCTGGGAAGCAAAAGACCTGACGATGCCTGTAAGACCTGTGACCAGCTTTTAAATTTAACTATAGTTCTGTCCCTTGCTGTTATGGCTATTATGTATCTTGGAAGGGGTTTTATACTAAACGGACTCTTTGGAAGGATAGAGCCGGATGTTAAAGCATATGCTAACACATATCTTCTTATAGTATTCGCGGCCATTCCTTTTTTGGCAATTTATAACTGCGGCGCGGCAATGTTCAGGGCTATGGGCAATACTAAGATATCCATGAATACGTCAATTCTTATGAATGCTATAAATGTAATAGGAAACGCTATACTTATCTATGGACTGCACCGTGGGGTGGAGGGTGTAGCTATACCAACTCTTGTTTCCAGAATGATAGCTGCATTTGTAATTATCAGACTGTTGAAAAATCAAACCTTGAATATACATTTGAGTCGTAAATACAGTCCTAAATTAGATAAGGATATGATTAAGAGAATACTTAGAATAGGTATACCCAATGGAGTTGAAAACAGTCTTTTTCAGCTTGGCAAAATAATGCTCATGAGTTTTATTTCAGGACTGGGGACAGCGGCAGTTGCGGCCAACGCGGTTGGAAATGTAATATCTACGTTTCAGGTAATGCCGGGATTATCTATGGGCTTTGCCGTTGTAACGGTAATAAGCCGCTGTGTGGGCGCGGGAAGCTATGACCAGGCAAGATATTATACAAAGAAGCTTCTTGGCCTTACATATATAATGCATATAGTGCTAAATATAGCTATTTTCCTTATTCTGCCGTTTATCATAAAGGCATACGGGCTTTCTGCCGAGACAGGCATCCTGGCGGAAGAGATACTCACTATGCATGGATTTTTTGCGCTGCTCATTTGGCCTATTGCCTTTACGCTGCCCAATACCTTAAGGGCGTCCAATGACGCGAAGTTTACTATGATTGTCAGTGTTGCCTCAATGTGGATTTTCCGTATTGGCTTTGGTATACTTATGGGAAGCGTTTTCAATATGGGCGTAATAGGAGTATGGATAGCGATGTTTATAGACTGGTTTGTAAGGTCGATATTCTTTGTAATAAGATATAGAAAAGGCAAATGGACGCAGGTAAAAATAATTTAACGGAGATAATTTTATGGATAGAGCAAGCGGCATAATAATGCCTATATTTTCACTTCCGGGGAACTACGGAATAGGCACACTTGGACGGGAAGCGCGTGAATTTGTTGATTTTTTATGTAGAGCAAAACAGAAATATTGGCAGGTGCTTCCTCTTGGCCCTACAAGCTGCGGAAATTCGCCTTATTCCAGCAGCTCAACCTTCGCAGGAAATCCTTATTTTATAGATTTGAATATGCTTCTGGAAGACGGACTCATTAATGCGAATGATTTAAAGGAGTTTGACTGGGGCAGCGGAAACGTGGAATATTCAAAAATTCAGGAGTACAGGCCAATAATACTGAAAAAAGCCTTTAAAAATGGATATAAATCAATCAGGGAAGAAGTGGAGGATTTCGCTGAGGATAACTCAGGATGGATATACGACTATGCTCTTTATACGGCTTTAAAGGAGCATTTTGGAATGGCCCCTTGGTACGTATGGGACGAAGATATTAAAATGAGGGAAAAAACCGCTGTAGACAGATATAAGGAGAAGCTTAAAGATGAAATAGATTTCCATATATATATTCAGTATTTGTTTTTCACCCAGTGGCAGAGCCTAAAAAAGTATGCCCATGAAAATAATGTGAAGTTTATAGGAGACCTGCCGATTTATGTGGCAATGGATTCGGCCGACGTATGGGCTTCTCCGGAAAACTTTTTATTAGATGACAACAAAATGCCGGTTGAAGTAGCCGGGGTTCCGCCGGACTATTTTTCGGAAAATGGTCAGCTTTGGGGAAATCCCCTCTACGATTGGGAAGCTATGAAAAACGACGGCTACGGCTGGTGGATAAGAAGAATTGACGGAGCCAGAAAATTGTTTGATGTAATAAGGATAGACCACTTCAGGGGATTAGAAAGCTACTGGGCTGTTCCCTCAAAAGATAAAACAGCGGTCAATGGCCAATGGAGAAAAGGGCCTGGCCTTGATTTTTTAACAAGGATAAAGGGCTGGTTTGGCGGAATAGAGATAATAGCCGAGGATCTTGGTATACTTACTGATGAAGTAAGACAGCTTTTAAAGGACTCCGGCTTTCCGGGAATGAAGGTGCTGGAGTTCGCATTTGATGAGAGCGGTGACAGCGATTATCTTCCTCATAAATACAACAAAAATTGTGTCTGCTATGGTGGAACCCACGACAACGCTACTCTTACAGAATGGAAGAACAACGGAAGCAAAAAGGAAATAGAGTTTGCAAGGGAATACTTTGGCATAAGAGCAAGAGATGACTTTAACCTTGGCGTTATACGTGGGGGTATGGCTTCTGTGGCGGATTTATTCGTTACGCAAATGCAGGATTATCTTAATCTCGGGCAGGAGGCCAGAACAAATATACCCGGTATTGCTGAAGGAAACTGGAAATGGAGAATGAAAGACGGTGCAGCGACAGATAAGCTTGCTGAAAAAATTGCGAGAATGACAAAACTTTATGGAAGAGCCTGAAAGGATGATATTATGAAACTTGCTGACAGACTTTATAAAACTACGGAGCAATTATGGAACAGCTACCTTGAGCATCCATTTGTCAGTGGAATTGCCGATGGAAGCCTTGATTTGGACAAGTTCAGATTTTATATGATACAGGATTACAGATATCTGCTTGAGTACTCCAAGGTTTTTGCGCTGGGTATAGTAAAAAGCCCAAGAGAAGATGTTATGCGCAGCTTTGCCTTAATGGTAAAGGAAACCTTGGATGGAGAAATGGAAATACATAAAAAGTATATGTCCAGACTTGGAATAACTGCGGAGGAGGTGGCTGAGGCAAAGACTGCTCTTCTTAATCAGTCATATACTTCCTATATGCTTGACGTGGCATTTAAGGGTGACGCATTAGATATACTTGTGGCGGTTTTGAGCTGCGCATGGAGCTACCAGTTTATAGGAGAACACCACGCTGATGTTCCTGGAGCTTTGGAAAACGAAACCTTTGGCGAATGGATTGAGGGATACTCCTGCCAGGACTATAGAGCCAATACTCAGGATATTATAGATATGGTAAATGAGCTTGGAGACAATATATCAGAGGAGAAGGCTGTATACCTTGAAGAGGTATTTATGAACTGCAGCAGATATGAATATGGCTTCTGGGATATGGCATACAATAAGGAGATGTAAAGATGCTGGAGTTTCGCGATGTTACGTTCCAGTATGAAGAAGACGAGTTTCCAATGGTAACCAATTTAAGCTTTTCAGTAAACGACGGCGAGTTTGTTTCCGTGATAGGAGCAAGCGGATGCGGTAAGAGCACGCTTTTCAGATTAATAAACGGATTGGAAAAGCCTCAGTCGGGTGAAATACTGGTAAACGGAGTTTCAATAGAAAAACAGAAGAATTACAGCTCATTTATGCCTCAGAAGGATTTGCTTCTGCCTTGGCGGACTATAGAAAAAAATGTCTGCCTTCCAATGGAAATAATGAAGGTTCCAAAGACAGAGCAGGAAGAAAAATGCAGAGAAGCTCTTAAACAGGTAGGACTTATTGACTATATTGATAAATATCCTAAGGATCTGTCAGGAGGCATGAAGCAAAGGGTTGCCTTTGCGCGCACGCTGCTGGCCGGGGCTGATATGCTTCTGCTTGACGAGCCGTTTTCAGCGCTTGATTATCTTACAAGGGTTGATATGCAGGAATGGCTTCTTACCCAATGGCAGAACTCAGGAAAGACAATAATTTTTATCACCCATGACGTTGAAGAGGCTGTTTTTCTCTCAAAAAGAATATTTGTAATTCAGGACAGACCTTTTTCGTCAATGGAGAGCGTAAATGTTCCAATGGATTATCCTAGGAAAAGAGCTGAACTTAAAAGGCCGGAAGTAGCGGACTTAAAGGAAACTCTCATATCAAAGCTCAGAAAGAGGGATGAAAATGAAAAATAAATTCAATCTGCCTTCCCTTATACTGACTCTTGTGCTCATTATGATATGGGAGTGTGCGGCACTTGGAATAAATGCCGCCTATATTCTTCCTACGCCTGTTCAGGTTCTGAGAAAGCTTTGGGAATTAAGGGTTCCGCTCTTTACTGTTCATCTTCCCGCCACAATGGGAGTAACGCTGCTGGGGCTTATTATATCAGTTGTGCTGGGTGTTGCGCTGGCTGTAATTATGGATTCGTTTCCTAAGGCTGAAAAGGCTCTCTATCCGATTATAATTGCGTCTCAGACAATACCGACGACAGCGATAGCGCCGCTGTTTATACTTTGGTTTGGCTATTCCATATGGAGTAAGGTGCTTGTTACGATATTAATGACATTTTTTCCTATAACAATAACTGTATTTGACGGCTTTAAGTCATCTAAGAGGGAAATGGAAGAAATGATAATAACCTATGGGGCTACAAAAAAAGATGTGTTTTTTACTCTAAAGCTTCCAACAGCTCTTCCCAATTTCTTTTCGGCAATAAAAATGTCGGTTCCGTTAAGCGTAATAGGCGCTGCTATAGCTGAATGGCTTGGAGCGCAAAGCGGACTTGGGTATTTCAGCAAAAGAATGATGACGCAGCTTGACGGGGCTGGGGTATTTGCGCCTATAGTTTTGCTTTCAGCAGTAGCGATGCTTGCCGTTGCCATTATCAATATATTTGAGAAAAGAATTATAACATGGCGAAAGGAACTGTAAATATATTGATTTATAGGGTTTACATGGAATTTTCTTCAAGTTTTTTGTATAAATTATATAAAATGTTTTTGTACAGTGGCTTTTTTATCTATTTGACACAGAATTTTACTGGTTTTATAATCAAAGTACAAAATTGTTAGCTGATAGTCTGATAGTCACAAGGGGGTACCGCAGTATGGATAAAATAGTAATAGCTTTCGGTAATGACAACAACCGAAACCGTATTGCTGAGCTTCTTGAAATTAGTGGATTTACCCCTAAAAAGCTATGTAAAACCGGCAAAGAGGCAATACGCGCGATACGCGCAATCGGCGGAGGCATTGTAATTTGTGGCTATAAGCTTGTGGATATGACTGCTGACGATTTAGCTTATGATATAGACGATATAGCTCTGACTCTGGTTGTTGCCCAGCCGACGCTCTTGGAACTGTGCGAAAATGAAAGTCTGTGTAAGTTGCCGACGCCCCTTAAGAAGACGGACTTAATTTCTTCTGTGAATATGCTTATAAGCATGGAAGAGAATAAAATTGCGTCGTCAAAACCTAAAAGGTCAGATGAAGAAAAGGAACTTATTCAGCAGGCAAAGCAGATACTGATGGAAAAGTGCTCTATGACTGAGCCTGAGGCCCACAGATTTATACAGAAAAAAAGCATGGATACAGGGTTTAAGCTTATATCCACAGCAAGACTAATAATTAGTTCGTATAATTGATTACATATAATAAAATTAAAAGGCTCTGTCTGTTAGACGAGCCTTTTTAATATTTCAAATGTGTGTTTTTTCGCCGCTGTTCATCATTCCCTTTATATAACTAAGCGCGCCTGTTTTCTGCATGCTATAGAGAATGACCGCCGCTATTATGGATCCCCCTGCAGTGCTTATAAGGAAGGGCATAACATATGTAAACAGAGCGGCCTCCTTACCCATTATTAGGGTGGCCACAGGATAACAAAGCATTCCTCCGAGAATGCCGGTGCCAAACACCTCTCCGATACACGCGGCAGAAAGCTTATTTGTCTTTTTATAGACTAAGCCTGCCAGCAGTGCTCCAACCATGCTTCCGGGAAAGGCAAGAAGGCTGCCCGTTCCCATTATATTTCTGATTGCTGATGTGCAAAATGCAGCCAGAACACCATATGCGGGTCCCAATGTCACACCGGCAACAACATTTACTAAATGCTGTATCGGAAAGCATCTGGATGCCCCGATAGGAATGGAAAAGGCTGATAATGCAACGCCTACCGCTGTAAGCATGGCCGCCGCGACAAGTTTTTTCATGTTGAGCTTCATAATAGTCTCTCCTTTAGTTAAGTTTATTACTGCAAACAAAAAGTACGCAAAGCATACGAAAACAGACACCCGCGGTGGTGTCCCCCTTCGTACGTTTTCCGTACTCTCACAAATAGTATATTGTATACAGTATTATATGTCAAGATAAAATTTGTTCCCGACTAATAATGTACCTTTACATTGCAAAGCTGACCGCTGTATGCTAGAATAGTCTACTGACGGAATAAGACTTTTTGGATTAGGGGAAATTTCATGAATTTAGAAAAGGGATTTTATAAAAATATATTTGCTATAGCAATTCCTATAGCCTTGCAAAATTTAATTACTCTTGGCACAAGCTTAATGGATACCATAATGCTTGGCCGCGCCGATACTACGGGAATACTTCTTTCAGCCTCTTCCCTCGCTAACCAGCCGTTTTTTATACTGCAGGTGCTGACATTTGGGTTGGCGAGCGGCTCATCAGTTCTCTGCGCCCAGTACTGGGGTAAGGGAGAGATAAAACCGATTAGGGATATTTTTTCCTTTGTATTGAAGCTGGCTGTGGCTGTTGGCATAATATTTGGACTAACGGTGCTTTTTGTACCCGAAAAGGTAATGGGAGTCTATTCCAACAATGCTGAGGTTATAATGAGGGGCTCACAGTATTTAAGAATACTCGGGTACGCATATTTTACATTTGCAATAAGCAACACAATGCTCTCAGCGCTAAGAAGCATAGAGGTCCTGCGTGTATCTGTAATTTGCTCTGTTGTCTCATTCTGTACGAATGTATTTTTGAACTGGGTGCTTATATTCGGAAATCTTGGGGCTCCGGCCTTAGGAATACAGGGAGCAGCCATTGCAACTTTGACTGCCCGTCTTTTGGAGTTTGTGATAACTGCTTTATATATTTTATTTATTGATAAGAGGCTTAAGTTTAGAATAAAGGATATTTTTATACATAACAAAGTTTTAGCCGGAGATGTTGTGAAAAATGGAACACCGGTAGTAATAAATGAGCTTATGTGGTCTCTTGCCACATCGGCGCAGGCGGCAATACTCGGACATATTACATATTCAGCCGGGGACCCTGTCGCTGCAAACTCAATAGCTGGTGTTATACAGCAGCTGTCTACGGTCGTTATAATGGGGGTTGCAAATGCTGCTGCGGTCTTGGTCGGAATGGCTATTGGTGAGAATAATATGAAAAAGGCAGAGGACAGGGCGAAGGCACTTAGAAATCTTTCCTTTGGAATGGGAATTATATCCTGTCTTTTTATCCTGGGTGTAAAAAATATATTTATTAATTTCTACAATGTACCTATTGAAACAAAGGAACTGGCATCGCAGATTATTACGGTCTTCTCGTTTATAACAATATGCTGCTCAGTAAATCTTGTACTTATTATGGGTGCTTTGAGGGGAGCCGTGGATACTAAATTTTGTATGACACTTGAAATATGCTGTCTTTGGCTTCTTGCCATTCCACTGGCGCTGGTGGCTGCGTTTAAATTCCAATTTCCGGTGCCGCTTGTTTTCCTGCTAATGAAAATTGATGAGCCAACTAAAATGATATTGTCCTTATTTAGAATGAAGGGGAATAAATGGCTTAATTCACTTACAAGGGAGTTTGAATGAAAAAATGGCTTTAAACATATTGTTTAAAGCCATTTTTTTAATAAAATCCAGCCATTATAGGCGCAATTGCTACGGTAAGTACTCCTGCAATAACTATTGCCAGGGAACCCATAGCTCCGACCAGCTCGTCAAGCTGTATAGCTCTTGATGTTCCTATTGCGTGAGAAGCTGTTCCAACCGAAAGGCCTAATGCTATAGGATTTGTTATTTTAAATACTCTTGAGAACACTGTTACAAAAGCAGCACCTATTATACCTGATACAACAACCGCAACGCATGTAACTCCCGCTATTCCTCCAAGTTCCTCTGTTATCCCTAAGGCAATAGCAAGCGTAACGGACTTTGATGTTAGTCCGAAATATACCTCATTGGATATATGCAGCATCTTTGCAAGCACAAACATAGTAATGGCGCACGCAACAGAGCCTGAAAGTATCGCGCATATAATTGCTTTAAAATTCTTTTTAAGGACTTCCATCTGCCTGTAAAGGGGGACGGCAAGCGCTATTGTAGCCGGTGTCAGAAGGAATTGTATCATAGAGCCGCCGACATTATATGTATCATAGCTTATTCCCGTTACAGCAAGAAATACAATTACGATTATTATTGCAATAAGCAGGGGATTGCAGACTACCAGCTTTGTTTTCTGATTGATTACCATACCTATTTTAAAGGCCAGGAGAGTTAAGGCAATACCAAAAAAGGCTGTGCCAAACAGTCCGTTGTATAGATTTTCCAGCATTGTTTATTCCTCCTTTCCGCCCTTATTCCTGCCTTCTATAATTTTTTGCGCTACCTTTCCGGTTACAAAAAAACATACGACAGTTGATATAATAATTATAATAAAAATACCAATTATTTCATCTTTTATAGCGGGAAAGCTTGTTATAAGACTGGCGCCAACGGGAACAAACATGACCGTCATTATACTAAGGAGAAAGTCGGCCGCGTCCTGAACTTGATCAAGCTTTATGATTTTAAGACAGAGCAGTACGAATAAGAGAACCATGCCCCATACACTGGAAGGGACGGGAAGAGGTACTACAGTATTTAGGACTTCACCTACAAGTGACAGCCCGATGATTATACCGAACTGCATAAGATATTTCATAAATATGCCCCCAATTATGTTTACTTAAGGCAAATATTATATGCCGAATAATGTTGCCCTACCAATTATTATATATTATTAAATAAAAAAAACAACTCTTTTTAATTAAAAAGAATATGTGTATATTGACTATGCTGGACAGTCCCCATCTTTAGAATACGGACGGGGACTGCTCATATAAGTAAGTCGTTTTCTCCTACAGCTCTGTGTTTACTCCGTTAATTACTGTCTGCTCATCATCAACTGGAATTATTATGTACCTCTTTCCGTCTATTATCTGAGCTTTGATTTCTTCTGCTTTATCGGGGCTGACATTAAGCACTATTGCAGACTTTCCTTCCTCTGTATCCCAAGGCAACTCATATGGGACTGCCACTTCCTCAAGCTTGGTTTTAAGCTCAAGAACCTCCTTTTGCAGCTCCTGCTCCTTTTTATTTTTAAAGTGATTTTCAATTGCCTTTGTATCCACTATATTTTCAACAATAGGAGGCTCGTCCCCAAATTCTTCTGCGCAGGCCTGCTCTATTTTTATGGCTAGTTCCTCAGGTACGGAACCGCTGGTCATTAAACTCTCAATTGTACGGCTGTCTAATATAACCGGCTGACTGCTGGTAGATGTGTCGTGTTCTTCGATTATTCTGTTAAGAGCCTGATGTATTTCAATTACAACCTCGTCATCATCAAAATCGCTGCCGTTTACTGCGCTTTTGAGTATGCTGTCAAAGGCTGATTTTTCTTCTGACGCTGTCCTTTTGGCCTTGCAGCCCAGTGCGGACTCCATTAGCTCCTGTTTAGGCTCTTTCGGATTTTTTGTATAATACATAAGTGAGTGTATATCACTGCTTCTGTCGGAGAAAGCAGGGAAAACAAATCCGTTTTCAGGCATGGAGACAACCCAGTCTCTTATGCGGGCACCTATTCTGTTTTCATCCGCGCGGTATCCAAGTCCGGCCTTTGTAAGTTCAACAGGGCAGATTGAACAGATTATGTAATCGTAAACTTCTTCAGATTCATCGAGCTTGTTATTATCGTTTGTTTTAACAATTACATCGTAGGCATCATGATATACAAGAATAAGATAATTACCATCGTAATCGTAGTTGTCAATTATTAGCTCATAAAGACGTTCAAGAAGGCCGTCGTCTTTTAGCTTGCTGTCCCTTAGGCCTAGCAGAAAATTTTGCTTTCCGCCGGGCTGTTCCTCCTCAGGTGGGAATTCCAGCTCAAGAAGGTTATTTCCAATAGTGCCGGAAAGAGTTTTTTTAGCAATTTCAAGATATTTAAAAAACTCCTCGTCAACCAGATTTAAAAAAGTTTCATTAATATGTAATATAATATTTTTTTTGGAGTCTACATAACAGCCGCGTATTTTGGTGAATGTACATTCTTCCTTTTTCATACGTCTTTTCAATTCCAGGATATCTTTTCTGTTCATATATGATTTCCTTTCTTTTAAAAATTATTTTTATTGCACCAAATAATTATAGTTTGAAAACTCCTTGTTAGCAAGCCGGATAATACCAAATATTTTTCAAATTTTTGTCTTTGCGTTAATCTAGGCTATTTTTAAACTATTTAAATCTTTGCTAGTATAGCTTTTTAGTGTAGAGGTTAAATTAAATTGTGCGAGGAGATAATCTTTTCGCAAGCCGATGTTCAGGGAAGTGAGAATTTTGAAAGCAGGCAAGAAGCTTTTTGCATTACCAATTTTGGCCATTGCGGCCGCCCTTATTTTTCCTTCCGCGTTAAACGCCGGCGAGAGCGAGGCTGTACAGACCTCCATTGTAAAAAATGAGGAAAAGCTGCTTATTCCCGGCGGTTCAGCTATTGGCGTAACGCTTGAGAGTGACGGTATTCTTGTCTTGGGCACCGGAAATGTTACGGGCAAGGACAGGCATATATATTCTCCGGCCGAAAACGTCCTTAAGGAGGGCGACATCATTTTAAAGGCCGATGGGATAACACTTGATGACAAGGAGGCTTTGGCATCTGCTGTAAAAAACTGCGGAGACAGCCTTATGCTGACAGTCATTAGAAGAGACAGCGTTATGGATATCAGTCTGTCGCCGGTAAAATGCCTTGAAGATGGAAGCAACAAAATCGGTGTATGGGTAAGGGACAGCACACAAGGTATAGGTACACTTACCTATATAGACCCGTCTGATTCCAGCTTCGGCGCTCTTGGCCACGGAGTGTACGATGCAGATACAGGTGACTTAATGACTGTTAAAAGCGGCAATGTCGTTGAAAGCGATATTACCGGAATTAAAAAAAGCGAAAAAGGATCGCCCGGGGAATTGACCGGAGTTCTTAATAAGTCAAATGTTCTGGGTGAAATATCCAAAAATACCGAGTGCGGCATTTACGGAACGCTTAACAGTGATACTGTATCTGGCTTGTATAATGAGCCTATACCGGCCGCCGCGTCAAACGAAATTAAAACCGGAGCAGCTACTATACTCAGTTCTTCTAAAAACGGAGAGGTGGACGAATACGCCATAAATATTGAGGCAGTAAACCTAAGCCACTCTGAAGCCGATAAAGGGCTTGTCATTAGGATAACCGATGACAGGCTTAAAAATTCGGCAGGAGGAATAGTTCAGGGAATGAGTGGCTCTCCAATAATTCAAAATGGAAAATTAATAGGGGCGGTAACGCATGTATTTGTAAGAGAGCCTGACAAAGGCTATGGGATTTTTATAGAAAATATGCTTGAAAATGATGTGTAAGGCAGGGGCC
>OHAS01000970.1_pt1 | contig 23801 bp, 19 predicted proteins | sample 1577131 | NCBI WGS metagenome assembly OHAS01 (sample SAMEA3541566, study PRJEB24748) | human gut metagenome | biome: human gut; feature: human-associated habitat; material: faeces | place: China | collected 2012 | reverse complement strand
GTTGTTGATAACCAACTGAATGACCGCAACGGAAGCGTCTTCGTAATCAAAGGCAACGGGATAGACCGCATCCGACAGAAGATAGTGTGCGTCTGTAGCCACTTCCTTGACATAGAGCTTGGCACCGGCCGGAACATCCACCGTAAATACGGCAAGTCCGTTTTCGTCGATGCCCACGATCTCAAGCAATCCGTCCTGCGGGATCTCCGTGCCGTCCGCAGCGGTCAGGGTTTCGGCAGCATACAATCCGAAGCGAATGTTCTTGTATTCCTCACCGAGTCCGACACCGTAGGTATCATCGGATTCCAGCTTTTTAAGCAGGCTGATCACGACCTTCTGCCGTTCATTGACGGCGGTTTCGGAAACAGTCGTGATCTTAACCTGTTCACCGGCATAGGTAAGCTCCGTTTGTACCGGCTCCTTTAAGAGCACCATACCGTAAGGCGCCTTTTCCTCACGCAGCTCAAACTTTCCGAGGAACAGCGGCTCACTCGTTGCCGTGCCGTCTGCCGCAGTGGTGAGAGTCGCCACCTTTTCTCCGGCGGAATAACGCTTTGTGCCGTCTAAGGTATAGGTATCCTCCACTGCATATACGCCGAACACAGCGCCGGTCAAGCCCTGCATTTCATAATGCGGAGTATAAATGCCGTCCTGCTCGGTGACTGTGGAGAACACCTCGCCGCGCTTCAGAATCGTGATCGTTCCCATCTGCGGCTGGTTGTATTTTTCCACAACGACTACTTCGGCGGAGCCGTCCACCTTGAATTTCACGGGTGTGCTGTCCAGCACATAGCCTTCCGCGCCGCCGACGGTCTGCTCGATCAGCTCATATTCGCCGTAGCTAAGGGGTTCGGGCAGGCGCAGGCGTCCCGTGTTATCCGTATAGAAGACATCAATATCCATCGGCGTGGGGTAGTTGATCCGCTGGGTGATGAAATCACCGCTTTGCAGGTCACGGAGCTTAAAGCCGATACCGGCGGCGGGGATCACCTTGCCGGTCGTGGCGTCCTTTTTCACCACATCGATCAGGGCGGTGATGGGTGCGTTGTTGATGATATAGCTGTAAATATCCGCATGAGTCTTGATGTAGACTTCAAAGGCGGGCAGCAGCTCCGCACCTTCTTTGCCGGAGATCTGTTCTACGATATAGGTGCCGTAGGGCAGGTCCCTGGATACGCCGAAGCCGTGCGCGTCAATGGTAATGAGATCACGCTCCGTTTCATCGGCGGCATCATAGGAGCCGGACGATTTGAGCCAGATCTTAAACTGTGCGCCCGCTTCCGGCGTTTCGATCTGCGTGTCGCCATTGTCCGAATGCTTCACAAGCACGATATTGCTTTTAATGGGTGTTTCATACAAATCCATCGTCAGCGTGTTATACTCGACGGAATACTTTTCGGGATAGGCGCCCACCGGGTAGATCGTATCATCCAGCAAATAGCCTTCGCTCGGTGTGATCTCACGGATCGTCCAGCCGCCTCCGCAGGGGAAATAGTCGGTCAGGATATATCCGTCTTTATCGGTCGTGTAGGTCTTCACCAGCTCGCCGTTTTGATACACGCCGTAAACAGCGCCCTCAAGCGTAGCGTCTCCGCGGGTGTAACCGTAGGGATAGCCGAGATCTTCCGCGCTTTTGTATTCGTAATCATCGGCTGCCATCAGCTTCGGCATTGCCGATTGGTCGTTGCAGTCAGCGTGTTCGGCATCCAGCTTGTAAATATCCGCACGCCATTTTTTCAAGGTGTTGTCTACGGCGGCTTCGGCTGTTTCTTTCCATGTGACCGTTACGGTCTGATCCTCCGGAATAACATAGCGGGCAGCCGTGTTTTCTTCGGAAAGTGTGTAGGTACCTACGGGCACATCCTTGAAGGTTGCCTTTCCGCTGCTGTCAGAAACAGCGTACATATCCACCTGCTGTCCCGTAGTAGAAGTCCCGTACAAGCGGAACTCATGGCCCTCGACCAAGCCATCCTCGGATGTTTTCGTCACAACAAGATTGCCACGCTGCAGAAGATTGCTGAAGGTTACGATGGAAGTGCCGCCGGAAACGACGGTGACGGCCTGCGGCGGCTGCGGCACATAGCCCTCATATTCGTATTCGGACACGGTATAGGTGCCAGGCTTCAGGTTCTTTACGGTAATGCCGCCGTCAGAGCCGGTGACAACATCCTCGTTCACGCCATTGCCGGAGATATTCAGCCGGATACCGCTGATCTTGCCGTCCTCGGACTCCTTGACGATCTTCACATTTCCGGGAATTTCCTCATTCACAGCGGTAAATTTGACAACGCCGTTATTGGCGGCGCTGACAGTGACTGTCCACTCGGTCTGCCCGTAGGCACGGTAGTTTGCCGGGAATACCGTTTCCTTTACCGTGTACTGCCCATAGGGGATGCGCTCGATGCTGGAGCCGTGACCGCCGGCGTCGGTCGGGCCGATCAGATACTGTGTGCCGTCTTTCTGTGATGTTGCAACGAAGTAGGCTCCGGCAAGGCCTTTGCCGTTGGTATCGTTTTTCTGCACTTCAATGGACCCGTAGGCCTCTACAAATTCCGGTACGACGACCTGCACGACCGCCTCGGGGTAATCGCCCTTGCTCATACCGACGATGGTAGAAAATTCAGGGCCTCGGTCATTGCCGACATGGGTGACGAAGTGTTTGCCGTTATAATAGCCTGCATAGATTGCCACATGGGCAATGCTGCCCGTCGGGATATGCTTGAAGACGATCAACGACCCGATGGGGATTTCCTCGGAAGGATTGAAGTTACTTCCGTCCGAGCTTTGCGTAAAGCTGATGCGTCTGGCCTTGCCGCTGTCTACCCAGCCGTTCGCCGCAGTGTTATAGGCGGTTGCCGATCTCGGGTTGGATGGGCAAGGCACAGTGGCGGTATTGATATGCGCCACATTCGGCATATAGTTGTAATAAACATAGCTGACATAGGAGGCACAGCAGAGTCCGTGTGAACGGAATCTGGCAATATCCGGTACGCCGCCGGAATTGGTTTCAAAGCCGGACGGGCCTGTGCCGTAGCCGATACCCGAACGAATTGAGGCGGACACCGAGCTGCCGGTCTTTATAAAGATCGTGCCATCGTCCTTTTGGGCCTGAACATTGTAGCCGGTATAGGCGAGGGCATCCAGATAGACATTATCCAGCATATTCGCCGGGATTCCCGAAGCGGGCGCCGCAAAGGCACTGATGGGCAAAGCGGCCACCAGCATTACGGCGGTCAAAAGCATGGACAGCCATTTTTTGAAGCTAAGCTTTTTCTTTGTCATGATGGTTCTTTCCTTTCTTGAAAGAGAAAAGACTCCATCGCATAGGCAATGAAGTCTTTTGGCTTTGATTATTCTGTTTTATCCGTAGTTGTCTTTGGTGAGCGCCACATCGCAGTACCACATTCCGCTTTCGTAGGTGATGCCGACACCGATATACCGATATTCGCCGCTTCCTATGTAAGACCAGTGATCGGGGCTGTTTCGTATCAGGCGAGCCAAAGAGCTTGCTACATAATCGACAGTGCCCGCATATCCGGCCTTGGCGATCGCTTCGCCCGCGCAGGCGGTATAATATGGCTCTCCATCCATTCCGTATGCAGAAGGATCCACATACAACCCGTAGGACAGTGCCGTTGCCGCCGCCCGTTCATCCATGGTGTTGTGTGAGAAGTCCGAGATAATCTGGCGGCTGCGGTATTCGGCATATCCTGTGAGACCGGACAGCCGGGTGACGGCAGCAGTGCCTTGCGCCGTGCGGTAGTCGTTCAGATACTGTGCGACCAGCTCTGCGATTGCTCCGGCATCGGAAGCCGAAGCATTGGGCACGGTCGGTGTCGTTTCCGTCGGCTCTGTTGGCGATGTGTTTTCTGCCGGAGCCGTCTTTTCAGTAGGCTCAGTCGGTCCGCCGGAAGGTGTGTTTTGTTTCGGCTCCTTTACGGAACTGTCGGAAGTACCGCTTTCCGCCTTGGATACAGCGGTTTCTTCCGGCACTTCGGTAGTTTTGGCAGGCTCGGAAGAGGGCACCGTGCTTTGTTCCGTTTTTTCCTCAGTGGGAGATGTGATATGAGTATCCTCCGAAGGTACAGAGGATGTTTCCGGCAAAGCCTCTTTGCCGCAGCCTGCAAGAGTCAGCAGCAAAGCGAGCAAGACGAAGATGATTTTACGCATAAAAAGCCCCTCCTTGTTCGGAAATTTCCGCCTTGCTCTTTTTATACGACCTGCGCTCACCGTTTTTCAACAGACTACAGATGCTGCTTGATAATACGGGTGATGATTCCGACCGCCACGCCACGGTCTTCATCAATGTGCGTCACGGCAAAAGAAACATCGTCTTTCTTGCCGGGCGTGCGCCGGTCGAGGCAGGTGTGAGCAATGGCGTTGGCTCCGTTATTCAGTCGGACATACACCACGCCCTTATGCACATCTGTCACCTTGCCGGCATACTTGCTTTGCACCCGACACTGCTTCAGATAGGTGCGGTTGGTGTTCTCGGATACACTTTTTACATCGGCACGGATGGAAAGCTCCTCCAAGCTATCACGGTTGACCTCCAGAATACGGACGAGGATCTGATCCCCGACAGAAAAACGGTCGTTGGCATCCCCGATCCAATCCCAGGACAGGTCCCGTGCCATGATCGAGCACTCCACGCCGAAGGCTTCGATGCGTACTGCCTTTTCCGCCACGGCAATCACACGGGCCTGCACGGTGCGTCCCTCATAGATGCGGTATGCGCCGGAGGTATCCTGATTCATGTAAAAGACCTGCCGCTTTTTGAGCATCGCTTCCTTGCGGCTTGCCACAACGGTGCGTGTCTTCTGATCCACGCCCTTTACAATGAAGTCGATCTCGCAGCCCAACATATTGCTGAGCAGCTTGTTCTGGCGGCGGATCATTTCGGTATACTCTGTGCCTTTGAGGTTCTTTTCCAGCTTCACAAGCATTTCCTTTAGCGGGATGACTACACGAAAGCCCTTGTAATCTACAACGGCGAGCGTTTTCCCGGCTTCCGTTTCTTCCACGCCGCCGAGCATTCCGGTCAGGATGCGGTGCGAGCGGTTGGAAGTCAGGATCTCGTGCCATGCGGCGTCCATCTCATGTGTCTCGGTCGTAACTTCACCGCCGACTTCCAGCGTCAGAATAGGATCTGCCTTCGGCTTATTCTGCCGATCCGCTGCGGCGGTTTCTTTTTTCTTTGCGGCGGTCTCCTTGGGGGCAGCCGGTTGAGGCTCGGGTAAAGCTTCCTCATCCACGGCATCCGTTTTCTTTTTGCGGGTGCGTTTGGGCTTCGGTGGCTCTTCAGCTGCCGGCTCGATCGGCTCGGCAGATACTTCGGCGGCAGGTTCGACGGGAACGGGCTCAATATCGGTCACCTCCGCAGCGCTTTCGGTCGTTTCCACCGCAGCGGCAACTTCCGGCTCTTCTTTTTTCTTAGGCATAGGTTGTTCCTCCTTTAGTTTTTGGACATGATACTGTCTTTGTCGGTCGGCACCACATTGGATGCCGGCGTTTTTTTCTTTCTGCCCGGTTTTTTGATCGGCGCAGGCGATACTTCTTCCACCTCCTTCGGTTGCTGTTTTTGCCACTCAGGTATATGTGCAGAAGCCTTGCAGGAGATCATCTTTTTGCTTTCCGGGTGCTCTGTGTAATCGCATTTGTCTACCTGCAATAGCTTGCGGCCTCGAATAATGATGAGCGCCTTGCTGATCGGCAGCCGCAAGACCTCATCCATCGTCAGCAGCTTTCGCTTGCCGACGCCGCTGGTCTCTCTGTATTCCGGTGTGTAGTTGGAAATCCGCCAAGTGCCGAGCTGCTTTGCCTTGCTCTGCACATGCACGGAAACCTCGCCGGAGCGGTCGCTGATGTACTTTGCCGTCAGCTCATCCACGCAGCCGAGAAAAAGCTGCACATCACTGTTGCCGAGGATCTCCTGCCATTGGTTCAGCGGGTATCGGTTCTGAAGTCCGGCAAGGTTCTGGAACACGCAGCTCATGCTGATGTTTCGGGAGCGTATCACGCTGATTTTTCGGCTGAGGTCTGGAATAACGCCGCAGGCCGTCAATTCTTCACCGAGCACATGAACGGGGATAGGCAGCTTGCCGCCCTCGCAGTTTTTGTCTGCATAGCGCACCAGCTTGATAAAAACAAAGGACAGAAACAACGATGATAAAAAGTCGAAGGTACTGTCCTGGTCGCTGGTAATACAGAAATAAGCGCAGGGCTGCTGTCCCGGCAGCTCCATATCGATCTCGTCAAAGGCAGTCATATTGCAGATGGATTTGTTCTGGAACACCTGCAGTCTTGAGCCAAGGCCGATAATCACGCCGCTGCGCACGGTGTCGGACGCCTGCTGAAAAATGGCGTAAGGGGCTTTCGCCGGATGTGAGGACGGCAGCATATTGAACAGGCTGTTCAGCTCTTTTTCGTCACAGTGGGTCAGCAGCCGATAGACCTGCCCGATATTCTTCCGCTCGGGCAGATACCCTTGTTCCACATAAAGGACCAACGCTTTGAGCAGATTCATTTCGGCGCTGTCCCAGAAGTGGTCGCCCCGTTCCGAGCCGGTGTTTTTAATAATGACATCGCAAAAGCGCTGTGCCATCAGTTCATCGCCCTCGATCTCCGCAAGGCAATTCCACGAGTCTGAATTTTCAGGGCACACCAGATTGAACACCTTAACGGTATGCGTCTTGCGCAGCAGCTCGCTGGTCTTTTCGTACAGCTCGGATTTCGGGTCGCAAATGATCAGCGATTCCATTTTTCCGTCCTTGTTCGGAACGGTCGCCTGCAAAATGCGGTTGATACAGTAAGCCCTCGTTTTCATGCTGCCGCTGGCACCGTACACCGCCACATTTTTGTTGAGCATACTTTCCTCCGGCATACACACATACCGCCCGTTCAGCAGCCCGAAGATCGTGCCGTTATGGTTTTTAAGGCTCGTCCGTAAGTCAAATATCTCCTCGGCTTCCTTTTCGCTCATAAAGCCGGATGTGCCGTAGGTGCCCTTCTTGGAATAGATGAAGTTACGGTCCTTGTCGTATTCGCCGGTTTCACTGTAGCCCATACGCATGACCATAACGATGAGCAGCACCAGCGCTCCCACGCAAATGAGAATGCCGACTATGCCGTATGGCATAGTAAAAATGGCACGCAGGCACTCGCTGACAGCAAAGGACGGCACGGTGGGTGAAGTTCCGTTGCCGGGCGTTCCGCCGGCAGCCTCCCACTCATGATAATTGCGCATAAACTGGGCAATATATCCGCCGCCGTAGAGCAGTCCCAGCAGAAGCGGCGGAAGCGCCAGCAATATGCCAAACAGTCTTTTCTTCTTACTCAAAAAAGCTCCTTTCCCATTTCTCAAAGTCAATGGTCTGAAATTTTACCCGGTCGCTGCAATAGCGCTCCAGCGCCTCCCGTTGGGAGTCAAAGCAGATCAGCGTGCCGCACTTGTTTTGCAGCTGCAACGCCGTGTCAAATCGCTTGATACGGGGCAGATCGCAAAAGAAAGAGAGCAGCACCGGCTCGCCGTCTCGGTCGGCGGCGTCGCATTCCAAGTTGCCTGCAAAATCACATTCGTACAGGTCAGCATACAGAATATCCGTGAGCTGTTCTGTCAGCGCCCTGCTGCATAGCAGGCTCAACAGCCGTTCTCCCTTGCGGTCGTTTGTGAGAAAATAGAAATGCTCATAATTTCCGTCAAGGATAAAATACTGCCGTCCCTCGTTCTCTTTGAGAATGTCATAGGCTTGCTCCATACTGTCTGCCAGCAGAAGTCCCTGTACCGCTTCGGGCGGATACTGGTGCGGCAGGCGCTCCCGGCACAGCACCGTTTTCATCAGCGCCTTTGTCCTCATTTCGGATTTGTACTCCCATTTCATCAGAGAATTGCCGAGGTCATAGACCACGAACACATCGGCCGGGGTGAGTAGCACGCCAACCGAACGGGCGCCGCGGATCTTAGCAAATACCGTTCCCATCTCCTTGATCTCCCGCGAGGTATAAAATGCCGGAGCCGTTATGGAGAGAGAATCGGTTTTCTCCCATTCGGGAGAAAAGACATCCGGCTTTTCGTCTCGAAAAATCAGCACACCGGCATTTTTCATTGTCAGTGTCGCTTCAGCCACACGGTGAAGGCGCAGGCGGCGTGTGATCTCGCTTTTCACCAGATTGGTCTCAGCCGAGCCGGACAGCGAAAAGGAAAAGCGTTCGGGAACATCACGGCAAAGGGCTTTCTTGGCCGAGGCCGTCAGCCTGTATCCACGCACACCGTCACGGTAATAAGTCCGCAGCAGCTTTTGCGATTTGAGAGCACGGACAACATTCAGCTTATAACTGTCGCCGCCCGGGAGTCGGCAGAGTTGATTGGCCGGAAGCTCGCCGGATATGGCAACAAGTTCAAGCAGCGTGTAGCCCACCGTCTGCTTATCCGGCAGACCGTTTGTGCAGCGCATAGCGCACCACCTCCTTTTGCTTTGAATATTACCGAGGTTGCTGATAACCCGGGTAGTTTTTCGGCTTTGGCACGGCTGAAAAAGCCTTGATTTACGGGCATTTTTGTCTTGCCGCACCGTATCGTGAAATTTTCGCCCACCAACCGCTAAAAATCCGATATGGTTTTCAGGCTCTTTTCCCGTTCATTCAGCCACTTCGGGAAGTCCTCTTTTGCCATTACGGAAATGCGGGTGCAATCTGCTTCACCGATCTCCGTTGTGTTATAGGCATCTACCAAAAGGCCGGTATCGTCTACCATAATGAAAGTAGACAACACATCCAAAAGCTGTTTGAGCTCCAGGTTGTCGTAGTCCCGTACCCGGCGGTTATGGAATTTCTCACTGTAAATATGCGAAAAACACACAACGCACTGCCGGAACTTCGGCAGCTCATTGTTGTCCGAATACTGGCTCAGGGTGAAATACAACGGGTCGATCAGAAATTCCGTGCTTTGCCGCTGCTTTCGTTTAGGCAGCAGGCACGGCAGCGTGATCTCCAGCATATTCTCCTGCGCCTTAATGCGGATACCTTGCACCACACCGGCAGAGGCGAGATAGGTTTCCTTCCGTGTGGCCGTTGAGCCGTATAACAAATGCCGCATACGGCAGGCGATAAGTTCGCTGCGTAATGCGGCATCGGTAGTCAGCATAGCGTAATTGTCTGGATAGTTTTCTATATCCGTCTTTTCGATGGCACAAAGGGTGTTTGACAGCTTTTCTATGTCGCCCTTGATGCTTCCGATTCGTCTTGAAATACTTGTTCTATCCAATGCGGTCCTCCTATTCCTGCTTATAATACTGAACAGCGCCGGTGTTCATATCCACGGTGCAGTACGCCGTCACATCGGGGATGTTCAGCTTGCCGATCTGCTCGGCGCTTTCTACGATGACGATGCGTTTTTCTGCATCGTCCGGCTGCTTGGCAACGGCGTGCTCGATCAGGGCCTCGCCGCCTGTTTCTACATAGATGACCTCGTACAGTTCGCCGTCGGCAATAAAAATCAGCTTTACCGGAAAGTCCGTGGAAGAGTGGTAGTCCACCCGGTCGATAAAATCCGTCAGCACCCAAAGCGCCGCCAGCATTTCCTTGTCGGCGTGGGCTTCGGTGCCATCGTGATATAAACCGGAATGTTCATCCCGAAAGATTCGTCCCTGCCTTAGAAAGAAGGACAGAAGATTATCAATTTTTTCTTCCTTTCCCGGATAGAGCCGCAAAAGCTGATCGTGCCGCATATAGTGATAGGTCGTGATATTCCGCAGTATATCTGCAGCCTCTTTGCTGTATATCTCTGCTCGCGTTTTCATTTTGGTCTCCTTTCTATACGCATTAAAAGCGTATTAAATCCGCAATGACACCTTAATGCGTATAAATTCCGTATTCGGTCGGTATTACCGTTTTTTCTGTTCGACCAGTTCCTGCAGCTCACGGCGGTCGGTCGTGATCAGGCTTTTCTCCAAGTCACTGCACCGAAACTCGACCGTGATATTATTGTTGTTGGTGCTAATCAGCCCGTTGCCACGCTCAAAGTGCGTGATTTCCATGACCTCCGCCTCGGACAGATGTAAAATACTCTGTACCCGCTGCGCCTCCTCGTCTTCAAGATTGAGGACGATTTTGGTCTTGCAGTTGTTGATGATGCCTTTGCCGTATTTTCCGTCGTCGAGAGCAAAGAAATCGTTGAGGTCCTGCGTAGCAAAAACGGCGCTGCCGCCATAGCCACGGATGATCTTGGCGATTTCCAGAACAAAGTTTGCGGCAAGCCGGTTGGCAGAGCCGCCGATCAGCGCCCAGCATTCGTCGATGAAGATGGTCTTTTCTACGGTGCGGTTTTGCTTTGCCTTATCCCACACATAATCGAGTGCAACGAACATTCCCGCCGTCAGCAGATCACCGGACAGCTCGGAAATATCCAGCACCGTGTATTTATTATCCAGGTTGACATTGGTGCGCTGGTTAAAGGTGCTGGCCGAGCCGTGTACCAAGCGGTTGAGGATATTTGCCAGACGTTTGGTTTCGGGTGCGATCAAGAGAATATCATACAGGTCACCCAAAATCGGCATTTCTCTGTAACGGTCGGGATTGTCTGGGTCTTTGAGCGTGTCATTGTCATGGGTGATCCCCTTGGCATTGTAGGTCTTGATCAGGGCTTCATCCAAAAGCTGCCGTTCTTCGTGAGTGATGTCGGGGATCAGCAGGCTGAAAAAGATGTGCAGCTGCTGAATTTTGGCGGCAAGCTCCGATTTCTCAATCGGAGCGCCGTCCAGCAGTTCATCCACCGACCGATCGGTCTTGCGTATCTCCATGACATTGATGCAGTTTTTCGATGCCGGAGAGATCTGAATGAACTCGCCGCCCGTATTGCGGCAGGCACGCAGAAATTCGTGCCCTTTCAGCGGAGCAATGATGAATACCTGGGTGCCTTTTCGCCGCATCCGCAATGCCATCAGCTGCAAGGTGAAGGTTTTGCCTGCGCCGCTGGTCCCCATGATTGCAATGTTGGCGTTCTTATAGGCTGCGGAATTGAAAATATCCACGATCACAAGGGAATTGTTATATTTGTTGACGCCGAGCAAAATGCCATTGTCATCGCTCAACTCATAAGCGGTAAAGGGATAGCAGCTTGCAGCCCCGCTTGTCAGCACATTGCGCTTGGAGCGCTCATACAGATGCTTTTCCAGATTTGTCAGCGGCAGCGATGACAAAAAGCCTTGTTCTTCCCGAAATGAGCAGGACACGATATTGAGATCCTGCGAGATAAGCAGCTTCCGCATTTCACACTCACGCCATTCCAGATCCTCGGCGTTGTCGGCGGTCATCGTAATGAGGATGTTCATATAGTAAAAATCCTCGTTGTTGGAAAGCCCCTCCTTCAAAAAGTACCCGCTGCGGATAGCGCCGTCCAGATCGTCAAAGTCGCTGTTGGTATCACTGGCTTCTCGGATTTTGGAACGGTTGATACGAAGCTGCTGACCGAGCTTGTTCACCATACGCTCCTTCGGCTGACGGGTCAGAAACAGGTCGATGTCGATCCCGTCGCCGGCATTGACAAGCAGGCTCAGCCAACCGGCCGCCACTTGTGATTTGTAGCCGTAGGATGGGATCAAAAGATATGACCGATATTGCCCGTCCACGCAAATGTATTTGGCGTGGGTAAAGTCCAGCGTCTGCGGTGCAAAAAACTCCGTACACGGAATGGCGTCCGTATCCTTTCCTGCCGCAATATAGCTTGAAACGACATCCTGCACTCTTTGCGGAAGAGGAATGTCCGAGCTTTCCTGGCGGCAGAGGATGTTATACAGCACATCCACTGTGAATTCGTCTTCGTTTTCCGGCGTCAGCACCTCATTGCCGCATTGCTTCAAATAGTTTGCCGCCGTCCTTGCGGCGGTTTGCAGCGAGGCAATGGCATCGGCCTCTTCATTGCTGCTGCGCCGCCCGACCTGCTCATATTCAAAAGCGACAAAGAAGCGGCGGGTTGTCGCCTCACGGGATCCGATCTGATTGATGAGCTTTAGGTAATCCTCCTGTAAGACCCGACAGTTTGGATCGGTTTCAGCTTCCATTTCACGATGCACGATCTCGGTGTGTTTATTGAGGTCCGCACGCTTTGTCAGCACCTTAAACTGGATCTTGACCGGGCTGATCTTCAGATAGCTGATAAAGGAGTAGATAATGCTCCGCTGTTCTCTGGCACTTCGGAGCAGAAAATTGATCGGTACCACCTCAATCAGCTTGATATACCGGTGATCCTTGGTGTAGATAATGCCGTTTGCAATCTTTTCAATCGGCAGATACTCCGCTACGGGGTTGAGAAAGGGCGAGTCCGCTTTGCTTCTGCGGTGCGGCTTCTTCTGTTTCGGTGTTTCCGCCGCCCGGGGTTCCTCGGTATGCTTTTTCTTTGCCGACTGCTTGCGGATAACACCGGCGATCTCCGATAGCATCGACTCGTTTTCCGGCGCAGGCTGCTTTTCTTTTTTCGGTTTCGGCTTCTTCCTTTCCTCTTTCGGCTCCGTCTTACCGACCACACGGCGGTTCTTGAGCCACTTGAAAAAGGCAATGATATACGAAGAAAGCGGCTCGCCAGCAATGCCCATCAGCGCAAATAAGGCGAGCGGCAGTGCCGTCAGGCAAAGAATGATAATACGGACGGTGAGCGAAAGGTCAAGGGAGAATACCGGCACACCTACCGCTGCGGCAAGTACGCCGGCCTCGATCACATTCCGTATTTTGAACATCCCTCCGAATAAGGTGCTGCCCTCGATAAAATTCGGAGGGATGATGTAGGTATCGTGATGTTCACTGTTTTTGCTCATCAAAGCCTCCTTCTTGTTTTCCCGATTCTTTATCGGTGATACGGTATTCTTCCTGCGCCTCGTGCCAATTTATCTGAAACAGGCACATGAACACGCAGCCAACTGCACCTCCGATAAGAAACGCTATTGTTGTCCACATGATTTTCCTCTTTTCTATCCAATGATCCAAAAAGGTCCGCCGGCTCCGGCGTGGGTGCTTGCCTCATTCAGAATGATGGACAGATCCCACTCCATACTGCTTCGGTCGTAACTTGCCGGATCGGCTACAAGTATTTTCCCGTCCTTTACGCCACGCAGGACGATAAAGTGGCCGGAGCTTGTGAAATGTCCCTTCAGCATAATGGCAACCACTAATTTACCGTCAGCCAGAGCGTCTGCAATTTTCTGCCCGTCCGAAGCCGAGCAGCCTTCAACATTCAATCCCCATGCTTTTGCGGCAGCAGGGATCAGCGCATGATAAGAGCCGCTGCCCGAACACCAATAGCCGTTTTCATACGACCATCTTGCCATCTCGATGGGGTCAACGGTATCGTTTGCCAGCGAGGATACAACGATCGACATCGCCGTAGGCCCACAGCCGTAGCCGCCGATATTGTCAGTGCCATACGGTTGCCCCGCATAACGTTCGTCCAGCTGATTGAAATAGACGACTGCGGTTTGTCCGTCCGTAAAGCGGATATTGCCAAGCGAAGAAACTGTTGTATACCCGGCAGGAAGCCCCTGGAACATACTGTCTCCGAGGAATAGGCTGAGGTTATACGCATAATCGTCAGCAAGGTCTTTCTGCTCGGCGGTCAGATGGAATACCTCATCGGCAAAGTAGGCTTCGCCGTTGTAGGAAACCGTATAAATGATCCACTTTTCCGTGGTTGTCGTTACGGTCTCCGTTGTTGTTTCTTTGCCGGTCGAGGCATCCACCGTTACCGAGGTCGTGACCGTTTCAACTGTGCGTTCTTCTTCCTTTTTGGTATAGGAATAGAGCTTGTCCTTGCCGCTGCGCAGCATGGATTCCATATCCGACACAGACACAGCGGCATAATCCTCATTCTTTGCCGCACAGTATTGTCCGACAAACAGATTGGCGTTAAAATTCGGTGAGCTTTCATAAGGGTTTATGACCTCTTTGCCGTCAGCGGTGCAGGCAGCATAATCGTTTTCTATGGCGGTCAGCGTATCGGTAAGCGCCTCGGACAGCACGCAGCTCACGGCAGTAGAGATCTCGACCAGATTACTGTCGATTGCCGCACTGCTGTTCATGATCGGCGTATCGGGGTCGGCCGGAGAATGAGAATTGCCGAAGCCTCCGAATATGATTCCGGGGAGCATACACAGAATAAGGATCGGGATCATCAGCACGGCGGTCGCCGCAATGATGACCTTCCCGACAAACTTCCGATTTTCCCAAGCAAAGCCGGCAACGGCACCCCACACGCCTCCGGCAGCTGCACCTTTGGCGGCACCGGCAATGGCTTTTCCGGTTTTAACAGCACCTCGCACCGCTTGTGCGGCCTGTGCGCTTTTCTGCAACGGTTCAGCAACCGGACGACTGTTATCCGCCATCAGATCTTATCCTTTCGCCAGGGAGCCTTCGGCAGCCTTTTGACAAGGCTTTCCTCATAGACGATACTGCCGTCGTCTGCTTTGTGTGGCTTTCTCTCTACGGTATCCGTTGCATATTGCTTATACCAAGAGGTGCCGTCCGCAGCCGTGACGGTCGTGTATTCTCCTTCGGGCGGCATATACTGGTCGGTGTGATACATTCCCATAGCAATGCCCTCCGGGTGCTCGTCATTTGTTTCGGTTGCGAAGATATGTCCGCCGCCGATCTCTACATCTGAAAAGGATGGAACACTTTCCGCATCCGGCCCGAGCGCCGTATATCCCATATAGGACATAAGAGAGTCTGCAGCGCTTTCACCGGAAATAGAGCCGGTAGAAGAAATATTACCGGTTGCGATCTTGCCGATCACGCTGTTGGCAAAACCGCCGCCCTTACTGAGCGAGGAATTGAATGCCATACCGCCGAGACCGCCGCTTTTTGAGCCGTTTGCATTGTTGATAGCGGTGTTTGTGACCTTTCGGCTTACAACGCCGGAAAGCCCGCCTTTCATAAAGGTGTTGCCTCCGCCACTACCGGAGGAACTTCCGCCGGAACCGCCTCTACCGGCAAAAGTCCTCGCCGTTCCGATTCCACGCATAGCGATCATCGCCTCAGCCAGCATAGAGCCGCCGGTGTGTCCGACATTGATGCCGAGGGAAGACATAAAGCTGTCGATTTTCTGCGATACCTTCAAAAAGGCAATCGCACACAGAAACCACACGAAGAGGTTTCCGGTAACAACTTCTTTCCCGACGGCGTTTACCTGATCCTGCACTTCGCTTTCGGTCAAAGCAAACGCCGGAACAGTTGTAAGCGAAACGGTCACGGCAACGGCAAGCAGGGTAATGAGTATTTTATGTTTTCTTTTCATCGTTCCTCCTTAAAGTGCCAAAGGGTTGGAGAGGAACTGTCCCACCATACTGGTAAAGAGCCGCAGGCACCAGGCGTTCATCAGCAGCAGAAATACCTGGCCGCCGAACATACGGCACCAACTCTTAAAGATATTGGAAGTGGTCTGCGATGCGCCCATGGCAAAGGCAACCGGTGCGGTAAACACCAGCACACCGAGCAGCACATAGCGCTCCGCCGCTTCAAACAGCAGTTTGATGTAATTCCAAGCCAGAATCAGTATGAGGATCAGTGCAATCAATGCCACCGTGCCGCTTGCACATACGCCGAGTATCGTCAGGAAAACGGAATTGAAGCTGGCAAAGTCAAGCGGCGGTAATTCGGAATTGAGTATCCACTGATAGGGTGTTCCTCCGATTTTCAGTATGATATTTACGATCTCGTCCGCAAAGTAGGCAAGGAGAATAAAGAGTATTGAACGGATGGAAAGTTTTACGGGATCCTCCGCTTCAATGCCGGCGGAAAGTCCGTAATTCTTAAAGAGCTGCCACACCCAATTAAGCAGGATAAGCCCAATCGCCAGAGCGACGAATATTTTATACATCGTCTCTGCCGCAGGAAAATACCGATTGAAGGTGCTCATATTACAGCCCAGTGCGCCCAAAACTGAGGTGTTGATAAGGTCCAGTCCGTTCATGACCTGTTCTGCGATCCACTCTACGATTCCGTCAAGTATGCCCAAGACATCGACCTCCTTTCATTTTGGCGGGAACGATTACCCGTTCCACTTGCCGCCGGAGAAGAAGGGAGTGATATAGGCCATAATGAAGCCGAGACCGTTAAGGATCGCCCAGGTGATGATGATACGCTTCAGCCAGGCACGGGCTTCGTCAACCGTCCGTCCCGATTTGGAGAAATTCATCATCAGAAGTGCGATAGCGGCGGTCACAACGGCGGCAATGGTAGAGATCGTGAGAATCTGCGTATACACATCCTTCATGATCTCGTTTGCCTTTTCCCATACCGTTGTCGCCGCAAAGGCGGGCATCGTGTTTGCCGCCAGCATCGTGACGCTGAGGAACCCGGCAAAAAGAAAACGCCCCCAGTTGATATGGCGGCGATCCTTTCGGTCCTTCGGCTTTGTGGTTTTCAGTTGATTTTTCACTGTGTACCTCCTTGAAAAAATACTAAGCCGCCCCGAGAAATGGGGCGGCTTGTGCGGTCGTGCCAATCAGGGCAACAAAAAAACACCATCGAAAAAATGGTGTCTGTTTTGCCCTTGTCGGCACTTGATACAGTTTTGAGCATACACATTATAGCACATACGGATTTGCGCCACAATAGCAAAACACTGCCAATATACTGCCATTGACCGCCGATTTGCTGCCAACGCTATTTATCGGGAAAAAATTGCTCCATAAGACTCAAACTATCCCGGGAAGTATAGCCCCACAAGATTGAAGAAAGAGCCTCCACAGCATTCTTTCGCCTGCGGAAAAAGGTGCGTTCGCTGATGTCGGACACATGGGGTCGGATCATTTCAATAATCTCATCAACGCTCCGATACTGCTGGGGCGAAAGGTAGCTGTAATAAAGCAGCCAATAATACATCTCGCCGTGTTTATGCTTGTTTCGCATGATATTGACCGAGACTTCCAGCAACTTCAGCATTTGATAGCTTTTTTCAATGCTTCTGGCCTGTTCTTCGATGCCGTTATCCGAGAAATCCACACCGGCAAGGTAGATGGACTCCAAAAAGTCCTCGATACTGCTGCCAACCTCCATCTGAAACCGTCGTTTGACCTGCTGCACCGACAGCTCCAAACCCCACACCACATCCCGGTATTTTTTCAGAAGCAGGTAGGTATCGTGAAATCTTTGGTCTTCCGGCATCTGTTCCGGTTGCTTTTTCATCGGTCACACCTCCTTCACGGTTACGGGCGACAGCCGTACCTCAAACTGGAATATCTCTGTGGAATCCTTGCACGACAGCACAAGCAAATAGCGATAGTCTTTCAGCTTCCGGAGATCACAGACATGAATAAATGCTTTCCTGCAATCGTCGGATAAGGGTAATAACTTACACTGGAGCCTTGGGCATGAAAAGCAAGGAAAGCCTTGTGCAGCAAGGATTTTTGCCGCTTTTTGCAGAATAATCTCCGTGTGCGATTTTGAAACGCCGGAACTGTTTTCTGACACGCTACCTTCCTCCGTTTCTTCGTCCATCTGAATATGGATATTAAGCGACATTGCCACCTCATCTTTGTCGATCATCACATCGGAAATCTGGAACATGGTCGAAAGATATTGCTTGAGGTAGATAGCCGTGCCGTGCGTTCCGGGGAATGCGACCATAGATAGATAGTCGAGCTCCTGCATTTTGCGGAGATAGCGTCCTGCCGTCGCCTTGGACACGCCCCAGCGCTGTGCAAGCTCCGCATACCCGATGAGTGGGCTTCCGGTGCCGTTTCTCATATACACGACGGGACCGACCTCTGAGCCTTGCACCTGCGTGTCGTTGTATACGGTGTTGATCCACAGATCCAGCATAGCGTCCATTTCCGAACAGCGGCCGGCGCTGACCAATTCATTGGCAACCGAGATCGGCAGAAAGAAGAAGCCAGTATCCTTCTGGCACGGGGCGTTGTACTCTAAAACTCTGTTGTATTTGCACCATCCTTTGATTTTGAATTTCACCAGCCTGCCCCGGCCGAGCAGCGTATAGGTGATAAGGTGTCTGTCCTGCAGCTCCCTGAGAATGGCAAGTGCCTGATGCTGAAAGCGAGTGCGGAACCACTCGGTTAGCTCGCTCACACGGCAGAGCCATTCGCCGGGATAGATCGTGTAGCTGATTCCATCGATCCGTTTATAGGAAGTACGGAAGTTTGCAAAGCAGGACAGCACCGTGAAATGGTAAAGCCCCGATGTGCCGCCGACACGGATGCTTTTATCCTTCATCAGCAGCCCGATAAATTGCCGGTAGATCCGGCAGCGTGGGTAATCCACGATTTGTTTTAATTCTAATTGATACTCTGACATGGTTGTTTCCTCCTTGAAACAGGAAAAGCGGTGCAGAACCAAATGGAACTGCACCGCTCAGGCAGCAAACTATTGATTTTTGCGCCTTTTGTAGTATAATATTCATATAGCCTATAGAGAAACAAGGTTGTTCCTCTGTTGCCAACAAATATTGATACGAGTGAGATACCTGATTTTGAGGTACACGACGGGTACACAAAAAAGTTTTTCTCGCAAAATCAGACTGGTAACGGAAGGAATAACCGCCGTATAAGATACCTATGACACTCATTTTTATGGGTGAGGAGATATTCAAAACGGAGTGGGAATAAATATTTAGTGTTTTCTGAATCCTGAAAAGCGTTGGTAATGCAAGGCTTTGATAAGGATGGTTGAGAAAAACAAGTAAAATCAAGGCTTTGTGGACAGTGACAGACAATGCAACCATCAAAAATTGAATAAGTTTACAGAGCAGGGATACTATTTTCACGAATGGTATCCCTTTTCTGTTGTCTTCCGCTCCCACATAAGCGAAGCATGGCACAAGCCGCAGGCATAAAAAACCTGTGGCTTTTTTGTTGCCCATTTTAGGAAGGAGCCGGATAAATGAATTTAAGTGAAGCTGAAAAAAGGATGATCTATCAGGTCGAGGGCACCAGCCAGGGGGCCGCTCTGAATGAAATTTACATGACCTGGCGCTATGCACCTGACAAGGCCATGAAGGACACGGCGGAAGGCCTTTTGAAAAAGCTCCGTCCTCTCTCCGATAAGGAGTGCATGGATGTGATCCGGGATGTTCAGAAGAATTACCGTCTGCCCGGCAAGGCAAGGACTATCGGGGAAATGTTGGCGGAGGCCAGGCAGCAATCCGGTGCCCAGAAGATGACCGGTCACGATATCATGGCCCTAGAGCGGTTCGATCCCGATACCCGCCACATGATCGTCTTTGACGTCCTCTCCCATGAGTCCCCCATGGGATACAAGGGTGATAAAATGCGCCTGTTCCTGACCGAAGCCGGATACGGAAAGGCCCTGGAGAACCAGGACAAGGGATTTATCAAAATAAAGAACCATGCGAAGGTCATAGCTGGCAACCTCCGCTATGACCACAAAGACCGTGAATTGTAGGGAACTGAAAACTGTATCAAAAAAGGTGGAAAATCCGCTGTTCCTTCCCCTCTGTGCCACGAACCGAAAGGGGCATGGATGTTTTCCCATGTGAAGGGTATGGGAGAGATACAGACGGAGGAAACACCGAAAATCAACACTTTTCAAACCATGAGGAAGGAGGTATCAGGCATGGCAGTTTTCCGTATCGAAAAGACCCGTGATTACACGGTCATGTCAAACCACCATCTGCGGGATATGTCCCTGTCGCTGAAAGCAAAGGGGCTTCTATCCCTCATGCTGTCCCTGCCAGAGAACTGGGACTACACCATGAAGGGGCTTGCCCGTATCTGCAAGGACGGCATCGACAGTATCAGCGGCGGCATCCGAGAGTTGGAGGAACACGGCTATCTGATCCGTGAGCGCGTGAGAGGCGCAAACGGTCAGCTTGGTTCGATCGAGTACACCATTCTGGAGCAGCCTAAAGAGCCAACACCTGCACAGGAAAAACCTATACGGGAAAATCCCGTACAGGCAAACCCAACATTGGTTGGCTTTTTGGTAGGAACAATCCTCTATGGAGTATATACCCCTGTTGCAATAAAGTATGGAATAACAAAGGCTCGTCTTGTGTTCACCGCGGCAATATTGCTCATGTCTCTGGGGCCGATCCTTACGATTAAGGTATTCCGCTCCGATATAACGCTGATTCTGTCGTTCATGCAGAATACATCAGGTACACTTGTACCCATCATTCTTGGTATTGCCGGCGTGGGTATTTTCCTCATATCCATGATCGTGTCCATTCGCATATTTGCGAAAAAGGAGTTGTGAGATACCCGCCGATACCATAAGCAGGAGGTGAAACAATGGGAAGTGTTGTTCTGCTGTTTCTGTTTGCAGCACTCGCATTATTCTTGTTAGGCTGCAAAGAGGGCATTATACTTCTAAAAAAAAGAAATCGGATATGCAAAACCACGGGCAGAATCGTTGATGTATCCACGCTCGCCGCGGAAACCATGAAAGTATATAATTCCAAGTGGGCATTAGTCATGTACAGTGTGGACGGGCGCATGATAACTTCCCAAAATCGGATCGTAGTGCCGATGTCAAGCAACGTAGGTGATCCGGTGGATATTCAGTATGATCGAGATAACCCAAATGTCTTGATTTCCCAAAGCCCGAAGCGGTTTATTGTTTTCATGCTCTGTTCTGTTATGACCTTAATAATTGCAATGGTTCTAAAAACACGATGATATAGTTCAATACGAGGTTTCAAGCCGTCACTTTACATTGTGCCAAAACTAAATAACAATCGCCCATCACAGCGGCAACAGAAGCAGTAAGTCTGAAAAGATTTGCTGCTTTTTTTGTTGCCCGATTTGGAAAAAGCAGGTCCTTTCACCGTAGTAGTGGCGAAAGGGAAAATGAAAAAGTTTCCGCAAAAGCGAGCACGCGGAGGGTTTGTAACTGTTGTATTAGCGGAAGGGAAAAGTTTTGCAAAACCGCCATTTTCCCATTCTGCTGAACGTACTGCTGACGAAAGAAACTGAAAGAGGCAGTATGCGGAAGTCACAGAGCAAGATTCTACCGAGGTGCCATAATTCGCTGTCCGCTCATTCTGTCCCATCGGAATCTTGTTGGGGAGTGCCTTCCCCAAACCCTGCTGTTACGGCTTACACCGCCGTTGTTCCTCTCGCTTCCGCAGCAAAAATGTATTTTTCCCGGTGGTTAAGATTTCTCAAAAAAATGTCCATTGAAAGGTGAGAGGACAACGCTTCTGCCCTGCCGCCCCTCTGCCTTCCGCAGCAAAAATATATTCGGTGCGATACCTGACAACGGGCGGAAAAATGTCCATTGAAAGGTGAGAGGGAAAATAAAAATGTCCAAAAATCCGAAAGCATTACCCAACGTATAGTGAGAGGATTTTCTCCGCAGGAGGCGAGGCAGATTTGTTTTCTCAGAGCCTTACCGCTCAATGAACCTTGAAAACCGAACATACAAGCGTCAGGTACATTCCCAACGCTATGGGCTGAACCCCTGAGCCGCTTTCGTGAGTGCGCCACGACCCCAGACGGGCGAGCGATACAGCTTACACGATAAAAGCCGGGCTGCTCCCGGCGGAGGCGACGACAGGTGTTGGGGACAATGATACTTCCGTAATTCGCGGCCCGGCCACAATGAAGGCGGGGAGGTTCGATTCCTATGGAGCGGTGCAGCACACCGCCGCCTGACGCTTGCAAAAAACAAAAAAGAAAGAAGGTGCATCATGCGAAAGCCATACAACACGCCGCACAGAACCCATGTCGTGAAAACACGGTTGACCGATGAAGAACACGAGCTGTTTCTCAATCAATGTCGCACCTACGGCATCAGCCAATCGGAAATGCTGCGGCAGGCCATGACCCGCTTGCAGATAAAACCCGTGATCCATGTGTCGGCGGTCAACGATGGGCTGCTTGCCGCCATCGGGAAGCTGACCGCCGAATACGGGCGCATCGGAAGCAACCTCAATCAGATCGCCCGGACGCTGAACGAGTGGCACAATCCCTATTCGCAGCTTGCGGCGGAGCTGCGGACGGCCTCTTCCGACCTTGCCGCCTTGAAGTTTGAAGTTCTTGAAAAGGTAGGTGAAGCCGTTGGCAACGTTCAAGCATATCAGCTCTAAGAACGCCAACTACGGCGACGCAGAAAAATACCTGACCTTTGCACACGATGAGTTTTCCATGAAGCCCACCCTTGATGAAAACGGGCGGCTTGTGCCGAGGGAGGACTACCGCATATCCACGCTGAATTGCGGCGAGGAAGATTTCGCTGTTGCCTGTATGCGCTCCAATCTCCGCTACGGAAAGAATCAGAAGAAAGAGGACGTAAAGAGCCACCACTACATCATCAGCTTTGACCCACGGGACGGCCCGGACAATGGGCTGACCGTTGACCGGGCACAGGAACTTGGCGAAAAGTTTTGCCGGGAGCAGTTTCCCGGTCATCAGGCTATCGTCTGCACCCACCCGGACGGACACAACCACAGCGGCAATATCCATGTTCACATCGTCATCAACAGCTTGCGCATTGAAGATGTTTCCTTGCTGCCCTACATGGACAGACCGGCAGACACAAGAGCCGGGTGCAAGCACCGCTGCACGGACGCGGCTATGGAATATTTCAAGTCCGAGGTCATGGAGCTGTGCCACAATGCCGGGCTTTACCAGATCGACCTTCTGAACGGCAGCGCAAACCGCATTACCGAGCGCGAGTATTGGGCGGGGAAAAAGGGACAGCTTGCCATTGACCGGGAAAACGAAAAACGGCTGGAGAACCGCGAGCCGCTGATACACACAAAGTTTGAAACCGACAAGGAGAAGCTGCGGCAGACTATCCGAGCCGCTCTGTCCTCTGCTGTTTCCTTTGATGATTTTGCCGGGAAGCTGCTGCAACAGGGTGTGACCGTCAAGGAGAGCCGCGGACGGCTTTCCTATCTCACCCCCGACCGCACGAAGCCCATCACGGCGCGGAAGCTGGGGGACGATTTTGACCGCACCGCCGTGCTTGCCGCTTTGGAGCAAAACGCCCAAAGAACCGCCGAAAAAACCTTGCCCGTCTCCGAATACCAGCCCACAGAAAAAGGCGGCTTACAACGGAGAAACGCACCCAAACCCACACCGGGAAATGACGGTATTCAGCGCATGGTAGACCGTGCGGCGAAACGCGCCGAGGGGAAAGGCATGGGCTATGACCGCTGGGCGGCAGTCCACAACCTCAAGCAGATGGCGGCTACCGTTGCCGCTATGGAGCAATACGGCTATTCCCCGGAGGGACTGGACGAAGCCCTTGTATCTGCCAATGCGGACTTGCAGAGCAGCGCCGCCGAGCTGAAAGCCGCAGAAGCCGCTTTGCGGGAGAAGAAGGACTTGCAGAAGCAGGTGCTTGCGTATTCCAAAACAAGAAATGTGCGGCAAGGGCTGAAAACGCAGAAAACCGACAAAGCCCGAAAAGCCTACCGGGAGCGGCACGAAAGCGATTTTATCATAGCGGACGCAGCCGCCCGGTATTTCCGGGAGCATGGCATAAAGAAGCCGCCTGCCTACAAAGCCCTGCAAGCCGAGATTGAGCGGCTAACCGCCGGGAAGAACGCCCGTTACAACGATTACCGGACGAAAAAAGAGCGTGTACGGGAATTGCAGACGATGAAAAGCAATCTTACCCAAATGCGCCGCGGTGAACCGAGCCGACAGAAAAAGCAGGAGCAGGAGCGTTAAAGCCGCCCCGAAACGACACCAAGACCGTACATTTTCGAGGGTGTACCCTTACCCCTATCCTGCAATGCCACCCACCAAAGAACGGGGCGTACAGGGCAAAAAATCCCCGAAAATGATACCGAGAAGATACAGTTTTCCCGCCCTATCCGTGATACCCACGGA
>OHAS01000963.1_pt1 | contig 23852 bp, 19 predicted proteins | sample 1577131 | NCBI WGS metagenome assembly OHAS01 (sample SAMEA3541566, study PRJEB24748) | human gut metagenome | biome: human gut; feature: human-associated habitat; material: faeces | place: China | collected 2012 | reverse complement strand
GTGACGGAACAGAGAATATTTTTCAATTGTTCTTAGATTTTCAGTACGCTCTCTGCTTTACTTCGCTTGTGCCGATTATTCGTACAGCTTGGCAAGCTTGCCCAGGTACTCGTAGCGGTCCTTCGCGGCGTCGGCTGCCTTGTCGAACAGCACCTGCGCACGCTCGGGGAAGGCGCGCTGCAGGCGGCTGTAACGCGTCTCGCTCTCAATGAATTCCTTGTAGTCCGCCGTCGGCGCTTTGCTGTCGATGGTGAACGGGTTCTTGCCCTCCGCCTTTTTGCGCGGATCAAAGCGGAACATGTTCCAGTAGCCAGCCTCAACGGCGCGCTTCATCTCATTCTGGCAGTTGGTCATACCGCCCTTGACGCCGTGCATCTCGCAGGGGGCATAGCCAATGATGAGGGACGGGCCGTGATAGCTCTCGGCCTCCGTGATGGCCTTGATGGTCTGGTTCTTGTCCGCGCCCATGGCGATCTGCGCCACATACACGTAACCGTAGCTCATGGCGATCTCGGCCAGATTCTTTTTGCCGATGGCCTTGCCCGCCGCGGCGAACTGAGCCACCTGACCGATCTGGCTGGCCTTGGAGGCCTGGCCGCCGGTGTTGGAGTAAACCTCGGTGTCAAAGACCATGACATTCACGTCTTCGCCGGAAGCGAGCACGTGGTCCAGACCGCCGAAACCGATATCATAGGCCCAGCCGTCGCCGCCGAAGATCCAGACGGACTTCTTGGCCAGGTACTGCTTCTGCTCCAGAATTTCAGCCGCAAGCGTGCAGGCCTCGCAGTCGCAGGTGGCCTTGCCGGCAGCCTTCAGGCTCTTCATATGCTCCAGCATGGACGCGGCGTTGTCGCCGAACTTCGCCTTGCCCTCGGCGCTCTCCAGGAACGCGATGCCTTCCTCTACGGTCAGCACGCCGTTCTCCAGCGCGGCAATATACTTATCGGCGGCGGCAGGGTTCAGCTTGCCGTCCTCCATAGTGTCCAGCCATTCCTGCGCAGCGGCCTTCAGGTCGGGCAGCGCGTACTCAACAGCGATCAGCGCACGGGTCTTGTCGGCCAGGCTCTCGCGGATGGTCTTCTGGCCCAGATACATGCCGAAGCCGTGCTCTGCGTTGTCCTCGAACAGGCTGTTTGCCCAGGCCGGGCCCTTGCCGGACAGACGGTTGCGGGTGTACGGGGACGTTGCGGCCGGGCCGCCCCAGATGGACGAACAGCCGGTGGCGTTGGAAATATACATACGCTCGCCGTACAACTGGGTAATCAGGCGGGCGTAGCTGGTCTCGGCGCAGCCCGCGCAGCTGCCGGAGAACTCAAGCAGCGGCTGGTTGAACTGAGAACCCTTGACGGTCGTCTCGGCCATCATGCCCTCTTTCTTGCCCACGTTGGCTACAGCATAGTCGAACACTTCCTGCTGGGCCAGCTGGCTCTCCTGAGGCATCATCTTCAGCGCCTTGCCGGGGGCCGGGCAGACGTCGACGCAGACGCCGCAGCCCATGCAGTCCAGCGGAGAGACCGTCATGCCGAACTGGTAGTTCTCGCAGCCCTTGCCGGTCATCGGCTTCACCTTCAGCGCGGCGGGGGCGGCGGCAACTTCCTCGGCGGAGAAAGCAAACGGACGGATGGTGGCATGCGGGCAGACATAGGCACACTGGTTGCACTGAATGCACTTTGTAACATCCCACTCGGGCACGCTCACGGCAACGCCGCGCTTCTCATATGCGGAAGCACCCTGCTCGAACTGGCCGTCCACATGGTCCACGAAAGCGGAAACCGGCAGGCTGTCGCCGTCCATCTTGTCGACCGGGAACAGGATCTCCTTGACCATCTTGACGGTGGCGGGGTTGCCGGCCAGCTCGTGGTCGCCCTCGGCGTCCTTCGCGTCGGCCCAGGAAGCCGGCACGTCGATCTTGACGAAAGCGTCAAAGCCCGCGTCAATGGCCTTGTAGTTCATCTCGACGATGGCGTCGCCCTTCTTGGCAAAGGACTTGTAGGCCGCTTCCTTCATGAACTTCAGCGCGTCTTTCTTCGGCAGCACGCCTGCCAAAGCAAAGAAGGCGGACTGAAGGATGGTGTTGGTGCGCTTGCCCAGGCCAATTTCGATGGCCTTGTCGATGGCGTTGATGGTATACAGCTGGATATTGTTCTTGGCGATATAGCGCTTCGCCTCGGCGGGCATGTGGTGATCCAGCTCTTCCGGCGTCCACTGGCAGTTGATCATGAACACGCCGCCCGGCTTTACGTCGTTGACCATCTTGTAGCCCTTGATAACGTAGGACGGGTTGTGGCATGCCACGAAATCGGCCTTGTTGATATAGTACGGCGCACGGATGGGCTTGTCGCCGAAGCGCAGGTGGCTGATCGTCACGCCGCCGGTCTTCTTCGAGTCATACTGGAAGTAGGCCTGGATATATTTGTCGGTATGGTCGCCGATGATCTTGGTGGAGTTCTTGTTGGCACCGACCGTGCCGTCGCCGCCCAGGCCCCAGAACTTGCACTCGACGGTGCCTTCGGCAGCCGTGTTGGGCGCGGGCTTCTCCTCCAGAGAGAGGTAGGTGACGTCATCGTTGATGCCCAGTGTGAAGCGCTCCTTCGGAGCGTCCTTCGCCAGTTCTTCATATACGGCAAACACGCTGGACGGCGGGGTATCCTTGCTGCCCAGGCCATAGCGGCCGCCGATGATGGTGCCCTCGCGGCCCGCTTCGCGGAACGCGGCCATAACGTCCAGATGGAGCGGCTCGGCCAGAGCGCCCGGCTCCTTGGTGCGGTCCAGCACGGCAATTTTCTTCGCGGTGGCCGGAATGGCGGCCAGCAGCTTGTCGGCCGCGAACGGACGGTACAGGCGGACCTTCACCAGACCGACCTTCTCGCCCTTGGCGGTGAGGTAATCAATGACTTCCTCGGCCACGTCGCAGATGGAACCCATGGCGATGATGACGCGGTCTGCGTCGGGAGCACCGTAGTACTCGAACAGCTGGTAGTTGGTACCCAGCTTCGCGTTCACCTTGCCCATGTATTTTTCCACAATGCCGGGCACGGCCTCGTAGAACTTATTGCAGGCCTCACGGTGCTGGAAGAAGATATCGCCGTTCTCGTGGGAGCCGCGCATAGCGGGGTTCTCGGGGTTCAGCGCATGGGCGCGGAACGCCTTCACCGCTTCCATGTCCGTCATTTCCTTCAGGTCGTCGTAATCCCAGACCTCGATCTTCTGGATCTCGTGGCTGGTACGGAAGCCGTCGAAGAAGTTGATGAACGGCACACGGCTCTCCAGCGTGGCCAAGTGCGCCACAGCAGCCAGGTCCATGACCTCCTGCGGGTTGGACTCGGCCAGCATGGCAAAGCCCGTCTGGCGGCAGGCATATACGTCGGAATGATCGCCGAAGATGTTCAGCGCATGGCTGGCCACGGTACGGGCGGAAACATGGAACACGGCGGGCAGCAGCTCACCGGCGATCTTATACATGTTGGGGATCATCAGCAGCAGGCCCTGGGACGCGGTGAACGTGGTGGTCAGCGCGCCGGCAGCCAGGGAGCCGTGCACGGTGCCGGCCGCGCCCGCCTCGGACTGCATCTCAACAACTTTCACTTCGGTGCCGAAGATGTTCTTCTGGTGCAGGGCGGACCACTGGTCCACCTGGTCGGCCATGGGGCTCGACGGGGTGATGGGGTAGATGCCGGCAACTTCGGTAAACGCATAGGCTACATGAGCCGCAGCGGTGTTGCCGTCCATAGATTTCTTGGATCTTGGCATTTTTCTTCCTCCGGTTCTTTCTTTATTCCCCCGCGGCGGCAGATGATTCCGGGCGGGGGGTGGTGTGAGCAGAAACAGGCGTTTTGCGGGGGCATCGTTTCTGCATTACGCTCGTCATTATTGTAGCAAAGTTTTGCGGGAAAGTAAACAAGGGGCAGGGGATTTTTATGGGGAACCGCGGCCATTTTTACAAAAAAATCCCACCTTCACACCTCCATGCGCCTCCTTTTACACGGATTTTACGCCCCGCATTTGACACGCCGCTTTCAATCCAGTATATTATAAGGTAAATATCCGGGCTTATGCGCCCGCATTCTATGGCCCGCGCTCCGGCGGCGGGCGGAAAGAAGGAGTTTTTTTCAGATGGACCCTGATGGTCTTAGTATCCTCATCGCAACAGCTTCCACGTTTGGCGCGCTTGCGGCGGCTTACCGCGCGGGCGCAGTGTCCGCAAGCGAACCGGAGCGGCAGCAGAGCGGCATCCTTGGTTTTTCCGACAGGATGGCCGGGCTTTGCGCGGCATTTGTGTTTGCGTGCGGATTTTTTGTTTACGGCTTTCTTCGCATTTTTGCACAGGCTCCCTGGTGGACGCTTCTGTGCCTGGCGGCGCTGGCCGCGCTGGCCGTGCTGCTGTACAGCCTTGGCCGGGCGAAGGGCCGCATAAAGGAGAAAAGCGGCCTCACGGCCGCCTGTATGCTGGGTGCGCCGCTGGCCGCTCCCGCGAAGCTGGTGTTCAAGGCGCTGGGGCTCTCGGCCCAGTCCGACGTAACAGAGGAGGATGTGCTCTCTTTCGTGGATGACGTGGAGGAGCACGATCTGATAGACGAAAGCCAGAAGAAGATGATCACCAACATCTTCGAGCTGGACGACGTGACGGCAGGCGACGTGATGACCCACCGCACCGAGATCGTAAGCGTGGAGGAAAACACGCCCGCCGCCGACGCGGTACGCCTTTCTCTGGAGCACGGATTTTCGCGCCTCCCGGTATATCGCAAGTCACTGGACGACATTGTCGGCATTTTGTATGTGAAGGACCTGTTCGCGCTTTGGGACACGCCGGAAAAGGCGCAGGCCCCGGTGAGCCGGTTCATGCGCGGCGCGATGTTCGTGCCGGAAGCCTGCCGCGCCCAGGAGCTGCTGGTGGATTTTAAGGTAAAGCACACGCAGATCGCCGTGGTGGTGGACGAATACGGCGGCACCAGCGGACTTGCCACGATGGAGGACGTCCTGGAGGAGATCGTGGGCAACATCCAGGACGAATTTGACAACGAGGACGAGGACCTTGTGGCCACCGAGGACGGGTTTGTTGCCGCAGGCAGCGCGGACCTGGAGGAAGTGTTCGAGGCCTTCGGCCTGGAACCGCCCGATGAGGACGAGGACGGCGAGGCCGATTTCGATACCGTGGGCGGCCTGATCATCGACCGCTTGGGCCGTATCCCCGCAGCGGGGGAAGATGTGACGCTGGAATACGGCGGGCTGGAATTCACAGTGCTGGAAGTGGAGGACCGGAGAGTGGGCAAGGTAAAATGCACCCGCGCTCCGGAGCTGAACCCCGAAAATGACGACGACGAAGAAGAGGATGCATGATGGCACATTTTGAAAAACGGCTTTCGAGCGAGACAAAATTCGAGGGACGCGTCATCACCGTGACGCTGGACAGGGTGGAACTGGAAAACGGCGGCACCAGCACCCGGGAGGTGGTACGCCATCACGGCGGTGCGGGCGTTGCAGCGCTCAACGACGAGGGTGAGCTCTATCTGGTGCGCCAGTACCGCTACGCGCTGGACCGGGAATTGATCGAGATTCCTGCCGGCAAGTTGGAAAAGGGGGAGGACCCATTGGAAGCCGCCAAGCGTGAGCTGGGCGAGGAAGCGGGCCTTGCCGCCGCCGAATATCGGGACCTGGGGTATATCATTCCCACCTGCGGATATTGCAGCGAGATCATTTACCTGTATGCGGCCAAGGGCCTTTCTCCCGTGGGACAGCACCTGGACGCGGACGAATTTCTCTCGGTGTTCACGCTGCCGCTGGACAAGGCCGCGGAAATGGTTCTCTCCGGTGAGATCACCGACAGTAAGACCGTAGCCGCTGTACTGAAGGTGAAAGCCCTGCGGGACGCGGGCCGGTTTTAAACAGTTTCAACACGCGGAGCACGGAAAACGGCAGTCCCTGTTCTGTCAGACAGAACGGCCGCGCCCCTGCGGCGGCATCTGCCGTTTTGGAAAGGAGCTTTTCGGAATGAACATTGCTTTCTGCACCTGCCGGGACACAAAATGTCCGCTGAACCCCGTGAACCACGACAGGGGCTGCACGCCCTGCATTGGGAAATGCCTGCGGGAAGGCGAGCTGCCGAGCTGCTTTTTCAACGCGGTGGCCCCTTACCGGGGACCGGACGCGGATTATACCTATCAGGGCTTTGCACAGCTTGTGCTGGAGGCGGAGCGGCCCTGCACGGCGGGCCCGCGGCAGGCGGGCGCGGAGCAGATGCAATCTCCGCCGCCGGAAACTTAAGAACATCCACAGGATATTTTTTCAGGCCATGCGGCCGCTTTTCACGCGGGCTGCGGCCGGGGGAATCGTTGGGATGAAAAACAGCGGCCGGATACTTCCCGGCCGCTGTTTTTTCTGTGCGGAAAATCTTATTTCTGCATCACGGCGCCTTCGTTTGCGCCCGACACCAGCTTTGCATAGCGCGCCAGCCAGCCTGTGGTCTCCTTAGGTGCAGGAGCCGTCCATGCCGCGCGGCGGCGCGCCAGCGTATCGTCGTCCACGCGCACGCCGATACGCCCGCCCGGGATGTCGATATCGATGACGTCGCCCTCCTCGATGAGCGCGATATTTCCGCCCACGGCGGCCTCAGGCGCCACATGTCCGATGGACGCGCCGCGGGACGCGCCCGAGAAGCGTCCGTCGGTGATGAGCGCCACGGATTTGTCCAGCTTCATACCCGCCAGCGCGCTGGTGGGATTGAGCATCTCGCGCATACCGGGGCCGCCCACCGGGCCTTCGTATCGGATGACCACCACATCTCCCGGCTGGATGCGGCCGTTGTAAATGGCGTCGATGGCGCTTTCCTCACCGTCAAACACCCGCGCGGGACCGCTGTGCACCAGCATCTCGGGCGCGACCGCGCTGCGCTTCACCACGCAGCCGTTCTGCGCAATGTTGCCCCACATCACGGCGATGCCGCCCGTTTTGCTGTACGGGTCGTCCGCGGGACGGATGGCGTTTGTATCGCGGTTCTGCGCGCCTGCAATGTTCTCGCCCACAGTTTTGCCCGTCACCGTGGGCAGACTTGTATCCAGCAGGCCCAGCCCGGCCAGCTGCGCCATGACAGCGGGCACGCCGCCCGCGGCGTACAGGTCCTCGATATGCGTGGGGCCGGCCGGAGCAAGGTGGCAGAAGTTTGGCACCTTCGCGCTCATTTCATTGAAAGTCTCCAGGCTCATAGGCACATCCGCCTCGTTGGCAATGGCCAGAAGGTGCAAAACGCTGTTGGAACTGCAGCCCAGCGCCATATCCGTGGCCAGTGCATTTCTGAATGCCGCCGGCGTCAGAATATCCCGGGGACGCACCCCGTCCCGCACCAGATCCATGATGCGCATGCCTGCATGCTTTGCCAGCTGCGTGCGCGCCGCGTATACCGCAGGGATGGTTCCGTTGCCGGGCAGCGCCATGCCAATGGCTTCGCACAGGCAGTTCATGCTGTTGGCCGTATACATACCCGAGCAGCTGCCGCAGCCGGGACAGGTGTTTTTGGTGTAATCGTCCAGCACGTCTTCGCCGATGATGCCGGCCTTGTAGCTCCCCACCGCCTCGAACATCTGGGAAAGCGAAACGTGGCGCGTGCCCTGCCGGCCCGAGAGCATCGGCCCGCCGCTGACGACAATGGACGGGATATTCAGCCGGGCCGCGGCCATCAGCATGCCGGGCACGATCTTGTCGCAGTTCGGCACCAGTACCAAGCCATCAAACCCGTGGGCGCGCGCCATCGTCTCCACGCTGTCGCAGATCAGCTCACGGCTGGGCAGGGAATACTTCATACCGATATGGCCCATGGCGATTCCGTCGCACACACCGATGGACGGTACTAGGATAGGAGTACCGCCCGCCATGCGCACGCCCGCCTTGACAGCCTCGGCCAGCTTGTCCAAATGAGCATGGCCGGGTACGATCTCGCTGTACGCGCTCACAACGCCGATCAACGGACGGTTGATTTCTTCATCAGTATAACCCAGAGCATAAAAAAGGCTCCGGTTCGGCGCACGTTCAGCGCCTTTCAGTACGGATTCGCTGTTCAATTGCATGGTGTTCCTCTCCTTTTTTTGCTTTTTTCCCCACCGTATCCCATGTACAATAGACGCGGTACTTTTTAACTAGCCGCAATGTACCAAAAACGGCGCACAGCCAAGGCCGCGGACGGGCGCTGAACGCTTTCCCGGGCCCGGCCGGCGCTCCGCGGCCTTTCCGTTCGCGCCTGCGGCATCGGATGAAGCCTTCGGAACTTTCCGCCGCGCGGCGGAAAACCGCTGTTTTTATACACTGATACTATAGCACAGGCGCGGCAAAACTGCAAAGCATAAATGTGTATCGGTTGCAACCCCGCCGGGGAACGGGTATAATGAGGGCAGAGCGCCGCCGCACGGCCGCGCCATTGTCCGCGCGGCGCGGGCCTCCGGGCTCCGTCCCGGCGGAGACCGAAGGAGACAAGCTATGAATATCCTGATCGTAGGCTGCGGCCGCGTGGGCCGCAGGCTGGTACATGTACTGGAGCGGCTGGGGCACGATGTTTCCGTGCTGGACGAAGATGCCGCCAATCTGGCTCTGCTCAATGAACTGGAGCCGCCATTTTCCGGCATGGCCGTGGCGGGCGTGCCCATCGACGGCGATGTACTGCGCAGTGCGGGCATTGAGGCCTGCGACGCCGTGGCCGCCGTCACCAAGGATGACAACATCAATCTGATGGTAGCGCAGATCGCGCGCGAGCTGTTCGGTGTGAAGCACGTCATCGCCCGCGTGGCCGAGCCCTCCCGCAAAGAGGTCTACACCGAGCGCTTTGGCCTGCGCATCGTGTGCGGCACCAATCTGACGGCCCAAGGCCTGCTGGCGGGTATTCTGCAGGAGGAGGACGACGAGGACCAGTGCGTGATGTTCGGTTCCTCCACGGCAAATTTTTCAGCTGTACCTGCCGCGAAGCATCAGTGGAACCGTCCGCTTTCGTCCGTACAGCCGCCCCGGGCGGGCATGATGGTATTCGGCGTGCTGCGCGCCAACGGCACGATGGAACTTGCCAACACCCAGCCTACGCTGCATGTGGATGATAAGATCCTGTTTGCGGAACTGGCGGACTGAGGAATACTCCCGCCGCCGCGGATAGCGGCCCATGCGGGGAAACATCATAAGGAGTACACAAATATGCGTGTTTGTATCGTGGGCGGAGGCAAAGTGGGCTACTATCTTGCCAAGACCCTTCTGGAGCACGGCCACACGCCGGTGCTCATCGAGGACGACCCGGCCATGTGCCGCAAGGTGGCCGACAGCCTGGACCTGACCGTGGTGTGCGGCGACGGCACTTTTGCCGAAGTGCAGGAAAGTGCGGACGTGGCTCACTGCAGCGCCATGGTTGCGGTAACGGGCCGGGACGAAGACAATTTGATCGTATGCCAGCTTGCAAAGCAGGTGTTCAAGGTCAAGCGCACGGTGGCCCGGGTGAACAACCCCAAAAACGCCGCAGTGCTGAAAAAACTGGGCGTGGACATTGCCGTGAGCGCTACCGATAACCTGACGCACCTCATCGAGCGCGAGGTGGAGACGGCGGCCATCCAGCAGCTGCTCAGCCTTGCGGGGGGGACGGCCTCGCTCACCGAGGTGCTCATTCCACAGGGCTTCGCCCATGCGGAGAAAACGCTGGCTGAGCTTGTCATCCCCAAGGATGCGGTGGTCATTTCCATCACGCGGGACGGTGAGCTGATCGTCCCCCGCGGCAATACGCAGATCCTGGTGAACGATAAAGTCGTGGTGCTGGCCAAAAACACGGCGTTCCACGAGCTGGCACAAAGCTGGAACCTGGCGGACGTAAAATAGCCCCGCACGGGCGGCTCCCGGTTTCGGCGGAAAGGAAGATCTATGGAATTTTCTGTCCCGCGGCACGGCGCCGCCATCGTCAGCGGCTGGTGCGCCGCACTGGGCGCGATGCTGTGCCTGCCGTTCTGGAAAAATTTCTTTACGCCGACGCTGGCGGTATTTCTGCTGTGGCTTGCGGTGTGCTTCGGCGTGCTGGCGCCGCGGCTGGCTTCGTCCTGCGTGCGTGTGGGCGGCAACCATCTGACGCTTCGGCGCGGCCTGCTGTTTCCCGTAACGCGGCGCATCCCGCTGCGGTTCCTTGCGGGCTGCCACATCGTGCAGACGCCGCTGCAGCGCATGACGGGCACCTGCCTGTTCTTCCTGTACTCCAGCGGCTGCACCACGTTGGTGCCCGGTATGCGCAAGGCGGACGCGGAGTGCCTTTCCGCCAAGCTGACGCACGGGGGGAAGCTGCTGTGAACAGGCAACGCCGGTTCCATATCATTTTTGCGGTCCATTATCTGCGGTACGGCCTGCTGCTGTGCCTGGTACCGATGCTTCAGGCGCTGCTTGCGTTCGACCTGGACAGCCTTTGGGCGGCGCTCCGGCAGGACGCCGTTATCCTGCTGGCCTGCGCTGCTGCGGCGCTGGCTCTTTGGCGTGCCACAGCCTTCCGGCTGGAGGACGGCGCCGTAAAGGTGACGCAGGGCGTGTTTTACCGCAGCTATCACACCTTCGGCAGAGCCAGCATCGCGGCGCTGGAGATCGCCCGCCCTTTGTACTGCCGCATGCTGGGCGCAAGCCGTATAACGCTGTATTTCAAAACGAACGCCTCGCCCAAAAGCTATTCCATGTTTCTTCATAAAAAGGACGCGGCTGCGGTGGCGGATGTTCTTCTGCCTGTGCGCAGCGATACGTCCGTATTCGAGCCCACGGGCTTTGAACGTCTGAGCTTCGTGATGCTGAGTGCCAATATCATCACCAGCAGCGCTTTTGCCCTGTGGGGTGTGAAACAGCTGGATGAGGTTCTGGGGCAGAATTTCCAGCAAATCGCGCTGGACACTTTTCATGAGGCCGAGCTGTTTGCGGCGCGGTATCTGCCCACGGGCCTGGCTTTTCTGGTAACGCTGGGCTTTGCCGTGACGGGATTCACCTTTTTGTATGCGCTGCTGCACACGGCAGGCTTTAAGGTATGCCGGAACGGCGGAGTCATCATCAGCAAAGGCGGCTTTGTCACGCTCATCGAGCGGCGTATCCTGGTGGCCTGTGTGTCCGCCTGCGATGTGTGCGTTACGCCGCCGGCGCGCCTTCTGCGGCGCTATCCGGTATACCTTTCCGCAGGCAGCTTCCGCGGAGGCGATCTGCCCGTGCTGGTCTATAAAAAAGGGGAAGAACGGACAGTGGAGCGCCTGCTGCCCAACTTCTGCCCGCCGGACGGTCCGCTGTGCATGCCTGCACGCAAAAGCCCGGTGCAGTATCTTTGGCAGCCCGGCACGCTGCTCGCTCTTTCTTTGGCGCTGTGCGGCGTGGCCTCTTACGCAATGCCGCAGATTCTGCCCATGCTTTTCGTACCGGTGGTGCTTGCCCTCGCTGGGCTGCTGGTTTCGTTGGAGGGCTTTTTCCGTGAAGGCCTGCACAAAAACGCCAACCGCACGCTGTCCGTTTGCTATACCCGTTTTTTTACCCGGCATGAGGTTTGTGTGTTCACGCCGGATCTTTCCTATACGCTGCTGGAAAACCCATTTTCCGTCAGCGGCGGACGGTGCGACGTGCGGGTGCACCTGCCCTGCGGGCTGCAGTACCGCGTGCGCGGCGTACTGCAATATCTGGCGCGGGAAATCCCGTTCACGCTGTGAGCGGCGTCACCGTGCTTTTCCGCCGCTGTGCAGGAACCGCACCGCGTTTTATTCTCATTCTTGAAAGAAGCTGATCCTTTTGTATCGAGCTGTGATATTCGATCTTGACGGCACGCTGCTGAACACCATCGGCGATCTTGCCGCCGCGGCCAATCATACGCTGGCCGAAATGGGCTTTGCGCCCCATACGGAAGAAGAATACAAATACATGGTGGGCAACGGCATTCCCAAGCTGATCGAGCGTTTTCTTCCTCCCGGGCACCGGGACAAAGCTACGCAGGCGCAGGCAGCCCGGTTGTTTTTCCCTTATTACGACGCGCACAAGGAGGACGCTACGGCTCCGTATCCCGGCATCCCCGCCCTGCTTGCCGCGCTGCACGGCGCAGGCGTAAAACTGGGCGTCGTGTCCAATAAGGAGGATGCTCTCACCAAAAGCGTTGTCAGCCATTATTTTCCGGGTCTGTTTGACGCAGTGGCCGGCCATACGCTGGGCACCCCCACGAAGCCCGACCCGCATCTTGTGAACGGCATGCGCGCCGCCTTCGGCCTTTCGGCGCAGCAGGTGCTGTATGTGGGGGACAGCGGCGTGGACATCGAAACGGCCCGCAATGCCGGGCTTGCGGGCTGCGGCGTTCTGTGGGGCTTCCGCACCGGGGACGAGTTGTGCGGCGCGGGCGCGTCCTATCTCGTCCGCAGCCCGGAGGATATCCGTGTGCTGGTGCTGGATGCCTAAGAGCAGCTGCAGCGTCCGGTCCATGTACCTGCAAGAATTGAATTTCATTTTGCTGTTCACGGGGGGAGGGGAGCACAATGTTGATTTTATCGTTCAACGCCCTTACTTCTCCCGCCTTGCTGAAGGCGGTCCGCATTCAGGTACGCCCGTGGATGCAATGGGCCCACTCGTCACTACGGCCTCTTTGGGTTATAAAGAGCAGGACCGGCATGTATTCCAACGTTTAAAGGAACTGGATGCCCTTGGCCTTGCGGCAGAGTATTTCGATTTTGACGACAGTCCGGCACGGTCTTTTGCCGACTATAACGCGGCCGTCTTTTTTGGGCGGTAATCCGTTTTACTTGCTGAAAAGCTGGCGTGCCTGCGGCGCAGAATCAATATTGGAGGAATTTTTAAAGGATGAAAAACGGCTGATCGGCTGCAGCGCCGGCCGCTTTGTAATGCAGTGTTCCATTGCATTCATCGCCCGCTGCACACCGGAAATGATAAATCCGCCGGCTTGTTGGACACCACCGGGCTTTGTCTGACAGACGTGGAAATCTTGCCCCATTATCACAGATTCCTGCCGCGTTTTGAGCATTTTGAGGAAGCGCACACAGGCTTATAAACAGGAGACCGTTATCCCTCTGCTGCGCACCGACGACGGCAGACCGTATTTTTATATTCCGACGGCCCGCGTGTCGAAGGAACGCCTCTTTCGATGTGAGGCGGCTTGCCGGGAACAATGCTCCAAATGCTGAAGCCCCGCCAGATCCTTTTGGGATCTGGCAGGGCTTTTTCTGTCCCGTCCTTTTAGGGTGCCCGTGCGCATGGTCAGAACCGGGTACCGCCGCATACAATGGTTTGACGGCGCTTTGCCGTCTTGCGGCACATCAATATAACGGGAGGCATTGACCATGGAACTGCAACACAGTCAGACGTGGAAAAATCTGCAGACCGCATTTTCGGGCGAGCTGCACGCTTGTGCAAAATATAAGATCTATGCGCTGCGTGCGCGGGAAGACGGCTACGAGCAGATGGGGAACATCTTTGATGAAACATCCCGCAATGAACAGGAACATGCCGAGATCTGGCTTAAGCATCTTTCCGGCGGCGAAGTGCCCGGCACGCTGGAAAACCTGCGGGACGCGGCAGCCGGGGAACACTATGAATGGACCGAGATGTATGCCGAATTTGCCCGTACCGCCCGCTGTGAAGGCTTTGAGGAGCTGGCGGAACTGTTCACCCGCGTGGGGAACATTGAAAAAACGCATGAACAGCGTTACAACAAGCTGGCTGCCAACATTGAGGACTGCCAGGTTTTTTGTAAGGGGCGCCCCACCGTGTGGGTGTGCATGGTATGCGGAAACGTAACGTATGCCGCATGCTCGCCGGAAGTTTGCCCTGTATGCGGGCATTCCCAGAGCTATACCGAAATCAAGGCGGAAAATTATTGAAGTAAAAAATAGCAGCATGCCCTTTCTTCATGCCATGCGGGTCTGTTTGGCCGGCACGGAAACGAACAGGGCATAAAAGATGTTCTCATTTCGTTGTCACAGCATTTTAAATGCATAAAAAACCGCACTGTACAACCGTTTTTGGCTGTACAGTGCGGTTTTCATCTGGTGAACGATTTCCACCCAAAAACGAACTTTTTACCTCTTGCAGAGATACCAGTTTATCTCCGTCTCTGTAATTGAAGTTGATGACCAGACGGTCATCGAAGATGTAGACGGAATTGACAAAACAATCTATGATTTTTTGCTGATATGCCGGATCACTCGGATCGCCCTGCCGGAACCGCTCAAACCAGAACAGGATTTGTTCCCGTGTAAGAAGTGGTTTGGCAATCTGCTCTTGCAGGATACTGGCTTCCAATTCCTTGCGCTGCTCCTCCAATTCATCCAGCCGCTGCTTGGTTGCTGGTGTAAAGATTCCCTGCTCGATTGCAGAAACAATATTGTTAATACGCTTAGAAATATCCTTCAAGCCTGCCTGTAATACAGGCAGGCGGGTGTTTTCCTTATTTTGATATTCCAACAGTTTCTGAGCCAGCAATTCGAGAGTATCTGTTTTCAACACTTTTTCAATTGCCACTTTCACTACAAACCGTTCCAGTGGTTCTTTTCGGACGGCTTTCAAATCACATACCGAGCGCCCATGGCGCTTGTGGTTCCCACATTTGTAATAATAATGCCATGCGCCTGTATGGCTTTTTCCGCTTTCACCTGCCATCATCGCGCCGCATTTTCCGCAAAACAGTTTTGTTGTCAACATGTAATTGACATCTGTTTTCGTATGGGCTGGAGCCTTTTTGTTTTGTTCACAGCGTCTCTGTACCTTTTCGAAAACTTCCGGAGTGATAATGGCAGGAATTGCATCTGGAATTACGGTATCCTTGTACCTGTACTCTCCCAGGTAACGCCGGTTTTTCAAAATTGCCTGAAAGCTGTTTATGGAAAACGGAGCGCCGCGCGAAGTGCGCAGGCCGCGTGCATTAAAAGACTCTACAATCTTCCGCACACATTCTCCGTCCGCATAACGTTCAAATGTTTCTAAGACCAACGGTGCAGTAGCCGGATCAATTTGATAATGCTGGTTTTCATCAATGCGGTATCCCAGTGGAATCGTCCCGCCGTTGAACTTTGCCTTCAGCGCGTTTTCCTTGTGTCCACGGGAAACCTTTTCGGATAGCTCGGCGGAATAATATTCTGCCATCCCCTCCAACAAGCTTTCCAGCATGATTCCCTCCGGCGTGTTTGAAATCGGCTCTGTTGCGGAAACAACACGGACATGGTTCTGCGCCAGTTTTCTTTTGTAGTTTGCCGAATCGTAGCGGTTGCGGGAGAAACGGTCCAGCTTCCACACCAGTATGACCTCGAATTTATGTGTGTTGCTGTCCCGTATCATCTGCTGAAACTGAGGACGGTCATCTGTTTTGGCTGACAATGCGCGGTCGATATATGTAGCGACTACATTCATTCCGTTGCGCTCGGCGTATTCTCTGCATTCGCGCAGCTGCCCCTCAATCGATTCTTCCCGCTGGTTATCACTGCTGTATCTGGCGTAGATTACTGCATTCATTGTCTATCCCTCCTTGACGCCATGCGAATGTTCTTCCGCCATGTTCAGCACCATCTGCTTGAGTTTGCGGTTCAGTTCACTTCCTGGCTCGAAACAAGCTTCCACGAACTCGCTCCAATCCGGTTTGCGCCGTACATATTCTTCTGCACCTTCTGGTGAAACGGTAACGATCCTCCCGCGTTTGTCATCACAAAGGCCAAAAATGTAGTCCATGGATACATCGAAATACTGCGCATACCATATCAACATGCGATAGGGCACTGCAGCCCGGTCTGTTTCATAACGATTGATTGCGGATTGATTGCTTCCCGCCAGCTTTCCCAATTCCACTTATGATAGGCCTGCATCCTTCCGGATAATACGCAGCCTTGTTCCTACTGTGACCATAGCGCACCTCCTGCTTTTGATTATACTTATTTTTGATTTATAATCAAGAAGAGTGTGCTATATTAAAATGTAATATGCTGCTTTTGTTTAAAGATGCCGCTCAAAATGCTTTACAAGCACTTAAAAAACAACATATTGCTTTATCGGAGATTTGGTCATCGATTCCCACACAAGAAATAGAAAAGGCATCTCTATTCATTTTCTGACCACTTTTGAATAAATTTTCAACTTGTATTTCTATTTCCGTTGCTGTCTGTCTGTACAGAGCGACAGGGCTATAACGTGCGTTAAGAAAAACATGAGGTAAGGCATGCCGGACAGCCGCGACATTCGAACCGGCACCGACCTCTGCAAATATCAATTTGGCTCCTACTCTGGCATATGCGTTTACAATATGCTCCATTGTCCCTCCGCAGTGATGTATTCCGAATAAACCAAAGTGAGATGCCAACGCTTTGTCAAATTCTAGTAAAAATGTTTCATATAACTGCTGTGAAATCATTTCTACCGAACAATTTGACGTTACATAACAATTTGGACATACTTTTCTCACAATAGCTGTTACTCCACCCGAACAATCTGAATTTAAATTCCATAGGAAATCTCCTAATTCTATTATAAATTTTGTGATTTTTCGTAAAAGTTTTTGTACTTGGTCTGGATTTGTATAATAAGCGAGGAAGAGTTCTTCTCCCATAAGATCCATTGCAATGTTTTGTACCCCCATCAAGTTAACACACGGTAGAACATATCCAAACTTGGTTTTGAAAAAATCAACTTGCCTTTTTAGATTTTGAAATGATAAATTGTCCTTTAGTTTCGGAAGCTTAAAGTATTCTATATCATCTGCAGGGATTTTAGCACATATCACCTGTGGCGAATCGTCTTTCGAAAATTGTACGTTGCATCCCATCATCCCTGAGTGCAGATATCCCGCCGCCAAAAGATCTGTTCCTAAAATTGGCCGTGCAGAGGGATTCTTTTCTCCTACACCATATTTTCCAAAATGTTCATATAAAGTTTTCCTCATTTTCACATCACATTCTAAGCGATATTTTGCGTCAGTAAAGAAAGGTTCGGAAAAGTCAACGCCCGCATTTTTATGCCACCATTTCGGATGAAAAGTAATATCATATTTCATATTTCTCTTCCCCTTTGGACAAATATTTTCGTAAGAACTTTAGGATGGGATTCTGATATTTTAGTGTTTAATAAATCAACTGCGTCCGCTGTCACACTGCGGACGCAGTTGATTTGCTTATCGTTCAATTTTCATGCAAAAAATGCATATATTGTATAAAAGCTGGAAATGCCTCACTTGCGTCCGGTAGTTCAGGATGCCACTTTTTTTCCCATTCAAACGAAAGATATCCTTCATAACCATTCTGCGTTAATGTTTTCACAATATCTTTGATCGGGATATCCCCTTCGCCCATCTCACACAGGACGAACTCATCGCCTATTCGTTTGTGATCCTTTAAGTGAACAAACCGTAAACATTGTTTTACTGTATTATAAAATAGAGTGTAATCATCCCCATATACCATATCAATTGCTGCCACATCCCACAGTATGCCAAATTGGGATTCGTTCTGCATCGCTTGAACAATCGGTCCAATAGTTTCTATAGAATTAAAGTCTCGATGCGTTTCAAAAAGAATGTCAACGGATTTTCCGGCTGCATACTCACACAGCAATTTAAAGCCTTTTATAATTTGCATTTGCGTTTCTTTTAAACGAGAGCGATCCGGTATACGATCTCCGAATACCCGCAAATGAGGAATTCCCATTGATGCGCATATATCAATTGTTTGTCTTCCTTCCTCCAGCATCTCGTTCCAGGTATCAGGATCGTGAAAGCAAACAGAGCTTCCAAAGCCACAAAGTTCTAATTTGTTCTTTGCAAAGAGGCGCTTCGTGCTTTCCCGATTTTCCTCTTGAAAACGCTCAATCTCTTTTGCAGATATTTTACCTTCAAGGCCTCGGATTTCGACACCGTCAAAGCCCAGCTCATGTGCTGTCGATACGATTTTTTCTAGATTCCAATCAGGACATCCAAGAGTTGTAAAAGCCAATTTCATTTTATGCTTACTCCCTATACAGTCTTGCTTAATTAGCAGAATCACTCAAATCAGCGATTTTATCATTATTTTTTGTTTTTGGTTTTAAGAGGCGTGAATTTTTTGCCAATTTTTCTAACCATTTTGCATAATCCGCCCCATCCAACGGTAACTCTACTCGATGCCTTTCAAAGGAGGAAAGCATAATAGCATTTGCCAACATTACCGGGTTCAATCCTTCATTTCCCGTTGCAATCAATTCGCTTTGATTCCCTTTGAGTATTCCGGCAGCAAAATGCTCTGTTACGGTACGATGACTTTGCGGCTTCGAGTAATCAATAGGGATTTTTGTTTCCCAATTTTCTACTGTCCCGAAAATACGAGTTGATTCCTTGCAATATGTTATCATGGATTGCCTATTTTTATAAAATATTAGCTTTTGATCCTGATATAGCAAAGTTCCATTCTCGCCAACGATTTCCAATCTATTTACGCCGGGGCACTCGCCAGTACACACAATAAAATGTCCGATCATCCCATCCTCATGTTCAAAATACGCTGTTACTTCATCTTCAACTTCAATATTATGGAACTTTCCAATATGCGCAAAGCCATCAACGGTTTTTGGCAATCCGAATAACCAATTATACATATCCAAATTGTGTGGACACTGATTCGTCAATATACCGCCGCCCTCTCCGGCCCATGTTGCGCGCCATCCACCACTGTCGTAGTATGCCTGAGAGCGAAACCAATGTGTATTGATCCACGTCACCCGTGTGAGCCTTCCCAATTCTCCGCTAGTGAGAATATCCTTGATTTTAATAAAATGCGGTGCCGTACGTTCTTGAAACATCATTCCGAAAATGAGATGTGGATTTTTTAACTTGGCCTTTTCATATGCCTCCAGCATCCTTTTGGCATCATCCACATGTACCGCGATAGGTTTTTCGCAAAGGACGTGCAATCCTTTTTGAAAGGCATGTACCGTAATTGGCGTATGGCTAAAATGTGGTGTTGCGATAATTACCGCATCCAGGGTTGCTTTTGCAAACATATCTTCATGGCTGTAGTATGCATCTGCATCATATTGCTCAGCCATTGCATCAGCCCGGTTTTTCAAAATATCACATACGGCAACTACTTGAATATTTTCCATATCTTTCAGATAGGCTAAATGTGAACTGCCCATATTGCCTAAGCCTACAACTCCCAATTTGATTTTTTCTTCCATGTTCTTCCCCTTTCTACTGGAGGCTAACCTTTAATTCCAGTTGTGGCTATTCCTTCAATAAATTGATCCTGTGCTAAAAGATAAACGACAATTACTGGTAAAGTGGAACAGGCAGCGCAAGCCATTAAGAGCGCATAGCTTGAATTATATTGCGTTTGGAATGTGCGCATGCCCAATTGTAAAGTCTTGACATTATCGGTATTCAAATAAATTAGCGGCCCTAAAAAATCATTCCATTTTCCAACAAAAGTAAAAATGGTAAGGCTTGCAATCGCCGGACGGGAAAGAGGCATCATAATTCTCCAAAAAATCCCGAACTCTGAACATCCATCAATTCGGGCGGCCTCAGAAATTGATTCAGGCACTGTCAAAAAAAACTGACGAAAAAGGAATACTCCAAACGTGCTGAAACCGCCAATTAGGATAACCGACCAAAGGCTGTTGACAAGATGAAGCTGCTTTGTAATAATAAATTGCGGGATCATAATTACCTGAAAAGGAACCATCATGGTTGCCAAATAGGCAAGAAAAAGTTTATCACGTTCGGGAAAAGAAATTTTTGAAAACGCATATGCGGCCATAGAACAAGTTATAATTTGCAGTAACGTCGCAGCAACAGCTATAATAATGGTGTTGCGATAATATGTGAGAAAAGGTATTTTTGTCCATACATCCGTATAATTTTCCAATCGAAACCGTTCTGGTATCCAACGAATGGGAAATTCAAATACGTCTACTTCCGGTTTCAGAGAAGCAGAGACCATCCAGATGAAAGGAAGGCACATGAGAATAGAACTGGGGACGAGAAATAAATATAGTAAGAAATGCCTGAATTTCTCTTTTTTCTTTTTCGAACGCAACATCTTTGCGCCTCCTCATTCAGTAGTTGACCCACTTTTTTTGACCTCTAAATTGGATGAGCGTCACAATCATGATTATTGCAAATAGCACGTATGCCATAGCTGATGCACTGCCAAAGCGATATTTTCGGAATGCCTCTGTGTAAATCGCATAAACGAGTACGTTTGTTGCGCGCCCTGGTCCGCCATCAGTTAACGAATAGACCATATCAAAAATCTTGAATGAATTGATAACCGCCATAATCGAGGCAAAAAAAATCACAGGAGAAAGCATCGGAACTGTAACGTTAATGAATTTTTGCCAGCCATTGGCCCCATCTAAGTCAGCAGCTTCATACAAATCGCGCGGCACGCCTTGGAGACCGGCCAAGAAAATAACGATATAATAACCCATTTGCTTCCATACAGAAACGATTGTTACAGAGGTCAAGGCCCATTTTGAAGAGCCCAACCAACTTGGAGGTTCCGACATTCCCAAAGCCCGTAAGAAATTGTTGATTGGTCCCATTGTTGGATGAAAAATAAGTTGCCACACTGCTGCACAGGCAATCGTTGCTGTTATATAAGGTAAAAAATACATGGTACGAAAAACTTTAACGCCGCGGATCCCATTGTTTAGTGCCACTGAAACAGCCAGAGACAAAATCAGAGAAGAAGGCACAAACATTATTGAATAAAGCAAGGTGTTTTTTAATGAAATACGGAAAGTTTCATCGCTCCAGATTGTTCTGAAATTCTCCAAGCCTACAAAGGTTTTTTCGTTGAATCCGTTCCATGATACCAGACTCAGCCATAAGGACATTACCACAGGAATAAAAGTGAATAACAAAAAGCCGACTATATTTGGCAGAAGAAAGGCATATGCAATGGCACGGTTTCTCCAAATCAGCTTTCTGGAAGAGTGGATTGTGCGCTTTTTTTTCATGTTATATTCTCTCCCACCTAAAACAGGCCACGCAGCATATACCGCCGCGCGGCCTGTTCTATTTTTTAGTCTTTATTCAAACCCAATTCGGAAATACGGCGCGCGATATTCTCCATTGTCTCATCTACCGTCTGTTCCCCAGCAAACGTCAGCTCCGCTTCTTCTTTATAAATAGCTTCTACCTGAGAAATGCCTGCAACCGCAGGATATTCTTCGTACACTTTTTGATCTAGCAGTATGCCGATATTGGCGGGCTTTGTTTTTCCGTCATACGCCATGATACTGCGAACATCCTCGTCCACCCAGCCGGGCATATAACCGGACTGTGCATAGCATTTCGCACCTTCCGGTCCCGCCGCAAATTTCATGAATTCCCATGCCGCATCCACTTTTTTGGTATTGGCGTTCATACAGAATCCGCTTGGCATACCAGTCGTCGTATTCGGTTCGCATCCTTCGGGAATAGGACAAGCAACAATGTCCCAGTCGAAGTCCATGTTGCCCTCTGCCTCTTCTGCCCGCAACTGGCCGACCAGGTAATCGCCCATAATCACCATCGCTACGTTGCCCTTTTCAAACATCGTTCGATAATGGGCCGAAATTGCGATCTGATCAGGGTATTTCATAATGGAACCGTCGGCTTCCATATCCAAGCGCATTTGCAAAGCATCTTTAAACAAGGATAAGTCGCTGTCGATGGTCGTTGCGCCTGCTTGAATCGCAGGGCGTTCCCAGCATATGGGCCATTTATGGACAAATGCTCCCCAAACTTTGCTATCACCTTCGCCCCAGGACATCTTTTTTGCGAGTTCGCGAAACGCCTCATATGACATATTGCCCTGAGGATATTCTACGCCTGCCTGGTCAAATAGTTCTTTGTTATAAAAGAGTACTGCTGCATCGCAGCGGTTGGGGAGGGCGTAAACTGAACCGCCACATTTCATACTATCATAGTTGGAATGATAGTTGGTGATGTCAAGATTGTCCCGTTTGATAAGTTCATCCAGTGGATAGCATTGTCCCATTGAAATAGAGTCAGCATATTCACCATGATTTCCACCCCAGAAAATATCAATATCCTCTCCGGCTGAAAGCTGGACGGTAATTTTTTCCCTGAATTCTGCATTGGGAATTTCAACCAGTTCCACTGTAATATAAGGATACTCTACCTCAAAAAGTTTCTTGATTTCCTTGAGGGCTGGCCCATCATCCACAATGTGCTCTACAACAATGGTTACCGGTTCTTTTTCAAGTGATGACTCTGCGCTTTGAGCGCCAGTTGAACTCGAAGCGGTGCTTTGCACTGAAGCTTGACCGCCGCATGCGACCATTATCAAAGTCAGCGCCATGACCACGACCAGGAAAATAAATCCTTTTGATCTTTTCATTTGCAATCCTCCTCAATTTATGCTTATTATGTACTTGGGAACAGCCAGCACCAACTGTGACCAAGTACATTGCGATGTCTTAATTATAAAAAAGAAGGGAGACAACGCAAAGTCGAATCTTTTATTCCACCTTATAATTCAAATTCTGGAGGTGTTTTATGCTCAGCACGTTTTTCCTTATGGCTGTCGCCGCTGGGCTGGCCATTTCTTTAAAAGCCAAAACTGCTTCTTTTGGCCTTCTTACATGCATGGTCGGTTCATGGTTTTTCGGCCTTGTATGCTTCATCCTTTATCTCAGCGGACACAACTATTACTATAATGTTGTCAGTAATATTTTTGGTTTCAACCGCTCTGTATGGAATTGGTTCGCTATGCTTCCAAACAATAAAGATATAGCGATCTTCGGATTTATTTTGAGCGTGTGTGCGTTTCTTTATTGTTTTGCTTGTTACTGCATCTCCTTTGCGTTCTCTTTTAAGCGTAGCCCTCGGCTTTGGCTCTTTTTATCTATCATGCCATTACTTGAATTTATATTCTACAACCCTGTTACATGGCATCTCTTTGAGAAAATTTGCAGTTCGGAAACCGTACGAAATTTTTTTGTTGTGATAGAACATTTCGGTACTCCATTTTTTCGAGTGATAAATATAATCTACATTGTAGGCTCTCTGATGATTTTGCTTTATTCTTACTGGGCGCGCCCAAACATCCAGTTTTTTAAGAAAAACACTCTCTATAATTTTTTCACTATGCTATTGATTGCGGGAATGTACCTGATCCTTTTTTACTGGATGCCCCTTTTATTGATCAAACCCACTCTCATTCGGTACTATTTTGCATATCGAATCCCAAGCATTATTCATAACGCGTATTTTATCAACATTTTTTCCATCTTTTCTCCTCTGTGTTTTCTTTTGATTGGATTTTTTGCATATCGACATCATGCCGCCGTGGTACGGGATTTCAATATTAAAGTGAATATGGATAAAACAATTGACACCGCTGCTCTGGGAATGCGGATTTTTACGCATTCCATGAAGAATCAGCTGCTGGCGATCCAATCCGAAACGGAATATCTTACAGAACTTCTGACACAGCACACAGAAGCTCAGTACAGCCTTACGCTAATTCGTCAGGCCTGTCAAAATGCATTTGACAGTATCAACGCGGGAAACGAAGTCCTTCGCACGCGGCAATTACATTTGAATCGTATTTCTATTCTGCTTCCTTTACAGGATGCACTTTTGCGAATACGAGGCTCTGCTCCTGAAGCGTTAATCCAAACAAACTTTCCCTCTGAAGTGATTTTCGCTTTTCTTGACAGAGAACTTGTCACGGAAGTTTTCTTGAATATTCTGAATAATGCCCTAAATAGTGTCTACACAAGATCAGGTCAAAACGGTACACCAAATAGCAATGCAACGAATTTGCACAGCAGCCAGAAAAGATGTTGTAGTTTTTGCATATCGAGTAGCAATGCCTCGCCAACGTTTCAGGTGCAAAAAAGCATTTTCCACCAGATGACGAAGCCGA
>OHAS01000961.1_pt1 | contig 23897 bp, 20 predicted proteins | sample 1577131 | NCBI WGS metagenome assembly OHAS01 (sample SAMEA3541566, study PRJEB24748) | human gut metagenome | biome: human gut; feature: human-associated habitat; material: faeces | place: China | collected 2012 | reverse complement strand
GTTGAACCGATTGCGGTAAGCGCAGACGGCGAAATTCTTGAAAACGCCGAAATTGTTTTTGGCTTTTAAGCTGAAGCGGAATTCTCCCTTAATATCTTTGAATATTTCAAACTTTGGATTTATAAGCTTCTGGGGAGCTTTTACGGTCTGATCCTCCACAGCGGCAATAGGGGCGTTTTTAGCAACACTGGCTATTCCCTTAAGGCATGAGGCCTTTGAATTATAAATATCAGATGACGCTATAACTTCTCTGTTAGCAGCCAGCAGATCAAATTTCATCCCATTGTCAGTCTGTTTAATCACAAATTTCCCCATGCTCTTTTCCTCCCTTTATCCAACAATTACAAATATATTTTAATAATATATTATACATTTGTTCGTGTCAATGACCGGCACAAGAAAATAGCATACAAATCTTACAAATCAGTTGATAGTTTTGCACAATTATTTATAATAAAACTATAAAAAATAGATATTTTTCCAGCCGGTTAAGGCTTTCCAATAGCTGAAAGCGTATGGCTACTGGGTTTTAACCGAATATCTCAGTTTATAATGGCCGATTTGCCACCCAAATGCCGCTCTAAATTTGACTTTTATGAGGCATAGCCTTAGAATGTAAACAAATACATCTTAGACGAATAAGGCACAGAAAGACAAATGAAGTTTGTGAAGGAGGTAAAAAATGATTACTATAAAAAAATTTGCTATTTTTTTAGTTGGTATTATTGGTACTGTTAGTTTGATGGCGTGTCAAAAACCCAATGCTAATCAATCAAATGTAACAGATACTGAGGGAACTCAAAAAACAGTTCTTGAAATGGAAATGAATGCGAATTACAGTAGTTCAGATCCGTTTGAGAATGGGCGCCTATTTTGTGTGTCAGAGGATATAGAAGCTTTAGACGCAGAGGTTTATTTTCAGATGGATGGCGAAAGCGGTATTGTAGAAATAAAAGACAGAAATGCAGACGAGGTTTTATGGAGCAATACATGGGATGAAAACGTCAGCGGTGATACTGTTACAGTTGCGCTCAACAATCTACAAAAAGAAAAAGAGTACGTTGTACTGTTTACTGGAACTAAAATAAATTATGCTGTTGTAAAAGTTACTTTTGAAAGTGAATTGGTTCAAGAAAAATCAAGACCCTCAAAATAAACTTTCGGTTTGTTGGGCTGATTTACCTTCGTCTTATTGGTATATGGCATACTATGATGCTATCTAGTTGTTTTCAATACCGGCAAGCAGAGCACCAAGGTTTGGTGTCCGCAAAGGCTCCTTCTATCAGGGAATTTTAGGGTCTATTATTCCGCTGGTAGTGACCTTTCAGCTTACACCTGTAACATATCGTCAACAGCTTTTCGGATATTGCGTTCTAGAGGCATATTCTGTATAAGAAAGTACGTTAGCAGGCCGGACAAGGGCTCGCCGATTTTCTTTTTTGCCGCCCCAATGCCGCCCGACTTTACCAGCGCAGTTTGCAAAGCGTAGCGGGACTTTTTAAGGGAATACGTGCAAGCCTTGATTTCATGTGGGTTTGCGGGACACCCTGCAAAAACTTACAGCGCCTTTTAAGCGGTTTTTTCGCTTTTAAGCAATAAAAAATGCCTACTGAAAGCTCTCAAGCTTAACCAGCAGGCATTTTTTAAATATAATTCAGCTAAAAAACAGCGTTAACGGTCTTCCCTGAAGTATGACAAGCCTAAGCTCTTTGGCGCCTGATTATCCTTACTTTCACGAACACTTGAAATTACAAGGACAATTATTGTCACAACATACGGAAGCATTTTAAATATCTCCTGAGCCGCGTCACCAAAGGGAACATAGGCAAACAGAATATAAAGTCCGCCGAAAAGAATACAGCCCCATATTGCCCTGGCCGGTTTCCAAAGAGCCAGAATAACGAGCGCTATCGCAAGCCAGCCCCTATCTCCAAAGCCATTATTCTGCCATGTTCCGCCAAGATATTCCATTACAAAATACAGGCCTCCCAGTCCGCTTATTACAGCACCTGAGCATGTGGCAATGTATTTATATTTAATAACGTTAATGCCAGCCGCGTCGGCAGCCGCGGGATCCTCGCCCACAGCCCTCAAGTTAAGCCCTTTCCTGGTCTTAAAGAGGAACCATGTAAGCAGCACTGCCAAAATTATTGAGAGGTAGGTTAAAAACCCATATGAGAAAAATATATCGCTTACAATACCCAAGCGGTTACTTAAAAAAGGTATTTTTGTTCTGAAGGTCTGTCCTGTTACATAAACGCTTACCTGTCCCGCCGTTCCGCTTATTCTTGAAAGCGAACCGCCAAGGAAATTTCCGAAGCCAACTCCAAAGGTTGTCAGAGCAAGACCTGAAACATTTTGATTTACCCTAAGCGTAATTGTAAGAACACTATATATAAGTCCTCCCAAAAATGAGAAGATAACCGACACAAGAAGGGCGCAAAGCACTCCAACCCAACCGTTTGGCACAGCTACGCTTTTTTCGTATATAAACGCGCCCACAAGGCCACCTACGCCTCCCATATACATTATTCCCGGTATACCAAGGTTAAGGTTTCCGCTGCGTTCCGTCATTATTTCCCCCGAAGCGCCGTATAGAATAGGAATACCCTGAGTTACGGCCTTCTGTATGAATGTTACTGAAAATATTCTTTTTAGTATAATTAATATAATATTCATAGCTTAAGCCTCCTCATGCTTTCCTCTGCGTATTACCCGGTAGTTAATGAAAAATTCGCAGCCAATCAGGAAGAAAAGAATAATTCCCGTCATAACCTCAGCCGCAGATTCATTTAACCCAAACTGGCTTGCAATTTGTACAGCGCCATTATCAAGAAATACAAGCATAAAGGAAATTACAGCCATTATATATGGATTAAATTTGGCAAGCCAAGAAACGATAATCGCGGTAAAGCCTCGGCCTCCCGCCGTATTTACAGATATAGTATGGCTGGAGCCGCTGACAAGGAGAAATCCTGTAAGTCCGCATAAAGCGCCCGAAAGAGCCATCGTCCTTAATATTACCTTTTTGACGTTTATTCCGGCGTATCTTGCTGTATTTTCGCTTTCTCCTACAACTGCAATCTCGTATCCATGCTTTGTTTTTTTAAGGTATATGGCCATTAATACAGTTAATATCAGCACTACTATCACGTTAATGCTGTAATTGAAATTGCCGAATATCCCGCTTAAAAACGAAGTTGGAATCCATCCGGCCTTTGTTCCCTGATTTATTGTGCCTATTGAGCCGCTTCCTTTAAGAGCCTCCCACTTTATGCAGAAATAAGCTGTAAGCTGAATAGCTATGTAGTTCATCATAAGTGTGAACAGTGTTTCGTTTGTGTTGTATTTCGCCTTAAAAAACGCAGGTACAATTCCCCAGATAAGGCCCGCAATAATACTGCATACAATCATCGCAGGAAAGAGCGCTGCAGAAGGGAGCGTTTCCCCAAGATAACGCATTACCGCAGCCGTTGCAATTCCTCCCACAAGTATCTGGCCTTCGGCTCCGATATTCCAAAATCTCATTTTGAAGGCCGGCGTAATTGCCAGTGAAACGGCCAGAAGTATCATAGTATCACGCATTGTGTTCCATGTTCTCCTGGATGTTCCGATTGCTCCGTCTACCATCCCAAGGTAAACCTTAAGCGGGTTTGTCTTTGTGAGTGCAAATATAAATATACCGCATACAATAAGAGCGAGTAAAATAGCCAAGGCCCTTATTAGCCATGATTTTTTTCTGGATATGTCGCTTCGCTTGGCTATACGGACTATTGGTTCCTTTTTTAAGCTTTTTGCGGCCATGTCACATTCCCTCCTCTGTATGCTTTGTCATCATAAGTCCTATCTGCTCCTTTGTTACGGTTCTGGCGTCTGCAATACCGCTTACCCTTCCCGCACACAGTACAAGAATTCTGTCCGACAGCTCAAGCAGAACATCTAGATCCTCGCCGACATAAATAACGGCTACTCCCTTTTCCTTCTGCTCATTTATAAGATGATAAATGGTATATGACGTATTAATATCAAGGCCCCTAACCGCATAGGCAGTCATCAGCACGGACGGAGCATTTTCTATTTCACGCCCAACAAGCACCTTCTGCACATTGCCTCCTGAAAGGCGCCTTATAGGCGTTGATAATCCGGGAGTTACAACCTTAAGCTCATCAACTATTTTTTCTGTTTTCTTTTTCGGCTCTTTTCTGTTAACAAAGGAACCTTTTCCATCCAGATAGCTTCTAAGCATAACATTGTCGGTTAAATCCATATTGGCTACAAGCCCCATTCCCAGTCTGTCCTCGGGAACAAAAGATAGGGCAACTCCGGCCTTTCTTATTTCCAGAGGAGTTTTTCCGATTAGCTCCTCCTCTTCACCGTTTTCGTTATAGTATGTAATACTGCCTCCCTCAATTATCTGAAGGCCAGCAACAGCCTCAAGAAGTTCCTTCTGTCCGCTTCCCGCTATTCCGGCTATTCCAAGCACCTCTCCCCCGTAGGCTTCAAAGGATATATCGTCAAGGGTCTTAAATTTATTTTTGTCCAAACAAGTGAGGTTTTTAACCTCAAGCCGCTTTACCGGATTTTTCGGCTCTTTTCTTCCTATATCTAAAGTTACTTTCTCTCCTACCATCATTTCGGTAAGCGAAAGCTCCGTTGCTTCCTTTGTCATTACTGTGCCGATGTACTCTCCCTTTCTGAGTACGGCGACCCTATCGGAAAGCGAAAGCACCTCATGCAGCTTATGAGTTATTATAATAATTGCTTTACCATCGTTTTTCATGTTTCGCAGAACCTCAAACAACCTGTCTGTTTCCTGTGGTGTAAGGACAGCCGTGGGTTCGTCAAGTATAAGTATATTGGCCCCTCTGTAGAGCATTTTTACAATTTCAACGGTCTGCTTCTCTGAAACCGACATATTGTATATCTTTTTTGCCGGATCCAAATCAAAGCCGTATTTTCTTACAAGGTCATTTATTTTCTCCATGACCTCATTCATTTTTATAATCTCCTTACCGGGGAGCCCAAGAATTATGTTCTCGGCCGCCGTAAAGGTTTCAATCAGTTTAAAATGCTGATGAATCATTCCTATGCCCAGTTCAAATGCATCCGCCGGACATGTTATTTTAACCTCCTTGCCGTCAACAAATATTTCCCCCTCGTCAGGGAAATAAATTCCTGCAAGCATATTCATAAGTGTCGTTTTTCCGCTTCCGTTTTCGCCTAAAAGAGAAAGAATTTCACCCTTTCTTACTTCAAGCGAAATATCCTTATTAGCAATAACTTCGCCGAAGTACTTGCTTATTTTTTTAAGTTCTATCGCGTTTGACGTGTCCAAAACTATGCCCCCTTCTTTGCTCTTTAAAACGGAATAAGGGCAGGGCTGCCCGATTTGGTTTAGGCCACCCTGCCCTGGATTTTAAAATCTATTAATATACTGTATTAAGCTCTGTTATACCGTCAACAACGAATGTGAAAGCAGGAGCCGAGCCAAGCTCAGATTCCATAAAGTATCCGTCAGGACTGATATACTCGTTTCCGTTAAAGCCTTCAAGGTCTTTTGTAGATGTGATTGTTTCACCGCCAACAGTCCATTTTGAAGTATCAAATACTTTAAGAGAACCGTCGTCGATAGCAGCCCAAACCTCATCAACCTTTTCTTCTGTACCCTCAGCAATAGCAACGGGGTTAAGCTCTGTAAGGTAAACAGCGTTGTCTGAATGACCGTGGCACCAGTCAACAGGAATTGCCTCGCCTTTAAGCATGCAGTCAACAGCAAATGTTACATATGAGCCCCAGTTGATTGTTGATGATGTAAGCGCGTAATTAGGAGCAGCCTCAATCATGGATACGTTATATCCAACGTCGCATATTCCTGCAGCTTCGCAAGCTGTGGCAGCGCCTGTTGTATCGGCATGCTGGCTGATAAGTACGCAGCCGTTTGCAATAAGAGCCTCAGCTGTTTCTTTTTCAAGAGCCTGGTCAGCCCATGAGCCTGTGTATTTAACTTCCATTGTTACGTTAGGGCAGATTGATCTTACACCGAGGAAGTAAGCTGTGTAGCCTGATTTAACCTCTGCGTATGAGTAAGCGCCTACATAACCGATTTTAGCGTCTGTGTCAGTACCGTAGAGCTCTGCAAGCTTCATACCGGCAACAACACCTGCAACATAACGTGCTTCAAAGATATTTGCAAAGTAGTTGTGAACATTGGCGAGACCGCTTGATGCAGCCTGATATCCTGTAGCATGGCAGAACTGTATGTTAGGATATTCCTCTGCGGCCTGAAGTACGTAATCCTCAAAGCCAAAGCTGTTTGCGAAGATGATGTCACAGCCCTGCTCAGCAAGGTCAACAGCGGCATCATAGCACGCTTCATTTTCCGGGATATTCCACTTGAAAATAAGCTGTTCGTCTGTAAGGCCAAGAGCTTCCTTCATTTCCTGCGCGCCAACATAATGAGCATATGTATAGCCTTCGTTTTCATCACCTATGTAGATGAATCCAACCTTGATGTCGCTTGCCGCAATACCCGTTGATTCTGTGTTTTCTGTGTTTTCCTTATCAGCGGGTTCTTCAGTTTTTGATGAAGAATTACCGCAGCCAGCCACACCAAGAATCATTACGGCAGATAAAAGAACTGCTAAAAATTTTTTCATTCTTAATCCTCCTAAATCTTCTTTTCCTACATTTTCCTCTTCTGTTGCCTATATAATCCGTTTTAACGGCATTATATCATCTTCAAAATTTATACATATATTATAATCTAATTTAACAAATAAAGTCAATTATAAATACTACCGATAGATTTACCCCATAGTATGAAATTTTGTCTGATTTAGACTAAGAAAATTAATATTAGTATTATTTTTCAAAGGTGCCTGCGACTGTCTTAAGCTTATCGACTATACTTATATGCTGAGGGCAGATTTCCTCACACTTACGGCACGCAACGCAGGCTGACGCCTTTTGGCCAAACATAGGCACCCACTCATTATATCTTGCCTTTTCATACTCAAAGCTGCCGTCTGTCTTATAATTGTTGTAAACGAGGAAATTATACGGTATTCCGACTCCCTTAGGGCACGGCAGACAGTAGGAACAGCCTGTGCAGGGAATTGTATCATATCCAGCAAATATTTCCTGTGCCTTTTCGATGATTTTAAGGCCTTCACCTTCAAGCATTCCCTCTGAGGAACGTGCTGCATATTCTAAGTTCTGCGCAATCTGCTCCTCATTGCTCATACCGCTGAGTACTACAGAAACCTCAGGCATATTCCAAAGATAATCCAAACCCCATTCTACCGGTGTTTTGCCTGTACCTTCAAAAAGTTTTTTGACAGGACCCGGAACGTCGGCTAAAAATCCGCCTCTTAAGGGTTCCATAATGGCTACTCCCATGCCCTTGGCGGCAGCATACTTAAGCCCCTCAATTCCCGCCTGATATTTTGTATCCAAATAATTGAGCTGAATCTGACAGAAATCCCAATTATAGCTGTCGCAGATGTTCTTAAACACATCTAGCTTATCATGGAATGAAAATCCTATATATTTTATTTTTCCTGCGGCTTTTGCAGCCTCAAGCCTTTCCATAACGCCGTATCTGAGAACCTTTTTCTCAAACGCAATTGCGTTCATAGCATGGAGCAAATAAAAATCAATATGATCAGTCTGAAGTCTCGAAAGCTGCTTATCAAGTATTGTGTCAAAATCATCTCCGCTTTTAAACATCCACGCCGGAGCCTTTGTAGCCAGAAAAACCTTTTCACGGTAGCCGTCCAAAAGAGCCTTTCCCGTTATTTTTTCACTGTTTCCGTTATGGTAGTTAAATGCCGTATCAACATAATTAAGTCCATTATCAATAGCTGCTCTAAGCATGCTTACTGCCCTTGCTTCATCTACATTTCCGTCGCTGTCTGCCGGCAGTCTCATCATACCAAATCCTATAGGCGATACCTTCACACCTGTTTTCCCGTATTCTCTATACTGCATTGAGTTAATCCTCCTTATAATTTGATATTTATATCATACATGAAATTGATTTTTCTGTAAATAAAAAGAAGCCTTGGCACATTAATGTGCCAAGGCTTTCTAATCAGCTTTAAATAACAAGGGACGGAGCTGCATATACTCTGCTCATCAGCTCGCTGTTAAGCATATAAAGACTTCTGGCGTCGTCTCCAAATAATTTCATTTTTGTAATAAGATCGCTTGAGTTCTTTTCTTCCTCACCCTGTTCCTTAACAAACCAATCTAAAAACTGTACAGTACGGAAATCATTTGCCTTTTGAGCCTCCGAATATATTTTATTTATCAGAGAAGTTACATAGCGCTCATGCTCAAGTCCCGCAACAAGCGGATCCATAAGCGTTGTAAAGCTTGTTTCAGGTTTATCAACTGCGGCAAAAGTCACAGAAACATCATTGTTATGCAAGTATTTATACATGAGCATTGCATGGTCCTGTTCCTCTTTGGCCTGTATTTCATACCAATTAGCAAATCCATCTAATCCCTTTTCTGTATAAAAATTAGCAATTGCAAGATATAGGTAAGCAGAATAAAATTCTTTATTTATTTGTTCATTTAATAATTTTGCTACTTCTTTTTCCATATTAAAATACCTCCGTAAACACATTTAAAAAGCAGGGGTTATATATCCCTAACTAATTTTACATCATCTCTGTAAAAACGTCAAGGCATATCCCCTGCCTTTATCTATCTTATGAGCGTTATTGTATTCCAAACTTCGCTGTTTTTCTCAATTATAGCTGAACTTTCCCATTTTTCATATTCCTTGGAAAAATACAGCTGCTTCATATACTTCTCAAAATTACTGCGGCTGTAATCCTTTACCGCGGCCTCGTTTATCGGCTCATCACTACTTACGTTCTCCCGATACTGATTCTTAAGCTCCTCCAGATTCGAGCTGTAGTAGCCTTCAAAGTCCTCATCGCTTACGGTGTAATCCTTAACAGTATCATCATATACCTTATTGTACAGAAAGTTTTCCAGCATAACCTCATAATAAAGCTCTTTATCAGCGCCGATTGCTTCCCGCTGGCTGTCGGTAAGCTCATCATACATTGCTTCCGCCTCTGTCTGCGCATCTTCCTTTTCAGTATCGTCAAGAGTTATGCCGTTTTTAACAGCCCTTTCCTCCGCCAGCTTTACAAGTGTTACAGTAGAAAGCGTATTATCCTTTGCAACGCTTTCGGCCGACCTTCCGTCAAAATCGGTCTCCCATATATCTTCCCCTCCGAGGGCCTCAAAGCTTTTTTGTGTTTCGTAGAGATATATGTTAAATTCTTCCCTCGAAACCGCTGTATTATTTATTTTTACAACATAGCTTTCATCAGCCTTCTCCTTCACCGGACTGCATCCGGCTATAAGCGCCGCTGTTAAAGCTATACACAGTATGAACTTTCTCATAGCACAGTCCTCCTTTTGTTTCATTATACATATTTTTTAGTTACTTTCAACCATAGTTAAATTTTGAAGGAAATTTTTAATGTAATCTAAAACATTAAGTCCGTCCTTCGGAGAAGTTTTAATCGTTATATAAGGTTCCTTTGAAGCTGTGAACATATAAGGACTGTTTTTCATTGTCAGAAGCTCCGTAATTTTTCCAGTATCAACCTTTGCGTCCGATTTAAAGGTAACAACTATATTCTTCTGCTTTTCCGCTATAGATATTATGTCCAATTTATGGGCGGCAGATTTAAGAAGCGCAACATCCAATAATGTTTGAACGCATTTAGGCAGCGTCCCGAACCTGTCCTCAATTTCCTCCTGAACATCATAAAAGTTATCCATCGTATTAATAAGGGATATTTTTTTATAAATTTCCAGTCTCTGTTCCTCATTTTCTATATAATAATCCGGTATATAGGCATTTACATTAATATCCACAGATGTTTCAAAGCTATCGCTTTTTTCAATTCCTTTAAGCCTGCAAACCGCTTCATCCAGAAGCTTACAGTACATATCATATCCTACAGTTTCCATATGACCATGCTGTTCGGCGCCAAGCAGAGACCCTGCTCCTCTTATTTCCAAGTCCCTCATGGCTATTTTGAAGCCCGATCCAAATTCCGTAAATTCACGAATTGTCTGCAGACGTTTTTCAGCTGTTTCCTGCAGCACCTTGTCCTTTCGATACATGAAATAGGCGTAAGCGGTTCTGCTGCTTCTTCCGACTCGTCCTCTGAGCTGGTAAAGCTGCGACAGCCCCATTTTGTCCGCGTCCTGTATTATTATAGTATTTACGTTTGGTATATCAAGGCCGGTTTCAATTATCGTAGTACACACAAGCACATCTGTATCGCCCTCGATAAAGTCCTCCATAATACCTTCCAGCTCTCGCTCACTCATTCTGCCATGGGCATATTGTATTCTTGCCTCAGGCACAAGCTTTTGCAGCTTCGCCGCTGTCTCGTATATATTGTCTATACGGTTATGCAGATAATAAACCTGTCCTCCCCTTGCCAGCTCCCTATGAATTGCGTCCCTTACAAACTGTTCGTTGCTTTCCATTACAAAGGTCTGGACGGGAAGCCTCTCCTCCGGCGGCTCCTCAAGCAGGCTCATGTCCCTTATGCCCGAAAGGCTCATATGCAGAGTTCTTGGTATAGGGGTTGCGGTAAGGGTAAGTACATTTACATTTTCTTTTATACTTTTAAGCTTTTCCTTATGGGCAACGCCAAAACGCTGCTCCTCGTCAACTATTATAAGCCCTAAATCCTTAAACTTAACGTCCTTGGACAGCAGTCTGTGGGTTCCTATGACAATATCAGACATACCGCTCTCAAGATTTTTTATAGACTGCTTCTGTTCTTTGGCAGTTCTGAAGCGGTTTAAAAGTTCTGTCTGCACTGGATAATCCGCCATTCTTTTTGTAAAGGTTGAATAGTGCTGCTGAGCCAGAATTGTAGTGGGCACAAGATATGCCACCTGCTTTCCGTCCTGAACGGTCTTAAAGGCCGCCCTTATTGCAACCTCTGTTTTACCGTATCCTACGTCGCCGCAGACCAGCCTATCCATAACCTTTCCTGACTCCATGTCCCTTTTGATATCCTCAACCGCATTCAGCTGGTCGTCGGTTTCAGTGTAGTCAAAGCTCTCTTCAAATTCCCTCTGCCACGACGTATCCTGTGAATATTTAAAGCCCTGCGCAGCCTGCCTTTTAGCGTATATTTGGACAAGGTCCTCTGCAAGTATCGCAACCGCCGCTCTGACCTTGGATTTCATTTTTCCCCAGTCGCTGCCTCCCAGCTTATTTAGCTTGGGTCTTGTGCCGTCGCTTCCGATATACTTTTGAACAAGGTCCATTTGGTTTACAGGGACATAAAGATTACTTCCCCCATTGTATGAGATTTTCAAATAATCCTTGTTCATCCCGTCTACAGATATATTCTCAAGTCCTCTGTAAACACCGATACCGTGGCTTTCATGCACCACATAATCCCCGACCTTAAGGTCGGTAAAGCTTTCGATTGCCTTTCCCTTTTTGCTGTGCTTACGTTTTCTTTTAAGCCCCTGTTCTCCCGTAATCTCGCTTAAAGAAAACACGGCGAACTTTATATCCGAATATTCAAAGCCCTTTGTCAGCTTTCCTCTGCATATATAAACGCCTCCCTTTACAGGGCTGAAATCCGAGCCTTCACCTATTAATGCCGCTTCTATCCCATGGCTGGCTAATTCCCTGGATATTCTTTCACAGCGGCTTTCGCCTCCGCCAAAAATAACAGTTCTGTAGCCCTCGCTTTTGAGATATTTTACTTCGTCATAAAACAACTCGAATTTATTATTGAAGGCAGCTGACGCCTTTACGGCAAAGCTGGATATTCCCTTTATTTTGAAATCAGGCACGCTTTGAGTTACACCGCAGAACAGAACCTCTCTGAATTTTGACGAATATCTGTAAATATCGTTTATATCAAATATAAGCCCCGTCTGCCTTGGAAGTATATAGCCTCTTTCAAGCCTTTCCTTCATGCTTTCGGAAAATTCCTCGTATACAGAGTCAACATGCGCTCTCATTTTTTTAGGCTCGTCATAGAAAATTATTGTATTTTCAGGAAGGTAGTCAAAAAGGCTTACCGTCTCCACCGACAGATAATTAATAAACGCTCCTATATCGTTTATACCGTTTCTCAGCTTATCAACAGCTTCGCCAACAGTATTCTTTATATTTTCGGCAGCCTCGTCACAGCCCTTTTTGCCGTAGCTTTTCACTGCCTTAAGCATATCCGCTTCCATTTTGTCAGCGGCGGCTTCAGCCTCCTCAGTGCCAAACAGTATTTCCTTTACCGGAAATATTCTTATTTTGTCGGCGCGCGACAGTGAACGCTGGCTCATTACATCAAAAGCTCGCACCGAGTCGATCTCATCATCCCAAAACTCAATTCTTACCGCCGTTTCGTGTACAGGGGAATAGATATCAATTATTCCGCCCCTCAGGGCAAACTGCCCAACTCCTTCAACTGTATCGCTTCTTTCATAGCCCATAAATACAAGGCTTTTTACAAGTTCGTCAAGAGAAATTATATCCCCCTCTTTAAGTTCTAAAACATAGCTCTGCATGACCTTTTTTGTCATCAGCCTCTCAAAAAGGGCTTCAGCGGTTGTACATACAAAATCCGCCTCTCCTCTTAAAAGGTCGTCTATAGCTTTAAATCTCTGCTTTGTTATATCGCTTGAATGTACATCGGCACTATAAAAAATAAAGTCCTTGGCAGGATAATATAGCGCCTTCGCGTTAAGCATTGAAATATCATTACAGATATTTTTGGCGGCTGTCTCATCGTAGGCAATAATCAGAGCCTTAGAGTCCAGCTCCTCACAAATCGAATAAATAAGCTGTGTTTTCTGCACGTCAATAACTCCTGTTGCCAGAACAGGAGTGTTTTTAGTTTGTATATTTTCAATCAGATATCTGTAATCTGCAATTTCCCTAAGCGGTTCTGTCAGCCACTTCACAGGACATCACCTCTTATTTGTTTTCTTCCCTGCTTTTTTCCTTATCTTCCTCTTTTTCTTTAACCTTAATTATGTTTTTTGCGTTAAATTTATTCATTGCGTCTTTTATTCCCTGCGATATAAAGAGCTCCACGGCCTGCGCCGCCTTATCAATGCCGCTTAAAATCAGCGGCTCCTCATCCTCACTGAATTTAGCAAGGACATAATCCGCCAAATCCCAGCCGTTAGGCTTTTCGCCTATGCCAACCTTAACCCTGTTAAATACATCGCTTCCCATATGGCTGATGATATTTTTAATGCCGTTGTGTCCTCCCGCACTGCCCTTCTCCCTGATTCTTATGAGGCTCAGGGCTAAGCTTGTATCGTCGTACACCACAATCATATTCTCAATGGGCACCTTATAAAAAGACATTATCTCTTTTACGCTTTCGCCGCTTAGGTTCATATAAGTCTGAGGTTTTACAAGCATAACCTTTTTCCCGCTTATCATTCCGTCTCCCACAAGTGCCTTATGCTTAAACTTTGACACATCTATATTATATCTGTCAGCCAGCCTGTCTATGACCCTGAAGCCTACATTGTGCTTTGTCTGCGAATACTGATTTCCCGGATTTCCGAGTCCTATAATTACATACATATCATTACCTCTGCTGTTAAATACTCCTGCGAACATAGTCCTATACACCATGACGGCTAAAAATATAAGAACTGCCGCTGAAATTATTATTTTAATCCATTCCATACATATCTCTCTATCTCATCGGCCTTTGCCGCAAAAGACCCCTGCACCATGTTTCCCTTGCCGCCGCCCTTGCCGTTTAACGCATTATTAGCCTCTTTAATGAATAATACAACATCACCCTTGTTGCTTCCTATAGCGTATTTGTAGCCTTCCTCATCATTTCCGCAAAATACCGCCGCAGAAGGAAATTTCTCCATAAGCATGTCCGCAAAAAGTCTTAGCTCAAACGGTTCCAGCCCGTCTTCAAAAAAAACCGGGCATTTTTCATCGTCTTTTACAGAAGCCATTTTCATCTCAAATATTTTCCTTTTAGCGGAAACAAGCTGTTCCTTAATTTCGTTCCTTTCATTCATTAACTTTTCAACCGCCGCTTTAATTTCGTATGGTTTTGAAGAAAGAAGGGTTGATATGCCATGGACAGCAATGTCCTTTTTGGCATAGTCTTCATACGCCTGCCTTCCCGCGAGCATGCTGACTCGCGTTCCGCCCTTATATTTTTGAAATCCAATAATCTTTATTATTCCTATCTCTCCGGTTCTTACTACATGCAGGCCGCAGCAGGCGCACGTGTCGCATTCTGCGAAGCTTACAATTCTCACGTCTCCTACAAGTTCCTTTTTGCTTCTATAGGCAAGCCTTGCCAGCTCCTCGCTTGACGGATAAAATATATGAGGTTCAAAATCCCTATATATAATCTCATTGGCCTCTTTTTCTATACCGTCTAAATCCTGTTCAGTCAGTGTGCCGTTAAAATCAATTGTAATGCAGTCGCTGCCCATATGAAATCCCACATTATCATACCCAAACTTATTATGTATAAGCCCGGAAACTATATGCTCCCCTGAGTGCTGCTGCATAAGCCTGTGCCTTCTGTCCATATCAACTAACCCTTTTACTTTCGCGCCCACTTCAAGAGGTTTGTCCGAATAATGTACGACCTCGCCGTTGCTGTCTTGCACATCATAAATTTCGGCATTGCCAATTATTCCGTTGTCAGCAGGCTGTCCTCCTCCCTCAGGATAAAAAAGAGTCCTGTCAAGAATTATTTGATAGCCTTTTTCAGTCTTTAAACAGCTTTTAACCTCCGCCTCAAACTCACTGTCCGTAACGCTTTTATAAAATAATTTATCAGTCATTTAAATCAGTCCTTTGCCCATAAATAGCATACCGCCTGGCTTCTTGCCGAGAAGCACTCATTTCTTAGCAGTATTTTAACCTCTTCCTTTGTATATAATCCGGCTTGTATTTCCTCATCAGGAAAATCACATTTTTCTATTTCCCCATCTACCTCACAGAATATTATAACGCTTTTTTCGTCTGTAACCCCGCTGCAGGAAAACGACGGCTTTAAAATATCCTTTATTTCAGTTATGTCCAGGCCTGTTTCCTCTTTAAGCTCTCTTCTGGCTGCCTGCTCCGCTGTTTCATCTCCGTCAATAAGTCCGGCGGGAAACGCCCATACATATCCATTTACACCCATTCTGAATTCCTTTATCAAAAGTATTCTGTCATCCATAAAGCCCGCGACAGCCACGCCGGCAGTCCGCTTTCCGACAGAAATGGCCGACAGATTACTCTCCCGGCTGACCATCTCATATACCTTTTCTTTTCCTTCTTTATTCGTATAGGTAAGTTCATAACTGCTTAAAAACTTTCCCATTTTGGTCTGTCTGAAATCTTTAAGCTTCATTTTTTCACCTTCGGATTACATTCTGCCACAGACCGTAAGTATTTTCAAGGATAACATTTAAATTTCCTCGACAAAAAATACCCCTTCTATATCCCCAAGCCTCTCAAAAGCCTTTTCATTTCTCATGTCTTTGTTTTTAACATCAATAATCAAAACAAAGGAATTGACATTTTCCATTTTTGTGTTTATCTGCTCTATACCGCTTACATGCCAGCCCTGTTCCCTAACGCCCTTTATTACGCAGCTTAACGGCATTGTACTGCTGTATTCCACATACACCATTCTTCCTCTTGAAGTCTTTATATATTCCTCGTCAAAATGCTCCAGCACAGACAATATGATAAAAAGGAGCAGACACATAACGGCGGCTGCTTCATAAAAGCCTATGCCAACGGCAAGCCCCATACACGCCGAAGCCCAAAGTCCAGCGGCAGAGGTAAGACCTTTTATATGTTTCTTGCCAGTTACAAGTATTGTGCCGGCGCCAAGAAAACCAATGCCGCTGACAACCTGCGCTCCCATTCTGCCTACATCGCCGCCCCAGCCCATGTATTGATACGTATACTGGTTTATCATCATTATTGACGCGGCTCCGACACATACTAAAAGATGCGTCCTAAGTCCGGCGGCGTGCTGTCTTCTTCCTCGGCTGGTTCCGATTATGCCGCTGCAGACAGCCGCAAATAAAAATCTTAATACTACAGACTGTATATTAATTTCCCTCAAGTAATCAGGAATAAAATCCATATGCAATCCTCCTGAATAATAATTCAAATTCGTGTTGTATTATTCAGTATACTATATAAAGCATACTATTGTAAACTCCCCACAAAGCTTTATGTATTAAAAGATTATGTAATATCTGTAGTAAATTAGTCATGGCTATGATAAAATATGCCTAATAAACTATAATATTGCCCAGAGGATAAAATGCCAATGAAAATGCCCGAGGAATACATCAACCCCAACATGTTCGCTCCATGCGGAATGAACTGTATGGTCTGCTATAAACACTGTTACAGCAAAAGGCCATGCAGCGGCTGCGGCAACAGTGATATAGATAAGCCTGAGCACTGCCGTAAATGTAAAATTAAAGAATGCGTAACCGAAATGGGCTTTACATATTGCTATGAATGCAGCTCTTATCCGTGCAAACAGATTAAACGGCTTGAAAAAAGCTACAATGTGCGGTATAAGGCAAGCTTAGTTGAAAACAGCATGCTTGTAAAAGAGTATGGATTAACAGAATTTATGGAACGGCAGAAGAAAAAATATACCTGTCCTGAATGCGGAGGAATTATATCAATTCATGACCGTGAATGCAGTGAGTGTCAGAAAAAAGCCGGCGATATTTAAATATCGCCGGTTTTTAATTATTTCTGGAGTATCGGAAGAGTATTTGAACCGTATGGCATAATATATGTCCTTAAGTCTTTTCTTCCGGCTATTTTATACGCAAGCTCAAGGGCTTCGTCAATTGACCTTACAAGCTTAAGGTTAGTCTTTTTAACATACTTCTCATCTATTGAGGAAACTAAAATTATATCGTATTTGTCGGCCATCTCGCATGTATAGAAAGCAAGGTTACGGCCTACGTTATAATTCTCTCTAAGATATTTTTCTCTTTCGAGGGTCGTATCCATTTCTACCAGCATTTTTTCCATGTCGGCATGGCCAACGCCGTCCCTCTCCTCATGCAGCAGTATCATTATTCCATGGTCCTTAAGGCCTCCCGCAGCGTTTACCATAGGCTTTGTACTCTGATAAAGATTAATATCCTTAGGATAGCCACCGCCTGAAACAATAGCCATATCGGCCAGCTCCTTAACAGGCACGCCGTCCCTTTCAATAATAACCTCAACCGCCTTTTGATGTGCCTCAACCATATCGCCCGCAAACGCGTGTGTTATTTTTCCATCGTCGTTTACAACAACATTAACTATAAATTCAGGTTCAGCCATTTTGGATGCTTCCATCATATCAGCGGCAAAAGGATTGCTGTCATCCATGGCTCCTACCTTTACAAAGGGGCTTGTGCCGTCACCTAAATTTGGTCCAAGGGAATGTATATGGTTCGCTATGATTGTCTTTTGAGAGCAAAGTCCAGGAAGAACCATTTTCCTTCCTCCGCCAAATCCAGCAAGGAAATGATAAACAACTCCGCCAAGAAGTATGAGGCAGTCAGCGTCCTGCGCAATTTTATTTATATATACAGGCGTACCCATTTTTGTTGTGCCAAGATACGTAAAGTAATCGTCGTCAGCATAGCTGTTATGCTCAATTACCTTAACCCTTTTCATCATATCGGCTCCGACCGCAGCCTCTATTTCTTCAGGCGTCTGGCTTGGATGTCCTCCTACACATGAAATTATAGTTACATTTTCATCGGGAACCCCTATTTCTCCAAGCTTTTCCATTATAACCTTTATCATCAGGCTCTGCTTTGTCCAAAGTCTGGTTTTGTCTCCTATTGCAAGAACTACCTTAGACTGCGGAGTAACCATTTCCTCAAGTTTTGGCGTTCCTATAGGATTTTCTACAGCGTTTTTGATTACTTCCTCTGAAGAAAGCGTTGTTTCCTCCATGATATTCGCGTTAATAACATCAATTACATTCTTTTCATCGTACTCGAACGATACGGTTCCGTCTCCGTATCTAAGCTCATATTTTGCCATAAGGTATCCTCTCCTCCATTTAGTTAAGGGCCATAGCCGCCTTAACAACATGTTTAGCAAGAACTGACGTTGTAACCGTGCCTGCGCCGCCGGGTACAGGAGTTATGTTGGCCACTAAAGGCTCCACAGTATCAAAATCAACATCCCCGCACATCTTTCCGTCGCTTCCTACATTTATTCCAACATCTATTACCGTCATATTTTCATTTACATGTCCGGCGCCAATAAGCTTGGGCACGCCGGCAGCCACGACAAGTATATCCGCATCCCTCGTTTCCTTTGGTACATCTACAGTAAATTCATGGCAGAATGTAACTGTGGCGTCCCTAGCCAGCAGGAGAAACCCTAATGGCCTTCCTACAACTAAAGAGCAGCCGACAACGGCACATTTCTTTCCTCTGTACTGTGTTTTCATCCAGTCGAGTATTTCAATAACCCCTTCCGCCGTACATGGGGCATAGCCTGTCGAGTCTCCAGCCATGACCTTATAAAGATTTACAGGACTGATTGCATCAACATCTTTAATAGGGTTTATAGTGTTTTTCAGCGGTTCGATGCTTAAATGCCCAGGCAAAGGCTGAAGAACAAGAATTCCGTGCACCTTGCTGTCCTCATTAAGTTTTTTAAACTCACCCTCAAACTCAGACTGGGTTATATCCTCGGCAAGTTCTGTCACAAGGTATTTAATCCCGTTAGCCTCCATGCGTTTTTTTGCGCCTTTTTCATAGGCTATCTGGCTTCCGTCCGCTCCCACACGAAGTATGGCAAGACACGGTTCTACACCCGCTGCGTTCAGCTTTTCCACCTGTTCCTTTATTTCAGCCCCCATTGCCTCTACAACCTGCGACCCCTTTATTACCGACATTTGAGCGCCTCCTCTATTCTATTGAAAATTTTGTCTGCTCTCTCGGCCGCCGCCCTGTTAAGACCTTCAGCTCTATTATTATATTCAAGCGCCAAATTCTTATCCTTCATGGACTTTGTGTTAATAAAGACATTCATTGACGCACCGAGCACAGCAGTCCTTATGAACTGAGCGGCAACTCCGGCATCGCTTATGGCCATTACGCTTCCCTTTACTGAAAGCACCTCTATACTCTCCAGTATTTCAGCCCCGGCCTCCATAGTCCTGAGAGGAACCTGACAGGCGTCCTTAAGCGCCCTTGCCATCACAACTTCCTTATTCCTCTTCTCCTCATCGGTTGAGGACGGAAGCGAATATGCCGCTGCAAGCGGTTCAAAGCCTACCGCGTCCGCTTCAATTAAGGAAAGCATTTCATCCATAAGTACTTTAAGCCTTTTAAGATGGCCTGTTATTTCTTCCTCAACGCCGGCATATTTTTTCTTGCCGACTGTAAGGTTTGCAACCATCATTCCAAGGGCGGCTCCCGCTGCTCCCGCAAGAGCGGCAGCCCCGCCCCCGCCCGGTGTTGGTGAGGACGAAGCAAGAGCCTCAAACCATTCTTTATCTATCTGTGTATCCATTTGACCACCCGCAAATCAGAATAACCCTTTAATTTTTCCGTTTTCATCGACATCCACATTTTCAGCGGCCGGGATCTTAGGAAGACCCGGCATAGTCATTACATCGCCTGTAAGGACTACAATAAATCCTGCTCCGGCCGAAACCTTCATATTCCTTACCGTAACCCTGAAGCCCTCTGGCCGTCCCATTTTAAGAGGGTCGTCAGACAGTGAATACTGGGTTTTAGCCATACATACAGGATAACCGCCAAAGCCGAGGTTCTGCAGCTTTTCCATCTCTTTTCTGGCCGCAGGGGTAAAGTCCACTCCGTCTCCACCGTAAACCTTTGTTACAATGGCGTTTATCTTTTCCTCAATTGTCATATCGTCTTCATAAGCAAATCTAAAGTCATTTGCGCCTTCCTCTACAAGACGCACAACCTCCTTAGCAAGCTCCTCACCGCCTGCGCCTCCCTTTCCCCATACCTCTGAAAGGGCTACGTTTACGCCAAGCGCCTTGCATTTTGTCTCTATAAGCTTAAGCTCTTCCTCGTCATCGGTAGGAAATCTGTTAATCGCAACAACTGCCGGAAGTCCGTACACCTTAGTAATATTTTCTATATGCTTAAGGAGGTTAGGAAGCCCTTTTTCAAGCGCTTCAAGATTTTTGGGGCCAAGCTCTGTTTTGGGAACTCCTCCATGCATTTTAAGCGCCTTAACAGTTGCAACAATTACTACTGCGTCAGGCTTTATTCCAGCCTTACGGCATTTAATATCCAGGAATTTTTCAGCTCCCAGATCGGCGCCGAAGCCTGCCTCGGTAACAACGTATTCACCCAGCTTAAGCGCAATTTTTGTAGCTGTAATACTGTTGCAGCCATGTGCTATATTCGCAAAGGGGCCACCGTGAACGATAGCCGGATTATGCTCAAGCGTCTGTACAAGATTAGGTTTTATGGCGTCTTTAAGGAGGGCCGCCATTGCTCCCTGTGCTTTAAGCTGTCCCGCCGTTACCGGCTTGTCATCTCTTGTGTATCCAATTATAATCCTTGAAAGCCTCTCCTTAAGGTCTGTAATATCCTTTGAAAGGCAGAGAATAGCCATTATCTCGGACGCAACAGTTATGTCATATCCATCCTCTCTCGGCATGCCGTTTACTTTTCCGCCAATACCGCAGACAATATTTCTAAGCTGCCTGTCGTTCATATCCACACAGCGCTTCCAAGTAATTTTTCTTACATCAATATCAAGCGCGTTTCCCTGGAAAATATGATTGTCTATCATAGCCGCCAGCAGGTTGTTTGCCGCGCCGATAGCATGGAAATCTCCTGTAAAATGCAGGTTTATATCCTCCATAGGAACAACCTGAGCATATCCTCCGCCGGCCGCTCCGCCCTTTACGCCGAAAACAGGCCCAAGAGACGGCTCCCTGAGTGCTATTATTGTATTTTTTCCAATTCTGTTAAGGGCATCGCCAAGACCTACAACGGTAGTTGTTTTTCCCTCTCCCGCAGGGGTTGGCGTAATGGCCGTTACAAGAACAAGTTTTGCCTTTTCTTTCTTGTCTTTGAATTTTGTATAATCAATTTTTGCTTTATAATTACCATAAAGTTCTATATCGTCCCTAGTAAGGTCAAGCTTAGCCGCAATACTTTCTATTGGCATTAATTCTGTTTCCTGTGCTATTTCAATATCGCTTTTATATGCTGCCATTGTCAAACTCTCCTTTTGTAATTATTCCTGTTATTCAAATACAACAGCCCCGAAGGCAGGAGCCTGCAGGGCAGATTTATATTCATGCAGTAGCCTTTTTAAAGCTGCGCACACCCTTCAGTACTCCGTAAAGAAGAGCAGTGTGAACCGGATACATAATTGCATTCCTTATTATTCTCGGAACGGCGATAAGGCTTGTTCCGTACATCATATTAAGCCATATGGGAGTAAGTACAAGGTTGCATACAATCATAACAATAAGAACCGCAGCCATTATACGTTTTAAGGACACAGGTTTATTATATAAAATCCATCCGTAAATAAATCCCATTATAAACGCACTTAAAGTAAAGCCAGGGAAAAATCCTCCGTTGGGGCTTACAAAAAATCCAAGAACATCTCCAACCGCGCCGGCCATTCCGGCAACAACAGGTCCGTAAAGCATTCCGCATACCCCTAATGCAAGATATGCAAAGCTGATTTCCCACGTGGTGCTTAAATTAAGTGTAAAAAACGATAATATGGTGTACAATGCCACAAGCATTGCCACTCCCGTCAATGTTTTGGGGCTGCTAAGTTTTTCACCTTTCAGTTTATCTTTCAAGCCAATTTCCTTCATGACGTTTCCTTTCCGCAATATGTATTTGCATTTATTCTTTTGTCAGCCTTCAGGCTTTAAATTTTTCTTTGTACTCGTTAAAAAGCTTTTCAAATTCTTCGGGGTCTCCGCTGATTTTATATTTATGCTCAGCCGCCGGGAAAGAACCCTCCTTTACTTCTTTAACATAATCTGCAATGGCATTTGTAGCTACTCCCGCGATATCCGCATATTTTTTAGCGAACTTAGGAGTGAAGCCGGTAAACATACCAAGAAGATCTCCGATTACAAGCACCTGTCCGTCAAGCCCTGCTCCGGCGCCTATTCCATAAACGGGGATTGGAAGAAGATCATGGATAAATTTTGCAGTTTCCTCCGGAACTCCCTCAATAAGCAGTATTCTGGCGCCAGCCTCATAAACCGCAATGGCGTCCTCAATAACCGCCCTGGCGCTGTCTGTCGTACGTCCCTGCGCCTTAAAGCCTCCCATAGCGGCCGACGACTGGGGTGTAAGACCGATATGCCCTATAACAACCATTCCCGACTGGGCGATTGCCTTAATCTGGGGCGCCACAGAAACACCGCCCTCAAGTTTAATTGCGTCTACATTCCCTTCCTTGTAGAAGCGTACAGCATTATTAACCGCATCCTCAACGCTTGCCTGATATGAACCGAATGGCATATCCCCGACAATATATGTATTAGGAGCGCCTCTTCTGACGGCCTGGCAGTGTGCTATTTCCATATCCATTGTAACAGGGATTGTATCGTCATAGCCGTATACAATCATTCCCATGGAATCGCCTACAAGTATCATATCCATACCTGCGGCCTCGGCATAGGATGCGAACGGTGAATCATACAGAACCATCCACGATACTATTTCACCGTTTTCTTTCATCTTTACTAAATCAGTAATAGTCTTTCTCTTTGCCATATTCTCAACCTCCTGCTGGTTATTTAAAATACCACTCAACACAATTCCAATTTAACATAGTTGCCTTAATATGTAAAGTTCATTATTTTGTACTTATAATTGAGATAAATTTCATGTATTTCGTTAATAAAGGTACTAATATTCATTTATATTTTATTGTATTTATATATGTACACACTTTAATAATCTTTATTTATTATTACTATTTAAAAACTCTGTTAAATAATATAGAATATAAGAAGAGGTTTTTCTCACTTAAATATATTTATTATTAAATTTATTTCAACTGGATGTGATTATATGACACTTTATACATGCAAAATATTCGATTCTGTTGTCTTGTACGGAAGCTTTGTAAAAGCCTCGAAGGCACTTAATCTCACTCCGTCAGCAATCAGCCATACAATCTCCGCCCTTGAAGATGAAATGGGATTTTCGCTCTTTATTCGAACCAGAAACGGGGTATGCCTTACCAGAAACGGCGAAAGGCTATTGCCCTCTATCCGCCGTATGCTTCAGGATGAAGAAAGTCTTAAGCAGGAGGTTGGACAAATCAGGGGCGTATCCAACGGAACCGTCAGGATAGGCTCCTACAACAGCACCACCATAAGGTGGCTTACAAAGATAATAAAGTCATTCCGCCAAAAATATCCTGATATTGATATACAGGTATATGAAAGCGGCTATGACGATATAAAATACTGGGTGGAAACATCTGTGGTTGACATAGCCTTTGTGACAAAGGACCTTATACCGAACAAGGACGTACTTCTTCTGTATAAGGATATGCTTGTATGCGTAACTCCCAATGATTTTATACCTGAAAACAAGACATATATAACAATAGCAGAAATCAAAAAGATGCCGATAATTATGCAGGCACAGGGAAGCGACAGAGACACCAAGGAATTTTTAAGAAAATACAATATTCCCGTTCAATCTTCATTTCATATTTGCGCAAATACATCTATAACTGCGATGGTAGAAAGCGGTTTAGGAATAAGTATTATGCCGGGAATGCTTTTTGAAGAAAAACCCCAAAACGTAAATATATATCCCATTGACCCGCCTGAGTACAGAATTCTAGGACTGGTATGCTCTCA
>OHAS01000957.1_pt1 | contig 23951 bp, 25 predicted proteins | sample 1577131 | NCBI WGS metagenome assembly OHAS01 (sample SAMEA3541566, study PRJEB24748) | human gut metagenome | biome: human gut; feature: human-associated habitat; material: faeces | place: China | collected 2012 | reverse complement strand
CGTGGTCACCAAATGGCGAATATGGCAGGCGTCCGTAAATTGCAACCAAATCTCCGTGTGCAACCAATGGTGATTGACCCATTTGCAATTAACAAACTGGACTATTACCTTGTTTCTCATTTCCACAGCGACCATATTGACATCAATACTGCTGCAGCTATCGTCAATAATCCAAAATTAAATCATGTGAAATTTGTCGGTCCTTACGAATGTGGCGAAATTTGGAAAAAATGGGGTGTTCCAGAAGAACGCATTATGATTATCAAACCGGGTGAAAGCTTTGAGTTTAAAGATATAAAGGTTACAGCTGTGGAATCCTTTGACCGAACCTGCTTAGTGACACTTCCAGTTGACGGTGCGGATGCTCGAGACGGTGAGCTGAAAGGGCTTGCTGTAACTGACGAAGAAATGGCGCGTAAAGCAGTCAACTACGTCTTTGAAACACCGGGCGGTACGATTTATCATGGCGCAGATTCTCACTTCTCAAACTATTTTGCCAAACATGGAAAAGATTTCAATATTGATGTAGCGATTAACAACTACGGTGACAACCCAATCGGTATTCAAGACAAGATGACTTCGATTGATTTGCTTCGTATGGCTGAAAATTTGCGTGCCAAAGTCATTATTCCAGTTCACTACGACATCTGGTCTAATTTCATGGCTTCAACAGATGAGATTCTTGCCCTCTGGAAAATGCGCAAAGAGCGCTTGCAATACCAATTCCATCCATTCATTTGGGAAGTCGGCGGTAAATACACTTATCCGCAAGACAAAGACAGAATTGAATACCACCATCCACGTGGTTTTGATGATTGCTTCGAGCACGATTCAAATATTCAATTTAAGGCTTTACTATAAAAAATTAAGTGGGAATTATCCGTATACATTGCGATATGCGGATAATTTTCATATAATGATAGTGTAGAATAATTGCTACTGAAAGGGTAGTATTATAAAAGGAGAATTCAATGTCAAATTTATCTGTCAATGCCATTCGTTTTTTAGGAATTGATGCCATTGAAAAATCAAAATCTGGGCATCCAGGTGTTGTCATGGGCGCAGCACCGATGGCTTATGACTTGTTTACCAAGCAAATGCGTGTGAATCCAGAAGTACCAAATTGGGTCAATCGTGACCGTTTTATCTTGTCAGCAGGTCATGGGTCTATGTTGCTCTATGCACTTCTTCACTTGTCTGGTTTTCAAGATGTCACTATGGACGAAATCAAGAACTTCCGTCAATGGGGTTCTAAAACGCCTGGTCATCCAGAATTTGGACATACAGCTGGCGTAGATGCGACAACTGGACCCCTCGGCCAAGGAATTTCGATGGCAACTGGTTTTGCGCAAGCAGAACGTTTCCTAGCTGCTAAGTACAACCGTGAAGGCTATAATATCTTTGACCACTATACGTATGTCATCTGTGGTGACGGGGACTTAATGGAAGGTGTGTCTGCTGAAGCAGCTTCTTATGCTGGACTGCAAAAGCTAGATAAGCTCATCGTTCTCTATGATTCAAACGACATCAATTTGGACGGAGAAACGAAGGATTCCTTTACAGAAAGTGTTCGTGACCGTTACAATGCTTACGGTTGGCACACAGCTTTGGTTAAAGATGGAACAGACTTAGAAGCAATCAATGCGGCGATTGAAGCTGCAAAAGTTTCTGGCAAACCTTCCTTGATCGAAGTCAAAACAGTCATTGGTTATGGTTCGCCAAATAAACAGGGTACCAATGCTGTTCATGGAGCTCCTCTTGGTGTAGAAGAAGCAGCCGCTACTCGCAAAGCTCTTGCTTGGGATTACGCACCATTTGAAATTCCAGAAGAAGTCTACGAAGATTATCGGGTTAATGTTGCAGAACGCGGCAAAGCTGCCTATGATGCTTGGGAAAAACTCGTTGAAGAATACAAACAAGCCTATCCTGACTTAGCTGATGAAGTTGCTGCCATTATTGCGGGACAAGACCCAGTTGAGATTCAGCCAGAAGATTTCCCAGTAGTAGAAACAGGTTTCTCACAAGCCACTCGTAATTCTAGCCAAGATGCTTTAAATGCTGCTGCAAAAGTTCTCCCAACTTTCCTTGGTGGCTCTGCTGACCTAGCTCATTCTAATATGACTTATATCAAAGAAGACGGCTTGCAAGATGATGCTCACCGTCTTAACCGCAATATTCAATTCGGTGTGCGTGAATTTGCTATGGGGACTATTTTGAATGGTATGGCACTTCACGGAGGACTTCGTGTTTATGGCGGTACGTTCTTCGTCTTCTCAGACTATGTTAAAGCAGCTGTTCGCTTGTCAGCTCTTCAAGGCTTACCTGTGACTTATGTCTTTACGCATGACTCAATCGCAGTTGGTGAGGATGGTCCAACTCATGAGCCGATTGAGCACTTAGCAGGTCTTCGTGCCATTCCAAACCTCAATGTCTTGCGCCCAGCAGATGCACGTGAAACACAGGCTGCTTGGTACTTGGCACTCAAGAGTCAATCAACTCCAACAGCTTTGGTTCTCACACGTCAAAACTTGACTGTTGAAGCTGGAACTGACTTTGACAAGGTAGCGAAAGGCGCCTATGTTGTGTATGAGACAACAGATGGTTTTGATACAATCCTTCTTGCATCTGGTTCTGAAGTCAACTTAGCTGTTGCAGCTGCAAAAGAATTGGAAGCGCAAGGAGAAAAGATTCGCGTTGTCAGCGTACCGTCAACAGACATCTTTGATGCACAAGATGCTGCTTACAAAGAAGAAATTTTACCAAATGCAGTTCGTCGCCGTGTTGCTATCGAAATGGCTGCAACCCAGTCTTGGTACAAATATGTCGGACTTGACGGAGCTGTTATCGGTATTGACAAATTCGGTGCTTCTGCCCCAGCTGCTAAGGTAATGGAAGAATATGGCTTCACCGTTGCTCATGTCGTAGAAGTTGTGAAAAATTTGAAATAGTAACTATCAAAAAGAACCGAGGCTTGCTTCGGTTTTTCTAATTAGAAATGCTATAATGAAAATAGGAAATTTTATCTCGGAGGTGTGAAGATGACAAAGGAAAGTATGATTTATCAGCTGTTGGATGAATTGAAAATTTCTTATGTTCGTCTGGATCATGAACCAATTTCTTCCGTTATTGAGGCTGCTGAAAAGGGAATTGTCCTACCGGGGCAACAGGTCAAAAATCTCTTTTTGAAAAATAAAAAGGGGCGTCAATTTTATTTGGTCATTTTGCGGGACGAAAAAACGGCAGATATCAAGCATTTGGCAGAAATCCTTGATGAAAAACGATTATCATTTGCCAATGATAAGGAGCTGGAGGAGCTTTTACAGGTAGAGCCAGGTGCGGTTACACCTTTTGGGTTGCTTTTTGATAAGGAAAAGAAAGTCCAGCTGATTGTGGACGAGGAGGTTGATCCGAACTCGACCGTGGGTTTTCATCCTTTTGTCAATACAACAACACTCAATATCGCTTATGCTGACTTTTTACGTTTTTTGGAAAAAGCAGAGCATACTGTCAAAAGAATTCGCTGCTAGTCAGGCTTAAGGAGGAATCCTTTTAGAAATTTCAGCCCTTCCTTGTAAATTCTCTAGGAATCTGCTATAGTAGATAATATATGAAATCTAAAGGAGACTAAAATGGGTAACGGTTTTTCAATTTTAATCATGTTGGTTGTGATGATGGGCTTGATGTTCTTCATGCAACGTTCTCAAAAGAAACAAGCAGACAAACGGATGGAAAGCTTGAACAAACTACAAAAAGGATATGAAGTTATCACAATTGGTGGCTTGTATGGTACGGTTGATGAAGTTGATACTGAAAAGAAAACAGTTGTTCTTGATGTAGACGGTGTTTACTTGACATTTGAATTAACAGCTATCAAGACCGTATTACCTCTCACAGAGGGAATCACAGCAGTTGCTGGTGCAGACGGAAGTGTTGATATGTCAGAAGATACAGCTATTGAAGAAGAATAGTAATGTTTTAAACTAGAAAAAGGGGTTGGAGTTTCTCCAATTCTTTTTATTTTTGTTTGAAAGGTTTCTTTTACAACTTATAAGAATAATTCTTATTCTACTTTGATGTCGCCAATTAGCTATTTTGATGCCAAAGCCCAACCAAGTAACAAATATTCCCTTAGCAGAATAGGAATTTTAAAAAGATAAAGCATTTAATTTTTATCGTAAAATAATGTGAAAAAGAAGTTGGAGCCAAAAATTTCTATGTTTCGGCTTCTTTTTTATCTGAAATTTAGCATAAATCCCATTTTTAGAGGATTTATGATATAATGAAATGTAAAACTTTATTAGGAAAACAAGCAGATGTTTAGTTTTAAGAAAAAAGAAAAAATTGAAGTTCCATTACAAATACCGAGACATATCGGTATTATTATGGACGGGAATGGTCGTTGGGCTAAAAAGAGAATGCAGCCGCGCGTTTTCGGACACAAGTCTGGAATGGAAGCTTTGCAAAACGTTACCATTGCAGCTAAAGAGTTGGGTGTCCAAGTATTGACGGTTTACGCTTTCTCCACAGAAAATTGGTCGCGTCCTGAAAAAGAAGTCAGCTTTATCATGAACTTGCCGGTTGAATTTTACGACCGTTATGTGCCTGAGTTGCATAGAAATAACGTAAAAATTCAAATGATTGGGGATACGGAGCGGCTACCTAAGGCAACGTATGATGCGCTTTGCAAAGCAGAAGAATTAACGCGGCTCAACACAGGCTTGATTCTGAATTTTGCCTTGAATTATGGTGGCCGTGCTGAGATTGTTCAGGCGGTTAAAATGATTGCTCAAGATGTGTTAGATGCCAAGTTCAGTCCAGGCGAGATTGATGAAGAGATAATTGCCAATTATCTACAAACCAGCAATCTACCTCGATTATTGCGCGATCCGGATTTGGTCATTCGAACGAGCGGAGAATTGCGTTTGAGTAATTTCTTACCTTGGCAAAGTGCATATAGTGAGCTGTATTTTACAGACATTTTATGGCCGGATTTTGATGAGAAAGCTTTGAAAGCAGCTATTGAAGAATATAGTAAACGAAATCGTCGATTTGGCGGCGTGTAGGAGAATTTATGGATAAGGATTTACAAAGACGTGTTATTTTTGGCGGAATGGCACTTGCTATCTTCATTCCAGTTTTGATGATAGGAGGCGCTCTTCTGCAAATTGGAATGGGGCTTCTAGCCATGTTGGGTGTTCATGAATTGCTGCAAATGAAAGGGCTGAGAAGTACCACGCTAGAAGGTGTCTTAGCCATGTTAGCAGGTTTTGTGCTGACGATTCCACTCGAAAACTATTTGAAATTTTTGCCGGTAGATGGAAATGTTGTGGCCTATAGTTTAGTTGTTTTTCTTCTATTAGGCTCAACTGTTCTAGGGAAAAATTACAGTTTTGAAGATGCGGCTTATCCAATCGCTGCGAGTTTTTACGTGGGAATTGGCTTCAATGCTTTGCTAGATGCACGGGTGGCTGGTTTTGACAAAGTGCTCTTAGCCTTGTTTATCGTCTGGGCAACGGATAGCGGAGCTTACTTGGTCGGACGGAGATATGGCGTACGTCGCTTAGCTCCGCGAGTTTCACCAAATAAAACTGTTGAGGGCAGCCTAGGAGGCATTGCTTCAGCAGTCCTTGTAACATTTATTTTTATGTTGCTTGATAGAAACATTGCCGCACCTCATCATATGTTTGTTATGCTTCTTTTCACAGTATTCTTTAGTATTGCAGGTCAGTTTGGGGACTTGGTAGAAAGTGCAATTAAGCGCCATTTTGGAGTCAAAGATTCTGGTAAATTTATACCCGGACATGGTGGTGTATTAGATCGTTTTGACAGCATGCTATTTGTCTTTCCCTTGATGCATTTCTTTGGATTGTTCTAATGAGAATGGTAAAATGAAGTGGGACAGACTAATGTGATTGTTTTGTAATCACTCACAGAAAAATGAAATCTGAGAAGATGACATAAAAAATCAATATTTCGCAAGAAATTGATTTTGTCATTTTACTTTGTGCAGTTGACTAGGGTTTGGTCGTCATGCCTTGCGTAGCAAGGGATTAGAACTGCCACTCAACAGTGATTGATTGGCACTAAAGTATCTAATCAATTGTGCATAGAAACTCTAAATTGACTAAAGTCAACAGAGTTTCTCATTACTGCGTTTTGTTGTAAAAATAATTATTGTAAGAGTCTGGGAAACGTTCCTTCCAGCCTCTTTGTGAATGAACTTTATAAGGAAATCTTAAGCCGAGTGAAGTAATCTTGATTTGCTGGGTACAATTCAGTAAGATGATCATGTCAGAAAGTAGAAAGGTTGGTGTAATGCAGTCTGGTATTATAGGAATTATCACCTTTATCATTGTTTTTGGAATTATTGTAGTTGTTCATGAGTTTGGACATTTCTATTTTGCGAAAAAATCGGGCATTTTGGTGCGGGAGTTTGCTATCGGAATGGGCCCGAAAATTTTTGCTCATATCGGAAAAGACGGTACGGCGTATACCATTCGGATGTTACCGCTGGGTGGCTATGTTCGTATGGCTGGTTGGGGCGAAGATTCGACCGAGATTAAAACCGGAACACCTGCTAGTTTGACTTTAAATGAAGCAGGTAAGGTCGTCCGAATCAATCTTTCGGGCAAGAAAATTGATCAAACCGCTCTGCCGATGAATGTGACGGGCTTTGATTTAGAAGACAAGCTGGAAATCACTGGTTTGGTACTAGATGAACAAAAGACCTATGCAGTTGACCATGATGCAACAATTGTAGAAGAAGACGGTACAGAGGTTCGGATTGCTCCGCTTGATGTGCAGTATCAAAATGCTAGTTTAGGCGGGCGCCTCATTACCAACTTTGCAGGACCAATGAATAATTTCATTTTAGGGATTGTAGCTTTTCTGCTGTTGATTTTTATGCAGGGTGGCGTTGCCAATCCCAATACAAATCACATTCGTGTCTTACAGGACGGAGCCTTGGCACAAGCTGGTGTAAAAAATAACGACCAGATTTTAAAAGTTGGTCAAGCCGAAATTAAGAATTGGTCGGATTTGACCCAAGCTGTTCAGTCTGAGACGAAAAACAATAAAGGGCAATCAGAACTAAATGTGACGGTTAAAAGCGGAAATAAAGTTCGAGAGCTGACAGTTAAGCCTAAAAAAGAGCAAGGCAGATATTTATTAGGAGTGATGCCGGGCTTGAAATCAGATTTTCCGTCTATGATCGCGGGTGGGTTTAGCATGGCTTGGAACGCTAGTTTCCGCATCTTTGACGCTTTAAAAAATTTAATTTTCCACCCAGACATCAATAAACTAGGTGGTCCTGTGGCGATTTACAAAGCCAGTAGTGACGCTGCTAAAGGCGGTCTTGAAAGTGTTATCGCTTTATTAGCTATGCTATCTCTAAATATTGGTATTTTTAATCTCATTCCTATCCCAGCGCTTGACGGTGGAAAGATTGTGCTCAATCTTCTTGAAGCCATTCGTCGCAAGCCATTGAAACAGGAAACAGAAACCTATGTCACTTTAGCAGGTGTCGCCATTATGGTGGTGTTGCTGATTGCGGTGACCTGGAATGATATTATGAGAACCTTCTTTTAAAAGGTGAATTCTAAATAATAAATAAAAGGAAGAATTTATGAAACAAAGTAAAATGTTAATCCCAACACTACGTGAAATGCCTAGTGATGCACAAGTCATCAGTCATGCACTTATGCTGCGTGCGGGCTATGTCCGCCAAATTTCAGCAGGTGTTTACTCTTACTTACCATTGGCTAATCGCGTGATTGAAAAAGTAAAAAAAATCATGCGAGAAGAATTTGAAAAAATCGGTGCGGTCGAAATGTTAGCTCCAGCCCTCCTTAGTGCCGACCTTTGGCGTGAATCAGGTCGTTATGATACCTACGGTGAAGATCTCTATAAGTTAAAAAATCGCGAAGGTTCAGATTTTATCTTGGGGCCCACTCATGAAGAAACATTCACCGCAATTGTACGGGATTCTGTAAAATCTTATAAGCAATTACCGCTCAATCTTTATCAGATTCAGGCTAAATATCGTGATGAAAAGCGTCCTCGAAATGGCTTATTGCGGACACGTGAGTTTATCATGAAAGACGGTTATAGCTTCCATGCCAATTATGATAGCCTAGATGTGACTTACGATGAGTATAAGACTGTCTACGAGAATATTTTTACCCGAAGTGAGGTTGATTTCAAAGGGATTATCGGTGACGGTGGTGCTATGGGTGGAAAGGATAGCCAAGAATTTATGGCCATTACACCTGACCGTACCGACCTTACGCGCTGGGTTGTTCTAGATAAGTCAGTCACTAGTTTTGATGAAATTCCGACAGATGTACAAGAAGCGATAAAAGAAGAATTGACGAGCTGGTTGGTGTCTGGTGAAGATACTGTTGTTTATTCGAGTGAGTCAGGATATGCTGCAAACCTTGAAATGGCAACAAATGAATACAAACCAAGCAATCGTGTTGTAGCCGAAGATGAATTGACTCGTGTAGAGACTCCAGATTGCAAGTCGATTGATGAAGTTGCTGCCTTTCTTCATATGGATGAAAGCCAGACAATCAAAACGTTGGTTTATATTGCTGATGAAAAACCAATTGTGGCTCTGCTTGTTGGAAATGATCAACTGAATGAAGTGAAGTTGAAAAATTATTTGGGTGCTGATTTCTTTGAACCGGCAAGCGAAGAAGAAGTTCGTGAACTGTTTGGTGCAAACTTTGGTTCTCTTGGACCTGTTCATCTTCCAGAAGATGTTCAAATCATCGCAGATCGCAAGGTGGAGGACGTTCGCAATGCAGTCGTTGGTGCGAATGAAGACGGTTATCATTTGACAGGTGTCAATCCAGGGCGAGACTTCACAGCAGAATATGTAGATATTCGCGAGGTGCGTGAAGGAGAAGTTTCACCAGACGGACAAGGCGTTTTGAAATTTGCACGCGGCATTGAAATTGGACATATCTTTAAATTAGGAACTCGTTATTCAGAAAGCATGAATGCGACTGTTTTAGATGAAAATGGTCGTGCAGTTCCTGTCGTAATGGGCTGCTATGGTATTGGTGTCAGTCGCCTCTTATCAGCTGTTATGGAGCAACACGCTCGTCTCTTTGTCAATAAGACACCAAAGGGAGACTATCGCTATGCTTGGGGAATCAATTTTCCAAAAGAATTGGCACCGTTTGATGTGCATCTAATCCCTGTAAATGTCAAAGACGAGGAAGCTCTTGCATTGACAGAACAACTAGAAGCGGAGCTGCTCAAAGCTGGCTACGAGGTCTTGACAGATGATCGTAATGAACGTGCTGGTGTGAAATTCAGCGATAGTGACTTGATTGGCCTACCAATCCGTGTGACGATCGGGAAAAAAGCTGCTGACCGCATCGTTGAAGTCAAAATTAAAGCGACAGGTGATACCATTGAAGTGCATGTTGACAATCTTCTTGAAACACTTGCAATTTTAACGAAGAAAGATAAATAAATAGGTCTAAAACAAGAGCTAAATTATCATTCAAAAAACAGGAAAAATCTTAATTGGAGACAATCCGAAAGAGATTTTGCCTGTTTTTTTTGAGTTGATACTTTGCGTCGACTTGTTGGCGTGGGACAAAGAAGGACTGTTGAGGGAAATGTGTTTTACTTTGCTTTCATTTTTTACTATTTGAAGATAAAAAATAACTTTTTAGGGCATCTTCTGAGGAAACCTTTGAAATATTTTATACTAAAAAGGTAGAAAAAGGAGTTGAAATGAGAAAGATAAAAAATATTCTTCAAATGAGTTTGCTAATCGTTCTGACACAGATTGCTTTGGTATTGTTGACGATGCCGTTGTCCAAATCATTGACCTTTCAGCAGTCCAGTTTTGTATTTTTGTTCATTCTATTTTCTTGTGGCTTGCTTTATTTTCGCTATTTTTCCAGAGAATTAACAGATTTTAAATCAGAGCTCTTAACGGCTCATTACTGGTCCCTACTGCGATTATCCTATCTCATGATGGTATTTATCAATGCCATAGGAGCTTATCTGATGATATTGGAGGGGATGGTAGTAGCGTCAGAAGGTCAACAATTACTCCTGAGCCTGTTTGTCCACTCGTCCCTTTTCTTACTAGGTGTTGATATAGTAGCTCTCGTGCCTGAGGTACGGTCATCCATTATTCATTTTTTTGTGTCAAAAGGTCAAGCACGAACGAGTTTTGTGATAGGGAGTTTGTTGTTTATCCTTTTACGAAATCCAGCTGATTTAACTTGTTTTATTGTTTATACAGGTTTAGGGAGTTTACTTTCTTTCTTGATTTCCAAGCCAACTCTTCGTTTGGAATTCTCCATTTTCAGTCATTTGGTGCGCAATAGCTTCTCCCTTCTTTTCTTGATTATTTTTTGGTAAATTATTTTGTAGAAATTCCACTTCTATGATAAAATGAGAGCATTATAGATTGGATGAGAAGAGCAATGATACAAAAAGAAAAACAGTTAGAATGGTTGCAGCAGCACCAAACAAAAGAGCCACATTTGGGCTTAGAAAGAGTGCGACGACTATTATCGCTGCGAGGCAATCCTCATTTACAAATATCAGTCATTCATGTGGCAGGTACCAATGGAAAAGGCTCAACGATTGCACATTTACGTCAGCTATTGCAAGCAAAGAAGTTGTGTATTGGAACGTTTACATCGCCTTATCTTCTTAACTATAATGAGCAAATTGCAATCAATGGTTTGCCTATTTCAGGCGAAGACTTTTATTCTTTGTTGCAATCTTATCAAGAGTTATTAAAAAAGCAGGCAGATGATACGATATTGCAGGAAATAACAGAGTTTGAGATTATCACGGCATTGGCTTATGATTATTTCTGCCAGCAAGAGGTAGATGTAGTCATAATGGAAGTAGGTCTAGGTGGTTTGTTGGATAGTACCAATGTGTGTCAACCGGATTTGACAGCTATTACGACAATCGGACTAGATCACACGGCTATTTTAGGTGCCACACTAGCAGACATTGCAGAGCAGAAGGCAGGTATTATCAAAGAGAGGGTGCCAGTGGTGACAGGCAAGATTTCTTCAGAAGCACTGGCAGTTATTCACACTATTGCTCAGCAACATCAGGCTTCTCATGTCCGCTATGGGAAAGATTATCAGGTAGAGTCTGTGCAACGCTTGGCAGAAGGAGAAAAATTTCGTTTTTCAAATGCATTTCGACAGAAAGAAGGCTATCAAAGTGCTCTTTTGGGCGTTCATCAAGTTGAGAATGCAGGACTTGCACTTGAATTATGCGATCAATATTGCTACTTGAAAGGTTTACCATTGTTGAGTGAAAATGAGGTGCGACGAGCATTGAAACAAACGTATTGGCCTGCTCGCTTGGAGAAAATTACAAATGCACCGTTGATTTTGCTAGATGGTGCGCACAATCCTCATGCAATGAAAGCTCTGATAGCTTCCCTAGAAAGCTATTTCCCAGATTATCAAAAGCACATTTTATTTTCTTGTATTCAGACCAAGGCCTTGGATGAAATGGTTGCTTTGTTAAAAACTGTTTCCAAATCTCAGTTATTTCTCACTACATTTGAGGATTCACGGAGTTTTTCAACAGAAGAAATGCAAGGTTTGGCAAAGCGAGAAAAGTTAGCATATGTAGAGTGGTTGCCTTATTTGGAGCAATACAAAAAAGTCAAGCATGGAGAGAAAGAGCTGCTGCTCATCACAGGCTCTCTCTATTTCCTTGCAAATGTGAGAAAATATCTAATAAGCGATTAGGTAAAAGGAGGTTTTCTAAATAGTTAAAATGTGATAGAATGAAAGAGCAATTCATTTGCACAGAGTAAGTGGTCTGCGTTAAGTGTGTATGGATGGGATGTTGCCATACAACGAAACATTTGTGCGGTAGACCATTGCATCCGCTGTCATTTTGACGGCTCCCGAAAGAAAAGGAGCGAATATGAAAAAAAAATCGCCAAAGTTATCGGTGCAACTATTGGTTGCCCTCGCAATGATCGTGGCTCTTTGTTTTGTCTTAGAGAAGTTTTCAATCTTTGTCATCCCTCGTTTGTTGAAGCTGAGCCCAGCTTTCATTGGTTATACCCTTATGGGAAGTGTCGCTGGTCCGATTTTATCTGGTTTGGTTTCTGCCGTATATGATATGCTTTCCTTTTTCTTTTTGAGTCAGGGACAACCATTCATTATCTGGTTTACATTGATTGAAGCCTTGCAAGGTATTCTCTATGGTTATTTCTTTTATGGCAAAGAATTACGATTTGAACGGAAGAAAGACTGGCTTTGGGTGACACTAGCAACTGTCGCTGTTATGGGAGTGGGGACCTTTACCTTAACGCCCTTAGCTCTCCATTTACAATATGGAGTACCCTTTGTTGCACTATACGCTACTCGGGCATGGTCTGTTTTTGAAATTCCTTTACGAGTATTTGTGACAATGCTCATTGTCCCACAGTTGCAACGAATCCCCGAATTACGTAAGTTAATGGGATTAAACAATAAGTAAAAAAATGAGAGCAGAAAAAGGCTGAGACATCACTGTCCACAGCCTTTTCAAATACGAATTTTTAATCTAACGTATTAATAGTTTTTTATCAAATCAACGGTTGAACGATCCAATTTCTTAACAAGAGCTTGTAAGAAAGCTTGAGCTTGTAGAAAGTCGTCCATTGCGTAGAGTGTTTGATGAGAATGAATGTAACGTGCACAAACACCAATAGTTGTAGAAGGCACACCACCGTTTTTGAGATGAGCAGCGCCTGCATCGGTTCCGCCTTTGCCACAGTAGTATTGATACTTGATGCCTGCTTCTTCTGCCGTTGTTAGAAGGAAATCTTTCATATTTGGCAACATGAGGTGACCTGGGTCAAAGAAACGAATCAGAGTCCCTTCTCCGATAGCTCCTTGATCTCCGTAAATGTCGCCAGCAGGCGAACAGTCCACTGCAAGGAAAACTTCTGGGTCAAATTTGGTCGTTGAAACATGAGCGCCACGCAAGCCAACTTCTTCTTGAACATTTGCTCCAACATAGAGTTCGTTGTCAAGCTTTTGTCCAGCTAGAGCTTGAACCAGTTCACTCACCATGAGGACACCATAACGATTGTCCCAAGCCTTTGAGATAACGTTTTTCCCATTAGCTGTGAGAATAGCAGAGCTGTCTGGTACAATCGTATCGCCTGGACGAATGCCGTAGCTTTCAGCTTCTGCTTTATCAGCAAATCCACCGTCAAAAACAATATCTTCAATCCTTGGTAGACTTGGTCCACCTGTTCCACGAGTCAAATGTGGAGGAACGGATCCTGAAATGACAGGAATTTCAACTCCAGAGCTAGTAAAAAGTTTAAAGCGTTGGCTGCTAACGACGAGTGGATTCCAGCCACCAATTTGCACCACACGAAAAGTTCCGTCGGGTTTGATTTCACTCACCATGAAGCCGACTTCATCCATGTGGGCAGCTACTAAGACACGCGGTGCATCAATAGCCTCTGAATGTTTTGCTCCGAAAATGCCTCCTAAGCCGTCTGTTACGATTTCGTCCACATGAGGAGTCATTTTTTTACGTAAATAATTGCGAACAGGCGCTTCATGCCCTGAAACGGCAGCAATTTCTGTTACTTCTTTGATTTTTGAAAATAATTCTGACATCTTTAACCTTCTTTCTGTTCTTATTTTATCATTTTCTATCATAGTTGGGTAGCATTCAAATATAAAAAACAGTAGTGTTTCGATTTGTCCCAATTTATCTTTTGTGTTAAAATATTGTCATGAAAGCTAAAAAGATTCTATTAACAACGGCTGCACTTGCGGGAGTAGGGCTTGCAGCTTATGCTACTAAAAAAACGTTGGACGAGCGAAAAGAAGCTGAGCGGCGTGAGCAATTAGTTGCGGAAATTCGGAAAAGTTTGTCTGAGCTAGGCGATATTGCCACACTATATGTGCAGTTATACAAGTCAGATGAGCATCGATTGGTTGGTGGTGTGGTGTATGAAGATGATCGGCACATCACATTTGTATATGAAAATGGCGAATTGACCTATGAGGAAGAACAATGATGATTCCAGCAAATATAGAAGAATTGGCATCATTTGTGAAACGCGAAGGAAAGATTGTGTTCTTTTTCACAGCCGAGTGGTGTGGAGATTGTCGTTTTATTAAACCTTTTTTGCCTGAGATTGAAGCAGAAAATCCTGATTTTACCTTTGTTGAGGTCAATCGTGACGATTATATGGAAGTTGCCAAAAAGTGGGATGTGTATGGGATTCCTAGCCTAGTAGTCCTAGAAAATGGACAAGAAATTGGTCGTTTTGTTAATCGCGAGCGAAAAACGAAGACGCAAATCAATGAATTTTTAGCCCAGTTAAACTGAAGATATAGGAGAAATAATGATTTTTACATATAATAAAGAGCACGTTGGAGACGTGCTGATGGTGATTGTTGCAGACGGTCAAGGAGTTAAGTTAGCTGCTGAACGCAAGGGAAACGTAGCGCGTATTTATCGTTTGGACAATGGAGAAACAGTTGCTTGGAATATTTTTCAGGTTTCTAATCTTTTTAATATTACCGAACGTGGGCAAGTTTTTCTGACAGATGAAGAAATTTCAATTCTGAATCAAGAATTAAGCCAAGCAGGTTTTGAACCAGAATTAGTCAATGATCTTTCCCCAAAATTTGTAGTAGGTGAAATTGTGAAAATGGTAGCTCATCCAGATAGTGACCACCTTAATATTTGTCAAGTAAAAGTAGCAGCAGATAAAGTGGTTCAAATCGTAGCAGGTGCGCCTAATGCTAAAGTAGGTCTCAAGACGATTGTGGCGCTTCCGGGTGCTATGATGCCAAAAGGAAACTTGATTTTTCCTAGTGAGCTGCGTGGAGAAGAGAGTTTTGGTATGATGTGTAGTCCTCGCGAATTGCAGCTGCCAAACGCTCCGCAAAAACGTGGGATTATTGAATTAGCAAGTTCAGAAGTGGTAGGAACAGCATTTGATCCAACTAAGCATTGGCAAGGGTAAAATAGAAATTAAGTTTTAATCGTGAATTTTCACGATTTTTTCTTTTCTCTTACGAATAAATAGTTAGGAGGAAAAGAAAATGTATAATAAAGTAATTTTAATTGGTCGCTTGGTGAATACACCAGAGTTAAACAAAACAGCTAATGATAAATCTGTGGCGCGTGCAACACTTGCTGTCAATCGTCGCTACAAAGGACAAAATGGTGAACGAGAAGCGGACTTCGTCAATGTTGTTGTTTGGGGTAAGTTAGCCGAAACTTTGGCAAGTTATGCAAGTAAAGGCAGCTTGATTTCACTAGACGGCGAACTTCGCACTCGCCGTTATGAGAAGGACGGAGTGACGCATTATGTCACAGAAGTGCTTTGCAATGGTTTCCAGCTATTAGAAAGCCGTGCACAGCGAGCTATTCGTGAGAATAATGCTGGTGCAGATTTGGCAGACTTGCTTCTGGAAGAAGAGGAATTGCCATTTTAATAAAGATAAGCTAGGCTGGACAACATCCAGTCTATTTGTCTCTAGTCAGCGAAAAAATTAGCATTTTATGCTTTCAATGATGTATGAATAATATGGGCAAGATAGAAGTCAACAGTCTGAGAATTGCATTTAGTTTTAACTTGAGTTTAAAAACAAGGAAGTTAGGGGGATTTTTCAAGTTTTCACACTTCTTTTTCTTGGCGAGGTTTTGCTTTTTTGTATAAATATAATATAATAAACCTAGATAAAACAAAGTTTTCTGTTTAAGATTGCTGTTAATAAGGAGAAAAAATGGGAGCAGGTAAAGGACAAAAGCAATATCGCTATTATCGTAAATATCTATTATTTTTTCTGTTTGTCTTCGTCTTGGCTGGCTTAGTTTTCCTCTATGTAAAAGGGAATTCATCAGATAGCAAGCAGGTCAAGATAGGAGTGACCTATATGACGATGAACAATGATTTTTATAAAACCTTGAATGCTGAAATTGAGAAAAAAACGAATCAGCAGGGGAGTCGACTTTATGTACGAGATCCGGAATTAGACGAAGACAAGCAAAGTCAGCAAATTGATTATTTTGTTCAAGAAAAAGTGAATGTGATTGTTATAAACCCAGTTAAGAGTGACAGTCCAAAGATTCTGACTTCTTTAAATAAAGCCAGAAAAGCGGGAATCAAGATCATTGTCGTGGATGCACCTGTTAGCAAAGATGCTAAAGTTGATACTACTATTGTGTCAGACAATTATCAGGCTGGTGTGTTGATAGCTAAAGACATGATGAAACGTTTGTCTAGTGCGAATATTTTGCTGTTGGAGCACCATAACGCAGTATCTGCTATGGATCGGATTCAAGGGTTTTTAGATACGATTAAGGGGCACTCTGCCTATCAAGTGGTTTCTGAACGGGAAACATTGGGGCAGACCGAAGAGAGTATGCCGCAGGTGAAAAAAGCGTTGGCTGAAGGGATGCAATTTAACGTCGTGATGTCCTTGAATGACCGTGCGGCTATTGGTGCTCTTGCTGCTATTAAAGACCAAGGAGTGACAGATAAGATTGCTATCTATGGGGTAGATGGCTCACCTGATATTAAAAATTTTTTGGCGAATACCAATGATATTCAAGGGACGGTTGCTCAGTCTCCGATTCAAATGGGTAGAAAGGTGACAGAAGTGATTGAGCGCATGATGAAGCATCAATCTTACAAAAAGGAGTACCTGATTCCTGTTCATTTGGTGAATAAAGATAACATCGGGCAATATACAATTACAGGGTGGCAATAATGAGACGAAATAAAAGTATTTTTTATAGCAAAATTGCTTTAATGGTCATCAATTTTATTGCCATTGTTTATAATGCCTCTATTTATCTTTTTGCGACGAATTACGTGGTCGCAAGAGGTTATGCTCATTCACTATTGGGGCGTTTGGATGCTATCCCAGGCTCGCCGAGCTTTAGTTTTTGGATGTCGATTGCCTTTTATGCTTGCTTATTATTGGTTTTTTATTACCGTGAGAAGCATCCAAATCAGCTATCTGTTTATGATAAAGTAACTATTATTGAGATTTTGCTGATGTTAGTTATCTTTGCTGTCTTGCATTCTTCTTATAATGGTCTGATTCTCTTGGTTTTTGCGGATATTTTTTACGGTTCTAAGGAATTTAACACCTCCAAAGATCGGAAATATTGGTTTTCTTTTATCGTTTTGAGCTTTAGTATGTTGCTCGTATCCAACTATGACTTGATGTCGATTTTTGTTAAATTGCCTTCGTTAGATACTTATATTCGCTTTTGTCCAGAATCGATTCGCATGGCACTCCTTTTTGGAAAGAATTTTCTCTTTTCACTAAATCTGGTTGTGTTTATGATTTCTTTGCTCTTTTATATTTTATCTGCAATGACCGAAAAGCACCATATTGAAGAAGAGCTGCGGATGGCAGCGCAAGCCAATCGTGAGTTAAATAGTTATTTAGCCTTATCTGAAAAAATTGCAGAAGACCGTGAAAGAAAGCGGATTGCCAGAGAAATCCATGATACATTAGGGCATGCTTTGACAGGAATTTCAGCTGGGATTGATGCGGTTAAAGTACTGGTGGATATTGACAAAAATCGTGCTAAGGAGCAGTTAGAAAATGTTTCTGTGGTTGTGCGAGACGGTATCCGTGATGTGCGAGGCTCGCTCAATAAAATGCGTCCCGGCGCTCTAGAAAACAATAGTTTAAAAGAAGCATTGCTCAAAATTATTCGAGAATATGAAGCCATTTCTAATTTAGAAATTCATTTTCTCTATGAATGGGATACGATTGATTTGGATGTTGCAAAAGAAGATATTGTCTTTCGGGTGATTCAAGAATCCATTACAAATTCGGTGCGGCATGGACATGCCAAGACGATTTGGATTGAATTATTGGAAAAAGAAAATTATATCATGACCATTCAAGATGACGGGGTCGGCTTTGACGAGCTTCACTATGGTTATGGTCTCAAACAAATGCAGGAGCGTTTGGCGATTATTGGTGGGAGTGTTCATTTTGAAAATCGCAACGGTTTCTATACTCATATTGAAATTCCGAAAATAGGAGGAAAAAATGATTAAAGTTTTAATAGCAGATGATCAAGCCTTGATTCGTGAGTCTTTACAGATTATTTTATCAGCTCATGCAGATATTGAAGTGGTGGGAACAGTCGGTGACGGCAAGGAAGTGCTCGAAAAACTTCACCATGTACATCCAGATGTGATTTTAATGGACATTCGAATGCCTGTTATGGACGGTGTTCTCTGTACAAAGGCAGTCAAAGAACACTATCCAGATATCAAAATTATTATTCTAACAACTTTCGATGACGATGATTTCATTTTTTCAGCATTGAAATACGGAGCTTCTGGTTACATTTTAAAAGGAGTTTCTACTGAAGAATTGCACCAAGCCATTCAAACGGTTTACAAAGGCGGAGCTATGATTAATCCGAACATTGCTACCAAAGTGTTTAAAATTTTTTCACAAATGGCGCAGTCCAATTTTGCTATTTCTGTTGCGGAAGAAAATGTGGAAGACATGAGTCAGACTGAGTGGAAGATTATCCAACAAATTGGTTTTGGAGTTTCAAACAAGGAAATTGCAGCGAAGTTGTTCTTGTCTGAAGGGACAGTGCGGAATTACTTGTCAGGCATTCTGACGAAATTAAATTTGCGAGATCGCACGCAATTAGCTATTTGGGCTGTGCAGACAGGTGTTACCCAACGTGATTTTAGTAAGGACAATGACAAATGAAGTGGCGGATGAGGTATTTGACGATGTTCGTCTCGGCTCTCCTTTTAGTGACCCTTAGCTTTGTTTTATGGACTTCCAATCAAAAAAAGATTTTGCGAATTGGAGTGTATGCAGGCAGCAGCTGGGACGTTCCGAATAGTCGTGAGAATAGAGTATTAGACAATATTATCCGCCAATTTGAAAAGTCACATCCCAATGTCAAAGTCATCTATGAGAGCGGCATTCCTAAAAAGGACTATGACAATTGGCTAGCAGAAAAGATTCTAAAAGGTGAACAACCAGATGTGTTTATGGTGCCTGAAAATGATTTTTCTATGTTAGCGGCTTCTGGGGCTTTTATATCCTTGGATTCTTTGATTAGTAAAGAGGAGGCTGCGGCTTACTATCCAGTTGCTTATCAAGCTGGACAATATCAGGGACACAGTTATGCTTTACCGATTGAAAGCAATCCTATCATGATGTGTGTCAATAAGGATTTGCTGGAAAAAGAAGGCATTTCAATTCCTGACTCTAATTGGACTTTAGAGGATTTATATGCGATTTGTCAAAAAGTAACAAAGGATACAGATGGTGACGGTCTGATTGACCAGTATGGCATTACGGATTATACTTGGAAACAGGCTCTGGTAGCTTATAATGGGCATTTGAGAAATCAAAGTGGTGTCAATGTTGATAGTGTGGAAATGCATCAAGCACTCTCTTTTATCAGTAAATTGGATTCATTAAATCAACGGTACAAGGTAACGTCAAATGATTTTGATGAAGGTAAGGTCGCCTTTTATCCAATGAGTTTGGCTCAATATCGAACCTATAAACCCTATCCCTACCATGTGGCAAAATATTCTAGATTTTCTTGGACCTGCATTCCTATGCCGGCCGCTAAAGCGGGCATTCCTGCGACCCAAGTGAAAACATCTCTTTTTGCTATGTCTTCAAAGACAAAACAGGACAAATTAGCTTGGGAGTTTATGAAATTGCTGTGTCAAAATCATAAAAATCAGCAAGAGCTATTTGCAAAATCACAAGGGACCTCTGTCTTGACTTCCGTAGTTAAAAGCAGTCAGACGAAAAAGATTTTACAGGCAGATGACTTTGGACTGGATTCGCTGACATCGCAACGACTGGATCATATGATGAAGCATTCGGTGTTAGATATTAGCAGAGACTTAGATTATCATTCTTTGGAACGACTGGATTATTTACTAGGAAATGCTCTCAAAAACAATGAAATAGACAGTATCTTACCAAGTATTCAAAGGGAAATGGAAGAAACAGGCAAATAGAGATTTAACGAAGAATAAATATCAAAATAGTCAGATGAGAGATTTAGCTCAAAACTGGCTATTTTTCTTTTTGAAAAACTATATGACATTTGTCATATTTTAACTAACAAATGTCATCTTTACAAAGTGACATTTGACAATGTGAAACCGGTTCCAGATTTAGTAAAATAAAGACAGAAATGAAGGAGGAAAGAACATGAAATATCTAGTACTAGTCAGTCATGGTGGACTAGCAGAAGGTGTGCAAAGCTCATTGAAGATGTTTGCTGGTGATAAGACCGACCAAGTCATTGCAGTAGGTCTAAAAGAAGGCAAATCCGTTGATGATTTCGCTCTTGACTTTCGTCAAGCGTTAGCAAATCTGGGAACAGAAGATACGGTTTTGGTGTTGGCAGACATTGTCGGAGGAAGCCCTTTGACAACAGCTTGCAATGTTTTATCAGAACTTGGCAAGTTAAACACTGCAGTCGTACTTGGTGGTCTCAATTTGACAATGGCACTCACAGGATTAGTGATGAAAGATATGTTGGAAGGAAAAGAATTGGCACAAGCCATTCTCTCAGAAGCATCCGCAGCTCTGCAAGAATTTGATGTGACTGCTAGTGATGAAGATGACGAAGATGACATTTAAGAAGAAATAAAAGGAGATTTATCATGACAATTTCATTTGTGCGTATTGATGACCGTATGATTCACGGTCAAACAGTAACTCGCTGGGCAAAGGAATATCCTTGTGACGGTTTAGTTGCTGTCAATAATGCTGCAGCAGGAAATGCAGTTTTAAAGCAAGCCTATAAAGCAGCTTCTGATAAAAAAACATTTGTTTGGACAAAAGAAGCATGGAAAGAAAAATCACAAAAGGTATTGGATTCCGATAGTCGCTATTTCTTGATTACTAAAAATCCAATTGATATGAAAGAAATACTAGTTGATCAAGGTTTTGTGCCTAGTGATATCAAAGAAATCATCGTTGGTCCAGCCAATGACCGTCCAGGAGCTATTAAATTAGGAAATAATCAATCCATTACACAGGAAGAAGCGGAAGCACTTGAAGCGATTCAAAAAGCTGGCTATAAAGTGAAATTCCAACTCTTACCAGATGTGTCTATTGGCTACTGGGACGATTTCAAATCTAAATTTGGTTTTTAAAAAAATATAATAAGCATTAAGGAGGCTTTATTATGACAATTTCGTGGTTTCAAGCCGCTTTACTAGGATTATTTGCCTGTCTATCATCTATGCCTGGTTTAGGTGGTACTTCCATTGGTAACTATACTCTTGGACGCCCACTTGTAGGTGGCTTAGTTTCAGGACTGATCCTAGGAGATGTGAAATTAGGTATCATCTGTGGGGTTGCGATGCAGCTCGTTTATATCGCTTTGGTAACACCTGGTGGTACGGTTTCAGCTGACGTGCGTGCGGTTTCTTATATTGGGATTCCTCTGGCAATGGTTGCCATTCAATCGCAAGGACTATCACTTGACTCTGCAGACGCTGCTAACTTGGCTAAATCAATGGGAACACTCGTTGGTACAGTCGGTACAGTTCTTTTCTACGGTACCGCTACTATGAACTTGCTTTGGCAACATATTGGTTGGAAAGCTGTTGAAAAAGGTGAATTTAAACGCCTGTACATGGTAGACTGGGGCTTCCCATGGATTTCCCATTTAGTATTCTCATTCTTTCCAACGCTTATTATGTGTAAATTAGGTGCCGATGCGGTTACTGCTTTAAAAACAGCTCTTCCATTGGATGGTATTCCAATGAAAACCCTCTTTACAGTCGGCTCTCTCCTTCCATGTGTCGGAATTGCCATCCTCTTAAAACAAATCGTTGAAAAAGCTGTTGATTTCATTCCATTCTTTGTTGGATTTACTTTAGCAGCTTCACTAGGACTTAACCTTGTATCTTGTGCAGTGATTTCATTGATTTTCGCAGTATTATTCTATGAAATTCAAATGGCTAAAAATGTAAGAGCACAAGCAGCTTCAAGTGCAAGTTTTGATGATGACGACGATGAGGAGGATATTTAAAATGGTTAAATTAACGAAAAAAACATTAGGAAAATCTTTCCATCATTGGTATTATGGGAACTTAACTTGCTTCTCACAAGAACATATGCAAACATTTGGTTACCTAGCTTCAATGCTGCCAATCGTGGAAGAATTGTATCCTAAAAAAGAAGACCAAGCAAAAGCAATGCATACTTACACTGCATTCTTCAACACAGAACCTCAATTAGGTGCTTTGATTGTAGGAATTACAGCTGGTCTAGAAGAGGCGCGTGCTAATGGCGCTGATGGAGTGGATGACGAAACGATCAACGGTCTTCGTGCTGGTCTGATGGGACCTGTTGCAGGGATTGGTGATTCACTGATTGTTGGTACCTTGATTCCGATTATACTAGGTATTGCTCTCGGTTTGTCAAATGGTGGCTCACCACTTGGTGCAATTTTCTATATCGTTGTTTGGAACTTGCTCGCTTACTTCGGTATGAAATTTGCCTACTTTAAAGGCTATGAACTTGGTGACAAAGCAGTTGAATTTCTTGTCGGACCTCAAGGACAAGCTATCCGTAAGTCTGTTTCTATCATTGGTGGTATGGTTATCGGTGCTGTTGCAGCGACATGGGTACCTGTTAAGACAGCTTTCAAATTGAAAGACTCTTCAGGAAAAGCTTTCTTGGTACTACAAGATCAATTAGACGGTGTCTATCCAGGTCTATTGACAGCTTTGTTTATCGTCTTTTGCTGGTGGTTGATGGCGAAGAAAAACCTTTCACCAATTAAAGTAATGTTGCTTCTCGTTGTAGTAGCTTTCCTTGGTGTATTGGTTGGCTTCTTCAACCCAGGATTGAAATACTAAATAGGAGAAAAATATGACAGAACAAGAATTGATTCAAGGATATGAAACGGAAATTCAATACCAAAAACACATGATTGAAAATCTAGGGCGTTGGTTTAGTCTCTTCTTTACTATTGCTAGTATCGGTCTTGTTCTGATCTATTTCTTCCGTCAAACCAATCTCATTGCCTTTGTTCTTGGAATAATTCTAGCAGTGTTGGGAATATTAGCCATGCTTGTCTTTGGTTATGGTATTTACAAAGGACGACTGAATCTTCAAAGAGTTATTGATGATTTTGAAGAAAAATTAAGATTGGCTCGATAAAAATTTATTTGCTTTCCCCCTAAAAACTTTGTCGTTTGACAGAGTTTTTTTCTTGACTATTTCTGACCAAGTGATACAATAGAAAATGTAAATATTAGCACTCGCACTTGTAGAGTGCTAAAACAAGATATTGGAGGTAAACAAATGCTTAAACCATTAGGCGACCGTGTGGTCTTAAAAGTAGAAGAAAAAGAACAAAAAGTTGGTGGTTTTGTCATTGCAGGTGCAGGACAAGACGCAACAAAGACAGCAAAAGTTGTAGCTGTCGGGGATGGAATTCGTACACTCAACGGTGAACTCGTTGCGCCAAGCGTAAAAGCTGGTGATACCGTTCTTGTTGAAAGCCACGCGGGAATTGATGTTAAAGACGGCGAAGAAAAGTACCTCGTTGTCAATGAAGCAAATATTCTAGCGATTGTTGAATAAATTAAACATTTATAGAAAGAGGAATTGTAAAAATGGCAAAAGATATTAAATTTTCAGCAGATGCAAGAAGCGCCATGGTGCGTGGCGTCGATATTTTAGCAGATACCGTTAAAGTAACCTTAGGTCCTAAAGGCCGCAATGTTGTTCTTGAAAAATCATTTGGTTCACCACTCATCACAAATGACGGTGTTACCATTGCAAAAGAAATCGAATTGGAAGATCATTTTGAAAATATGGGAGCTAAGTTGGTGTCAGAGGTTGCATCAAAAACCAATGATATCGCAGGTGACGGAACAACTACTGCGACTGTGTTGACCCAAGCAATTGTCC
>OHAS01000956.1_pt1 | contig 23961 bp, 20 predicted proteins | sample 1577131 | NCBI WGS metagenome assembly OHAS01 (sample SAMEA3541566, study PRJEB24748) | human gut metagenome | biome: human gut; feature: human-associated habitat; material: faeces | place: China | collected 2012 | reverse complement strand
CGGATCAATAAGACAGCCGCAGCCATAAGGTACATGAATCATCGGCAATACTTCAGTAACTACACGCACATATGCAGCGATGACTTCCGGGCCTACCGATGTCAGATATGGACGGTCACCCTCATTCGCAAAGACTACCGCATCCACGCCATTTTCCATTAGAATTGCCGCATCATGTTTTAAGCGTTCGATATTCTTTTCGATCGTTGTCTCCCCATTATAATAAGGTGTGCCAGGTAAAGGCAGCAGATGCAGACAGCCGATAATTGGTTTATCACATCCATATATTTTCTTGTGTTCTTCTAAATAGTTCATAAATTTAATCCTTTCTTATGCTAAGATACCAAAGAAACCAAGCACAACTGAAGCAAGCATTAAAGAAATCATGATTTTAGTCGGTTTCCAGCCTTTTCTCAGCATATAGACCACAACGCCAAAAGTTGCGACTGATAACAAATTGGGCAGAATTGAATCAAGCATGCCCTGAACTTCTGTTGACATTCCTTGCAGCGAATAGGTTAAAACGGTTTTTACTGGAATATTATTTGCAATCAAGCCACCGAGGATCATCATACCCAAAGCTCCTAAAGCCTCTGTCATATCCTTAATCATGCCATTGCCTAGAATCTTCATAATGGCTGTCTTACCAAATTTATAACCCTGGAAATAGAATAAGTGACTGACACCCAACGCATAAGCCGAGAAGCCTAAAACGAAAATCAGAACACCAACAATTGAACCTTGTACAGCCATATCAATAGCAATTGAAAGCAGAATAACCTTAACCAAGCTTTGCGTGATTGAATCACCTAAGCCCGCCAGCGGGCCCATTAAACCTGTTTTCAAATTATCGATCGTTTCATCATCAATATCCTGACCGTTAGCTCTTCCTTCTTCAAGGGAAGCTACGATGCCCGGAATCACCGCACCCCATGTATTTTCAGTATTATAGAATGTCAGATGCCGTGTCATACCTTCCGCTAGCTTTTCTTTATCATCACCGTATAATCCCTTTAATACAGGAATCATTGACTGACAGAAACCAAGTCCCATCATACGCTCATAGTTATAACAGATTTGACCCCAACAAACCCAATACCACCAAGATTTATTTAGATCTTTCTTCGTCAAAGTAATTTGATTTTCAGTTTTAACAGTTTCTTCCATATTAAGCCGCCTCCTCTTTCTTCTTGAAATACAGATGCAGCAAGCCGCCCGCTACACCTAAGATTGCCAATGACATCGTATTAGCGCCAAAATATGAAGCAAATACAAAACCAATCAGCAAATAAGGCAGAATTGATTTCTTATAAATAGAATTAAACAACATACCTAAACCTAAGGCTGGAATCATATGCCCCATTAAAGAAAGAATCGTTAATAATTTCGCAGGTATATTATTCATTAATGTTTCTAATACCGGAGCACCAAAATATACGCATAAGAATACAGGAATAAAATAAGTCAGGAATGGAAATACTTGCTACCCGCCGCTATTCATTAAAATAACACCGCGAGTATCCCCTTTAGCCGCATACTTATCCGCAATATGCACCCAGATAGGATTTAATGACATTTTTGCTGTTGAACATAATGATCCTAATACACCCAGCGGAACGGCTATTGCCAAGCCAACTGATGCGTCAGCGCCTGAAAGCATTGTCATTAATACACCCAGATAACCAGCTAAAGCGAGATCACTTGGGATACTGCCGCCAATTGCTACTAAACCCAAATATGCCATCATAATTGTGGCACCTACTTCTAAACCATAACCTAAATCCCCCAGAACAAGTCCCCAGAATGCGCCTGCAATGATTGGAGCACCAAAATACAATGACCATCTTGACCACATTGGCGCACCAGATGAAATAATCCAGCACAACAACCCTGCAATAACTGCATAAACCAGCAACATAAACTCTACCACCTTTCTATATCATATTTTTGATATCTACTTTAGAATCTGTATAAAGCATCTGGAGATAAACGGTCAGGCCTTTTTCCATTAATTCTTTAACCATATCAATTTCAGCGGGATTTAAGTTTACATTCTTTGAAATTGATTTACGGCCAGCTAATGAACCTAAATTACCCAGATTCACTTCCTTGATGTCAAGCCCCTGTTTCACAGCATCTAAAACATACTGAATGCGCTTAAACAATAATAATACTTTTGCGGATGAATCTTTTTCCTGTTCAGCTTTATCAACAGCCTGCTGAACACTGTAAATCTCAATTTTGATACCAGAAGGTGCAGACAGCTGCAGCACCTGCTTCATAAAATCATCCTTGCAGATCTGATCATCAACGATCCATATCGTTGATACACCCAAATACTTTGTCCAGGATGTAATGATCTGACCATGTGCCAGTCTTTCATCAACTCTTGCTAATGTGAAATTCATTTTATTTCACCTCCTTGTTAATTTCAAAAGATTTTATTGATCCTGCCCCTACGGACAGCGCAAGCTCTTTTAATTCATGCGCATTCTTATAGGCTCTCTGACTGATACACTCAATCACTATTGCGAGATTCGTACCAGTGACCACCTCAATCGTTTTTCTATCAAACATATCATAGTAACATCTTGAAGCCTGAATAAAAGGACTGCCGCCAGCTAAATCAGTAAGTATCAGCAAACCCTCAGACGCCTGCTCACATTCCTTTTTAATCTTTTCGTAAAATGTTTCGATGTGATCATCAGCCTGAAGCCCAAGTACATGAACACCTTCAAAATCCCCCATAATCATTCTGGCTGTCGCTGTCATCTCCTTAGCCAGGTTGCCATGACTGACAATTAATAAGTTTGCCATTCTTCCACTTCCTTTGACACCATTATATGGTCATAAGACACACATGTCAAAAATACATAACCAGCAATACAGATTCGAAGTGTATCGTCAACATTTAAGACTTATGAGGGCTATTATAATGATAAACCTTGGAATAAAAGCATATTTTTATCAATTTTTTGTCATTTTTGATACAGAAGATGAAATATTTTTAAATATTATCAAACTTGTGTATTATTCATGATTAAAGTTTGATACAATTTTATTTAGAAAGGCTGTGATGCATATGGATACTAAGAGTTCAAGAAAAGAAAGAGTCTATCAGGTAGTACAGGATCTGACAAAAAAGGCAATAGCGGCTAAGAATTACAGTAATATCGGAATGGATGCTTATGTTATTTCCATTATATTAAAAATCGAGCGTTCCAATGCTTCTAAAGAGCTGAATGACTTATGGCGTGAAGGCAGATTAATTAAAATACAAGGCAGGCCCATTCTTTATCTGTCACTGGAGGATTTTGTAAATGCTTATCCTATTAAATATATACCAACCTTTATTCCTAAGGGAAAGCAGCTCTCTGATTATCTGGAAGCCGGTGATGAACCAACTAAAACAAAACATCAGGCTTCCTCATTTGATATGCAGGTAGGCGCCCGCGGATCACTTGTTGAACAAATTCTGTCCGCGAAAGCTGCTATTAATTATCCGCCTTATGGATTACCTACCTTATTGTGCGGAAATCTTGGCATAGGTAAAATGCAGTTTGCTCATGATATGTATGACTACGCGATGGAAACCGGTAAGTTTTCTCATAATGCTAATTTTGTGATTATTAACTGTATGGATTATACAAACAATGCTCAGCGGCTGCGGCTGCGTTTATTCGGAAGTTTAGAAAAGCGGACTAAGAACTTAATTGAACAAGCTAACGGCGGCATTTTATTCTTCGATGAAGTACAGAAGCTAGACAGCAAGGGAAAAGAGCTGCTGATCGATCTGATTCATAAGGGTACATATACTAAACCGGGGGAGTCACATCTTCGTGATGTTAACGCAATGATAGTAGCTTCAACAACTGAAGAAGCTGATTCAGATAATATTATTTCTGTTTCTAAATACTTCCCGGTCATAATCAGCCTGCCGGATATTGATCAGCGCGATATTAAAGAAAAGATTGAATTAATATTAAGCTATTTCAGTAAAGAAGCTAAAAACATTAAATTACCAATACGATTCTCTAAAGATGTCTTATTCTGTTTTGTTCAAGCCCGCTACAAGACAAATATTACTCAGCTGCGCAGTGAGATCAAACTTGCATGCTCTCGGGCTTATCTGGATATTCTAAAAAGCCATTCAAGAATCTTAACCATTTCCTTTCAGCATCTTTCTAATGATCTGCTTAACCGTACTTATAATGGTGACAGCAAAAAGAAAATCTCACTGATTCTGAATCAGTTCCCTAATGAAAATATCTTCTTTGATGAAAATGGTATGTGCAGTGATACGCAGTATTTATATCATGATGAGAATAACGTACACTTATTAGAGGATAATGAAGATAATATCGGTTTGTCTGAATATACAGCACAGCGTCTATCCCTTTTGAAAGTCATGCCGAAGCGTCAGCAGATTGCCATTAAAGCGATGCTCACACCTATCGCTGTTGATACAATCTATGAAATAACCACACGGGAAATGATTTTCACCAATTTAAATTTGAACTCTAATTTATTTATCGGGTTAATCTTGCAGGTAGCCAATGCTATTAAGCGTACTAAAAATAATATACCGGCACCTTTCACACCGGAAGTAAATGAACACACTCAGCCATTATTCACTGAACTAAGCAATGATATCGTACAAAGCATGAATGCTATCTATAATATCAAAATTAGTCAAATTGAAAAAGAAGGTATTTGTGACTTCTTATCAGCCATCTATCAGGTCTTATATCAAAAACCGATCGGTGTTTTAGTAATCAGTCATGGCAACTGCATAGCTAAAGAAATGGTGCGTTTTATCAATCCAACTGAAAAGGATAAATTCAGAATCGAAGCGCTTGATTATGGCTATGAAGAATCATTAAAAGCATTTTTGCTTAAGATTTATGATCGGGCACACTTTGTCAATCAAGGCTCCGGCGTACTTATTCTTACGGATATGACGCCCTTCACCTCTTTACAAAGCGCAGTATATGAAGCAACGGGGATAAAAACTGCTGTCATGACCGGCTTAAATCTGCCGATGCTGATAAAAATTGTTGATGAATTGCGCAGCAGTGATGCTAATTATACGATTTCACTTGATGCTTTTGAGAATTTTGAAAATCCGGTCATTGAAAACGAAGCCAGCAACTCTCAATTTATCCAAAGGCTGACAGATGATTTCCTTGGTGAAATATTAACCTTTATCAATCCGCAGAAGGCTGTGGATACTTTATTGGTTTCATTAAATGGCATCCTTGATGAACTGCATATTCAATCTGATGAATCGATTCTAGTAAAGTTTATCACCCATACAACCAGCATGTTGGAAAGGGTGATCCGCAAAGAACCGCTTGATTATCAGAAATTAAAAAGCTTCACAAAGGAACACAGCAAGCTGATACAGCTTATTGAAAATCACTTGCGTTATGTGAATGAAACCTTTGGTATTCAGATTCCGCCTTCAGAATTAGCATATATCACTGAAATCTTCATTCCATTGATTAAGGAACAGACATTATAATGAAAATTAGGGTGGTTCATAATGTTTAAAATCGGTGAATTTTCAAAACTGACTCAGGTTTCTGTATGCATACTTCGTTATTATGATGAAACCGGTTTATTGTAACCTAAACAAATTAACGATAAGAGTGGTTATCACTACTATACCGAAAGACAATTATTCTGCTGCAGAAAATTATATTACTTCGTGATCTTGACTTTAGGTAAATGAAATAAGTGAATGCATAAAGCAATGGGCTGAAGCCCAATCACCCGTATGCTTGTTCCATTATTCATATTTTACAATGCGCTGTTCAGCTTGATGAGAAGTATCTATCGTTTAGGATTGAAAAACTTAATGGCTTCAGTCATTTATGTTTAATTTGGCGGTTTGATGATTGTGATAATGATACTTGCCGCAGTATCATCGACTGTGAAGGTCCTTATGTTGAATGGAGGTCATGAGCATATTCGCGGCGCGTGCTCCTATGCGGCCTAACCCCATTGCTTTATCCATTGTCGAAATCTTATCGATCAATATGGATGAAGGGCTTATTACCCTTACTTACACAGATGCCAATGACGGTATACTCGTCCTGAATCTAATCCATATACACCAAACATGGATCGAATTGAAACACCCAAAATACCTAAATGGCGTCAGAAATGGCCTAAAAGCTATGAGGCATGCACTGAATTTGATTGTGCCAGTGTATTCAGCTTTTAATCAGCCTGCAGTATAAAAAATGATGAAACTTGGAAAAAAAACATCACTCTTTTTTAACGGCGGAGATAATTCTCATCGAAGATGAGTATCTCCATATATAGATTTATGAGTAACATCATCAACTTAACGCTGGTCAGCAAAGTATAAATCTAATAAAGTATACTTTATGCAACATCTCATCAATTTGAGATGGTAAATATTCGTTTCCTCGCATAATAAAAGCCCATACCTTCAGCGGTTTGAGCTTCATTCAATGTGCCTATAGATTGCTTTATAATGGTCGTCGCAGCCATTACGACACATCCAATTGACAATAGAAGTATGAAGATTTCCTGATTCGTCAAACTCATTGAATCACCTCATTTATGTTAAACATAAATTTATCATGTACGACCTATTATCCAATGTTCCTTTTTTATTAGTTCCAAAGAAACTATGATGACAAAAAATGGAGGTGTGCCATGAAGAAAAGCGATAAGCCGACCGTACTTGCATTAAGTTTGATCGTGTGCCTGAGTGAGATTTCATTCATTGCAGCGATGTTTTTACAGTTTGCATAACTGGTATCAATATTTGGCTTCTATTTAAGATTTATTTGAAGTTAAAAGTGAGGTACCGACAAAGAGAGTTACTCCTCGAAAAAACTATTTAATCAAAATCATTGAAAACCCCATGAAATCAAGGAATCTTTGCTTTGGACACGGTGTAACCAAAGCAATTTTTTCTTGTGTTTTCCCAGTTCTTTACATTTGCTCTCCTGTCTAACATAACCTCAATCAATTATAAAATTTTCTTAAAATCCTCAATAATCTTATCGGTATCAATACTACTTCCACCCACAGATTCTTTTATACCATAATACTTTATAATCAGCGATTTGATCTGTGTTTGAACATCTTCTTTTTTTTCAGCAATGTGCTTTTTATCAATAAAACTGTAAACATAACAAATGTAAAGTAAACGACAATTAATGAATAATCTTATATTCAATAAAAACAAGCAGTACGAGCAATCCAACTGAAATCGACAATGGCATTCTGCTTTGAAAAACCGGAACGTTCAAAAAAATCAAGCTTACATAGACAATCGCATCGAGTAAAATAACTAAAGTAAAAAAGATCCAGTTCAACCCAATGCTACCGATCATACTGCTTGCGATGTTGGTGATATAAGCATCTTTTTCTATCGTAACATGACAGTCAACTGCATCATGCTGCGCACATTGACGATTGCCCCAACCGCACCAAACATAAGGATTGAAACAGTGAACCCCAAGATCCAAAAACTATCCTGAAAAATAATTACCAGCAAACTCGATAAAGAGGCAATCAATATACCATATCCAAATCGTATAAATGCATTTTGTAGTTTTGACTTTATAAAAGACAGTGTCATCCTTACCACCTTTTCCATAATAGAAATCTCTCTCTTTTCTAACACAGACCTCTGCTCCACGTGGAGCAATTTATAATCCTTCTATTACCATTGAAAAAAGATCACCCATTTATAAAGTGATCTTCTTTTTTTTATTTTACAGGACGCTCAATGTAACGGATTTTGTCTTGATTAAAAATAAAATCTTCTGTCAGACTTCGTTCTGCAGTTGCTCTATCCTCGAAACTATCAAGATTAATTTTCATTTGTTCTATCCATATACGCTCTTCTTCATTTTCTCGCTCAAGCTGCTGAATCTCATAATTCAAATTCAAATTATACTTTTCAACAAAGTACTCGTACCAATATAGAGAAGACCTGTAATCACAAATAAATAAATACAGCTTTTCTTCATCTTATTCGTCTCTATCCCAAAACTATACTTTATAAGACAGGGAATAAGTGACGAAATAGTTCTTAAGATTAACAGTATTTGTAAAGAATATGTTTACAAACGTAAAAAAACGCCCTATAATGAGCGTGAACAAACTGTCTCATAATGTAACCTTTTTTGTACAATTCACATTATGAGCCAATATATTAAAACAAATAAAAGAAGCTATCTTATTGAAATCCCTTTGAACTTCAATAATGATAGCTTTTAATTCATAACTTTTGCAGGTTTCAACAAACTGGCAGCTTGATCAATCGTCAATGGATGATAAAAATAATAACCTTGCGCATAATGATAATTCAGCTGTTTTAAAAGATTTACCTGTTCCTGCGTCTCTACACCTTCTACGATGATAATCTGACCTAAATCTTTTGCCATTTGTTTAATCGCTTTTAATATTGACATCGTACGCAAAAGGTTTTTTCTGTTGAATTGAATGAACTTGATATCCAATTTTAATACAGAAACTTCAATATCCTTCAGCATATTCAGCGATGAATAAGCACTTCCGAAGTCATCAATTGATATTCTAAAGCCCGCTTTACTTAACCGATCAATTGTGTCCGTAACAATTTTATAATCCTCAATATAGGCACTTTCGGTTACTTCCAGCTCAATCAAATCAGCCGACAGATCATATTTAGTTAATAATCCTTTAAAAATAGACAGCAGATCTAAAGAATAAAAATCAATTCGTGATACATTTACTGAAACCGGCACTACATGAAGCCCTTCTTTGATCCACTCATGCAGCTGACTGCAAACTAAATCCCATACAAATAAATCAAGCTGATGAACCGTCCGATTGCGTTCCAGAACAGGAATAAATACATCTGGTCCTACGATTCCATCATTAGGATGACACCAGCGGACCAAAGCTTCTAATCCGATCACTTCTCCTGTATCAATCTGACATTTAGGCTGCATATAACAAGTGAATTCCTTCTTTTTTAATGCCTGTCTTATTTCCTGTGTTAGAAATTGTTCACTCATCAGTTTTCTTTTCATATCGCAGTCATACTTGACAACCCGTTGGTCATGAATGCCTTCAATTGACTTTAATGCCAGCTGCGCACAATCATAAGCTTCAGCCGGACTCATTGAGTGATTAATTTCACAGATGCCGACTTTCAGCAAAAACTCTCTGATGGCATCTGTATATTTAGAAAATTCCTCAATTTGTTTCGCCAACCATTTTTCTAAATCGGCGGTAACCGGATATAACAGCGCAAAATCATCATTACCAAAATGACCGGCAATAGCCCCGGCACTTTCAGCCGCTTTTTTTATATCTCCTGCGAGCAAATTTAAGAGTCGATCGCCTGCTTTACGGCCATACCAATCATTATAAATCTTAAAATGTTCAATATCTAAGCTGATAATACACATGTGGTATTTATCATTTTCTTCGATGATTTCTGCCGCTTTTTTAAAAAAGGCATCAAAATTATATAACCCTGTTAATGGATGATACTCATTGTTAACTGGAAGACTTCCTTTTTTCATATTTACCCTTTCCCGCACATCGACTTGTCTGTATTTGTTCTAATCGACGATAAAAAAATTTGTTCCCAGTTTTTTCCTTTTTTCATTATATTACCTGTCAGCAGATTTTACAAGCTAACTGGCATGATACTCTTTATAAATCTGATTTTTTGATACACCCCGTTCTTTTGCGACCTTTTTAATCGCTTCATTCGTGCTGTATCCCTGTGAAATATATGAATTAATATGCTCATAAAGCGGCGGAAAGATTTCCGGCTGAATCACCGTTTCCTTGCTGCCTTCCATAACGATAACCATTTCACCTTTCAAATCATCAACAATTTCAATAATTTCCGATATTCTGCCGCGAATAAATTCTTCATGTTTTTTAGTCAGCTCTCTGCCTAGCCAGCTTTTCTTCCAGTTCCTTGCTGTACGCAAATGGCTTGTCATACTCTGCCTTTGATGCTTCAAGGTCATTCTGGTACTGCTCAATCTTCTTTTCAAAGAAATCAATGTTCTCATGGAGTCCATTGAACAGGTTTTCCAGCTTCACCATGCTGCCGACAGGACTTGTGGAAAGCTCTGCTTTATACTCTGTCTTTCCACGAAGCACCATATAATTGATGCCAAGGAAGTTCTTTTCCACAAGCAGCTCAAATCCGTGGAATTTACCGATTACAGTTGTCTCTCCGGTCTTACATTTACTGATTGCTTCAAGCATCATCGTTCCGCCATCCACACGCTCTGTGTAAGTTACTTTGCCTATGGTAATGGCAAATTCCGGATTATCAATCAGCTCTTTATCCCTTGCCTTTACATCCTCTCTTACATTGGCAAGCTTTTCTGTTGCTGTCTTAATCAGCTTCGGATACTTAATCATAAAGTTATCCTGCAAGCCATATCTCTGATTGTCATAGGATGCCTTTAAGAGCTTTAATCTCTGGACATCATTGTCAATCTCCATCTTTTCCTTGATTAAAGGATTGCCTGTGGCAACCGCTTTAATCTCTGCATAGGAAAGTGTTGCCTCGTCGATATCCTCACAGCTTCGGCTTACAGCCTTGCTTGTCATGACCTGACTGATGAATCGCTGCTTATTTTCAACAAGCGACCAGTTGTATGCATCAAATGTCCCTTTGGTGACATATCTGTAGATTGCCACCTCTTCATTTTCATTACCCTGTCGTATGCCTCGTCCTTCCCTCTGTTCAATAGAAGAAGGCTTCCAAGGGCAATCCACATGATGCATTGCAACAAGGTGTGTCTGCACATTGACACCTGTTCCACACTTGTCCGTTGAACCGATAAGAACCTTCTTTTTACCTGTCCTCATCTCCTTAAAAAGTGCGTCCCTTTGTGCATCCGTCTTGGCATCATGAATAAAAGCTATCTCATCTGCCGGAATACCATACTGGATCAGTGTTTCTTTCAGATAATCGTAGATGGTAAAGTCCTTATCTGGTCCCGGTGTGCCGATGTCCGAAAAAATAAGCTGGCAGCCTATATGACCGTTGGCATTTCCTTTCTCATATTCTTTCCAGACATTCTCCGCTACCTTATTGAGCTTTCCATCCGGATTATTTGGTGCATCCTTATCAATCAGTCTTGCATCTGTTCCAAGAAGTCTTGCCTCATGGGTAATCTTTAAGAAGTTATCCTCACTTGGATCTACTCCACCGCCTCTGATACGCTCTGCCCTCACAACAAAGTCTTCCATGACCTGTTTTACATACCAGTCAGGCTCCGACTCCACAATAATAGGCTTGCCTCCACGAAGTGCTGGCACATCAAGGTCAAGCATATCTGCTGTCTGCACATCTGCTACTTCACGGAAGATATTCATAAGCTCCGGCAGATTCGTAAACTTATTAAATCTGCTCTTAAAACGGAATCCGCTTCCCTCTACAGTAAGCTCAAGTGCTGTTGTCACTTCACCAAAGTTTGCTGCCCATGAATCAAAGTGATAAATCCCCATCTCTTCAAGTGCCGCTTTCTGTAAGTAAAGCTGCATGACATACATCTCACACATGGTATTGGATATCGGTGTACCTGTCGCAAATACAATGCCCCTGCCATCATTTATCTCAGACAAATACTGGCATTTAAGCTGCATATCCGTTGACTTCTTCGCTCCACTGCTGCTGATACCTGACACATTATTCATCTTGGAAAAAATCGCAAGGTTCTTAAAATTGTGTGCCTCGTCCACCATGATAGAGTCCACACCCAGCTCCTCAAAGGTTATAAGGTCATCCTTTCTGCTCTCATCAGATAGAGATTTCAGCTGTTCCTCCAGCTTTTTCTTCTGGCTTTCCATCTGTTTTACAGTCCATCTCTCTCCGTTACGCTCCTTCATCTCATCAATCGCATAGCTGATCTCATCAATCTGCTCATTGAGCATTCTTTCCTTTCTCTCTGCTGAGATTGGAATTTTCTCAAACTGCGAGTGCGACATGATGATACAGTCATAGTCACCTGTTGCAATCCTTGATACGAACTGCTTTCTGCGGCTTTTTTCAAAATCACGCTCTGTAGCAACTAAGATATTTGCTGACGGATAAAGCCTTAAAAACTCTGATGCTGTCTGCCCGATAAGCGGCTTTGGAACAACCATGATTGTCTTATTGGCAAGTCCGAGTCTCTTCTGCTCCATGCAGGCAGCCATCATCTCAAAGGACTTTCCGGCACCAACGCAGTGTGCCAACAGGGTGTTTCCTCCAAGAAGGATTCTTGCCACCGCATTCTTCTGATGTGGCTTTAACTCAATCGCCGGATTCATTCCCGGAAACTGTAAGTGGCTTCCATCATACTCACGCAGACGGATGTTATTGAATGTCTCATTGTAATATTCCACATACTTCTGTCTTCGCTCCGGCTCGGCAAACAGCCACTCCTTGAACTTTTCCTTGATCATGTTCTGCTTTTCCCTTGCAAGCATTGTCTCATTCTTATTGACTTCGTAATGATATTTGCCATCACCGTCATCAATCCTGTCCCTGACTGTTACAGTTTTAAGGTTCAGCGTATCCTCAAAAATAGAATAAGCATCCATGCGGCTTGTACCATAGGTCTTAGTAGCTGCCACTGAATGCTTATCCATGCTCTTATTCTCGATGAACCATTCCATGCTCATCTTATTTAAGTGTACCTGAATGCCTGTATTGTAAAACTGGCTTCTGACTGCCCTTGCCCGTCTTGGTGTATTGAGAAGCTCATAGATAAACTGCTCATAATCAAGCGGCTCAATCCATGTCGTACCAATCTTTACATCAATATCCGAGGCTTCAATCCATTCCGGCTGCACCTTTTCAAGTGCTGCCACATTTCCTGCAAATCTTTCTGCCTGCGGATTGTCTGTATCAGCCGCCATAGCCTTTGCTACACGAAGTTTGTCTCTCACATTTCCCGAAAGATACTCGTCTGCTGTCTCCCAGCCGATGTCGGGATTGTTCTCGTTGTAGCGGTCTGGATTTAGGAAAACCAGTCCGTCCAGCTCTTCCACAAGGACTGCCCTTCTAAGCTCTGCTAATGCATCATCACTTAGCGTTATCTCATCAGCTGTCTGTCCGGACTTTTCTGCAAGCTCTTCCTTTGCATTTGTAATATCCGGCTCATAGATAGAGAGCATATAGGCAAGGTTTACATATCCAAATTCATTGACGGATACATTTAATGCTTCCACAGCGGTCTCCACTCTGTCTATGACCGTCTTTGCCTTAATCGTCTGCTTATAAAACATATCCGCTTTTTTCACCTCCCCGTCTTCATTTACTTCCTCAAGACTGCAAAGAAGTGGGTAATCGCTGTCATCTCTGAAAGCTATTCTGTTTGCTTTTGAGGTAATGGCTCCATACTGCTTTATAAAGGCATCATATTTCACATTAAGAAGTCTCTGCTTATCAGAAAGCTCCTCCTCACTGCAGCCATCCATCTGGATATCAATCAGCTCTCTTGTTATCTGTCTGATTTCGTCAAGACTTCTGATTCTCTCCTCGGCAGTCTGTGATACTTCTTTTCTTACCATCTCGGAATTTTCCCTGTAATAGAGTTTTCCTTCAAAAAATGTGTAAGTGTAGTTTCTCACATCCGGATCAGCCGGGATAACTTCCTCCGTCTGCTCCGCCTCATCTGCCACTCTCTCAAAATCTGTCATCTGGGCTTTGATATTACCGATAGCTTTGTTTAATACTTCATACATATTGAAGTTCTCATCATCATTCACACAGACTGTATATCTGCTGTCCTGTCCGTAAATCCTTGTATCATATTTCATAGATCCAAGCATCATTTCCGGATGCTCTGCAAAATAAGAGTTGACTGCAATGCCATTCTCAGTCACACCAAGGTGTACCCAGTCCGGCTCAATATCAATCTTTCTCTCCCTCTTCTGCAGAAACAGGATATCTGCTGTCACTTCGGTTCCTGCATTATCTTTAAATGCAGTATTCGGAAGTCTTATCGCTCCCACAAGTTCTGCTCTTTCAGCCAGATACTTTCGGATAGTAGGATTTGCCTTATCAAGTGTTCCCTTTGTGGTAATCACCGCAACCATGCCTCCCGGTCTTACCTGGTCAAGTGCTTTTGCCAGAAAATAATCGTGGATACGGAAGTTATACTTGTTGTACTTTGGATCAAATACCTTGTAATCACCAAATGGCACATTTCCGACAACCACATCAAAGAAGTTATCCGGATATGTGGTATTCTCAAATCCTGTGATACTGATATTGGCATTCTGATAAAGCTGCTTTGCAATTCTTCCTGAAATGCTGTCAAGCTCCACCCCATACAGCTTACTTCTCTGCATAGGTGCCGGCATACTTCCAAAAAAGTTACCGATACCCATAGATGGCTCTAATACATTGCCGCCTCTGAAACCAAACTGGACAAGTGCCGAGTTCATGCACATGGCAATCTCCGGTGAAGTATAAAAGGCATTGTTTACTGTTGCCCTTGCAGCACTGTATTCCTCATCGGATAAAAGTTCTTTCAGCTCTGCATATTCTTTGCTCCAGCCTGCGTTTTCCTCGTCAAATGCCTGTGACAGTCCGCCCCATCCGACAAACTTCGACAGAACTTTCTGCTCCTCCGGTGTGGCAAGCCTGTTTTCTGATTCTATCTGCTTTAAAGTGCGGATTGCATCCATATTCCACTGATATCTGGTCTTGGCACCGCCTTTTTCCATTTCCCAGAGATTGTAATGGAAGTTGTGCTTCGTCTGCCCGGCAACATTCTTCTCATTTTCAAGACTTTCTACTTGCTGTACTGGTTCCTGCTTTGGTGTAAAATCTACAGTTTCCTGTGATTCTGTATCAGCCTGAATATCATCCACAGATACTGATACCACATCATCTGAAACTACATGTCCATTCTCATCAATCTTGGTTTCCCATCCATTCGCTATTGCTCTTTCCCTGGTTTCAAGACGATTAGCTTTTACACTATCCTCGATGTCAAAGAATCTCTTATAGACCGGATTCATCTTATCCCTGTCAGCCTTCTGCTTTATCTCTTGATAATACTTTTTCTGGTCTTCTCCGCAGTAAAATGGCTGTTTTACCATATAGGATAAAATCTCATATAACTCACGCCAGTCGAGAGCACCTTCCTTACGCACACCATTCCTGTTCTTATAGCTGATCTTCACATATCCACTTCTGATTGAGTACTCCACAAGACCATACTTATTGTTGGAATATGCCTTTCTTTCTGCATTATCTGTCCCTAATGCAATATCCCTGATAAGGTCAAGTTTATTGGGCATAAATGCAAAATCAGACTGCACCACATCCATAAGGAATGCCCTAAACGGAGTGTAGCAGCTGCAATCTGTTACAAGAATCTCCGCCACATCACGCAGGTCTTCATCAAGCTCTGCAATACGCTTGGCATAATCAATCGGTGTAATATACTGAAGCTCTGATGGATCTTTTTCAGTTGTTTCAGCTTCTATCTCTGCACCATATTCTGCCTGTGTTACCATGCGGTCTTCATCGGCAGTGTCATGTGGTGTCATGCCTTTTGCACTTACATAATCTCTGTTAGAAGCATAGCTCTCCGGCTCATCCGGTATTGCATAATCATCAATCTCTGCTTCTGCCTCCTCCGGTTCCACTTCCCGGTATTCGGCATCAATGACCTCATCATCCTCACGGAGTCCGTCCATCGCAAGCTCATCAATACGAGGTGTCTCAGGCTGGTATTCCCCTGTAAGAATAAGTACACCAAGCTCTTTTTCGATATCTTTCCACGAAACATATCCTTCAACCTCTCCATCCTCATCTCGCCATTGAAAACGCAGTCCATTCCCATGAAATGTGTCATATCCGTGCAGTCCTAGTCCGTCAACCGGCCAGCCTGCACCTCCCTGACCATACTCTGCTTTGATACGCTTTGCCCTGGTTCCTGCATCAATCTCTGTTTCAAAAATCTTGCATACCCTGCCCTTGCCACCGATAAAACCTGTACCTCTCATAAGCACCTGTTTGATATACTCACCTGGTACTATTGCAGACTTTTTTGGATTCAGGTAATTATATTTACCTGCTAATGCAGCTTTTCTGTCCTGCTCGAACTGACGCATAAACTGATTATTGTTTTCGTCCTCAGTATGAATGGTGCCAATGCTTGCCTGCCCGTTCTGGTCGAAAAAAAAGGAAGCCTGTGTATATTCGGCTTCCTTACTAACACCCAATGAATTGATTTCATCAAGTTCCCTATTCAGTTCTGTATCCTCAGATTCTAGTGGAATCGCATCACTATCTGATTCAGTACCACTTCCTCTGCCTGCATCTTCGCCTGCTCTCTTATCTTCCACATCTCCATTGTCGATGACGGATTCTGTGGCTTGTGCTTCGCCAGATACTGCATCTCTAACTGGTCGTACAGCTGGTTCGCTTCCTCCTCTACCGCTGACATCTTCTCGTACATCTTCCCGAATCTCATCAGCGTCTTGTATCTTGCCGGCTCGTTCTCCTGAAGATAACTCATCGCCATCCTTCCGTATTTGCCCAGCTTCGTGAGATCCTCCGTCTCGTCCGGCATCTCTATCTGCGGGTAAAGCAGTCCGTCCACTTCCTTGTAAGCCATTTCTTCTAACATATCCAATTCTCCTTTCGCTCTCGATTGCCTTTAAGTTACGACTAAATTCTCTAAGAACACTACAGGAGACATCGCATACAATGGAACCAAGACGGTAAATGATCTCTTCGTCTTTGATATTTACGATCTGACTAAAATCCTGTTCTTGCACAGATAAGTCAAATCCGCATCTCGTCCCTACAGCATACATGACACTTGTATATACAAGCTGCTCCATGTCCATTTCCTGCTGTAAGCCATTGCGTTTCTTACTTTCTTCCTTTATCACACTACCTGATAGCTGCATAAGCTCGGTCATTCGGTCTCCGAACTCTTCTTTTATTATAAGCCAAACATCTGTTCCTGTAAACTGTTTTAATATATTTTTTAGAGACTCCCTGTCGCTGTTATCGTACTGCTCAATCTGACCTTCTGACACAAGAAAATCCACATAATCCTTAAGATTTTCTCCCTCAAGGTCCCATGTCAGTTTGACATTCTTCCCTCCGGTATCACTGATATCAAAGATATATCTCATGCGTGGATTCAGTGCCCTTGATGGGAAGATAGCACAGCCTTTCGCACCACGCTTTACATATCTTCCCACCTTTTTCCAGGTATCATAATCTGCCATGAGTGTGCTTTTTTCCGGAGGTCTCTGAGCTGTTACCATAACGATATTGTCAAATTCATAGCGGTATAACTGACCTGCAACCTTTAACACATCCTTCCAGTTCTTTTCTGATCTTGTGATGTTACCAATTTCAGAATCGTATATCGCTTTGACCTTCATATCAACGCCCATACCTTTGTCCTCCTCTACTTAAACATCTCTGCAAACAATCCCTTAAATAGCTTTAACTCATCCTTATCCAGCTCGATTGCAAATTCATTGTCGATTGCCTGTTTTTCGCATTTATCCTTTTTCTTTGCAATCTTACGCACCACACGAAGAATCACATAGCACTCCTTGGACTTTGCAATGCTCTGTTTAAAGGTCAGCTCATCCTCATCGACTGACTTCTGTGTCTGATAGATAATCTCTTTTAACTTATCATTGATACCATCTACTTCCTCAAGGGAAATAATAACGGATGCCTTAGAAGCACCCGATCTGTCCCACTCCTTATGAAGTTCCTTTACTAAAAACTCCATGTTCTTAATTACTGTTGTTGAATCACTTTTCATCTTGCTTTTCCTCCGTTTTCTTTTAATGAATAAGGGAGCTGACCTTCGCTGATAGGCGCAAAATCAACTCCCTTCATGTCCTCTGCTCCAAGGACTATCTGCTCTGCATAATACATATCCATTGCCTTATTGATGGCATCGTCAAGCGACTCTGCCTTTACTTTCTGTACTCGTGAAAGCACTTCTTTTATCTCAACATCAAATTCCTGTTCCATATGATATCGCCTCCTGTAAAAATCTCATCACCGGCTCTTTTCTTCCTTTACCTGTCTTTCCTTAAAGCCTTCATCGTACTTTCCATCTTCCAGCCTGTCGTAAAAACAGTCCTCTTCAATCGTTCCAAAATCCTCATACATCTGGTGAAGGAAGTCATTCTGCAGCTTCTTCGGTACATCATCATCCTTTGACATATCCTGATAAAAATAGAACTTCTGCTTTAGCTTTGCCCTGTAATCATAGATATCCTCTATCTTTTCCGGTGTGCCATACTCCCTCTTGCATGCCTTGAAATTTGTAGTTGAAAGTGTGGAACCTAGATAAATGCCATGCTCCCACGATACCCCGATTGTGGTATTGTCCTTTGTAGGCTTCTCATCCTTCGGATAACGCTTATACTCTGTCGCACCAAGGGCGATTGTAAGAGAACCTGACTTCATATCCATCACCACAAGATTTCTTGGTGATAATGCTTCAAGCACCATGTAATCATGGTCATTGAAGTTATGAAATGTCTGTCCCCTTTCAAATGAGCGGTTCTCCATTTCATAATGCAGGTTAAAATCATCCACCCAGCCCTTATCGGTCATTCCAATCTCCTTAAGCTTTGCAACACATTCATAAGAACTGGCTTCTTTATCAAACCGAAATTCTTTGGAATCGTTATAAAATCCCTGAAGAAAGTGTCCCAGCTGAATATCATCCAGACAGAATCTCGCAGATACCGTTACATTTGCTGCCCTGTAATACTCTGTGAAGTTATCTGGTTTACCAAGCGTCCTTCCAAGCTGCAACAAATTGTCTGCAAGCTCTGACATGTCATCAACTGCTATAAAACTCTTATAATCATCCAGAGTCATCAGCATATTTGTCTCTGTTCCCCTGTCGTTTTCTGTTACCAGTATCATATCTTTTAAATCCATTCTTACCTCCAGTCTCAGAGAGGGACTATGCCCTCTCTGCAAATTTCCTGTTATGGTCTTCCTATCACAACTATCTTCCCTGTGCTTGCCACATCCCTGTAAACAACGCCAAGACTTTCATTAAGTGCCTCTACCACCTTGCCATTTCCGACGTATACTGCCACATGGCTGATGTTCTTATATCTTCCATTACTTGTAAAACTGTAAAAGATAAGGTCTCCCGGCTGTAACTCATCAAAGGAAACAGTCTTTCCGGCTTCATCCAGTCCCTGTGCCTCCGCTGCCGCTGTGGTTGCACCACCGTAACTAATATCCACACCTGCATCCTTCCATGAATAATAGGCTAAGGAACTGCAGTCATAATAGTTACCGCTGTCTCTTAAATCCTGACTATAAGGGAAGCCAACTCTGTGTAGTGCATAGGAGCAGACTGTTTTCTGCCTGCTGTCTGTAATTCCACTAAGGATGGCATTGATTTCATCCTCAGTCATGGAGCTTACTCCCGGACTTCCGCCTCCGCCACCACTTCCGCTTCCGGCATATCCAAGCTGTCCCATAAACTCCGGACTCATGATCTGCTCAAGCATTTCCACCTGATCAGAATTAAATCCATAGACCGAAATCATATCTCTGTACGATTTCAGTGTGACATTCACATACAGAACCGACTTCGTAACAGTAGTTACATTACCGTCTGCATCCGTTTCTTCCACATCCTTTGTTCCTGTGCTTGTGGTGTATGAACACATATCATTTACAACTGCCTGCAGCCAGCCTTTTGAAGTCTCATTCATGACTGTTGCAGTATCTCCGACACCATGCTTGACCATATAGACTGCCATGATGTCATAGTAATTGCTTGGGGTTTCTTCCATACCTTCATAATCCACATAGACAAGCTCTCCAAGGTCATATCCGGTATGCTCATTCACTTTCGTATTCACATCCCGGTTAAACTCCTGCACATAAGCACTCGTTACTATCTGCACGGTATCTCCTGATTCAAGTGGTGGCAGAAATAAAGCAAATGGAGAATTGTAAAGGATTGCTATCACCGCTATAACCGGAACCGCAATCATGGCAACTACAAGTACAAGTAACAACAGCACCAATCCAATAATCGGTGCAGCTGCCTTTACCCAGGTAATCACTTTTCGCACAATCAGATCCTTTACCAGCTTTGCCACGCTATCTGTCTGATTCTCCTGTGCTTTCATCTTATCCAGAAAGAATTTTATCTTCCTGCTCCGGTTGGTCATCTTTTCATCCTTGACCTCTATGGACACACCTGCAGCATATCCGGCTGCCATGCCGATTGCCGTGCCTACTCCCGGTGCAACTGCTGTTCCTGCCGCTGTAGCAGCTGCCTTTGTAGCAGTTTTTGTTGCAACCTTGGCAGTAGTCTTGGCTGTTTCTTTTGCTGTCTCTTTAGCTACAGTCTTTGCAGTATCTTTGGCAGCTTTCTTTGCTGTCTTTTTTGCCAGCTTCTTTCCTGCATCTACCTTCTTGATACGCTTCCTTGCCTCGGCTGCCGCCTTTTTCCTGAAAAGTGCTGCACCCTTAGAAGCAGTTCCGGTAACAGGTCGGCTCGCTTCATATGCAAGATATGCTGCCTGCGATACCTCCTGCCCGCCTTCCACCTGCTCCGTTACTGCCCCGGCTGCAAGTGCACCTGTTCTTCCTGCTATGTGAAGATTGGTGTTCTTGGTCTTGATGGAAGTGTTTGATTCTCTATAGTTTCGCTTAAATCTTGATAGTCCCCTATTCTTCGGCTCTGACTGATGAATGGTACTCTTGCGATAGGACTTCTTTTTATCATCAGATACCTTTGCACCGATAGTCTTAGGACCTCTCTCTACTGTATAGATGTTGCTGCCTTTAATCTTGGCTCCCTTTGGTTCATGGGCATGAATCTTGGCTTTCTCCTTGGTGTGAATGACCATTGGCTTGTCATCCAGCTTTTTAATTTTCATTTTCCTCACCTCCTATCGTGAAATAAAATAAGCCGCTAAGGAGCTTAATTACTCCTTAACGGCTATGTAAAATCATCCAATATTCAATTTTAAAAGCTCCGTAGAACTGAAAGTTTCACTTTTATTATTGTTTTTTGTTTGAAACTATACTGCCGATTACCTGAACAATTAGAGCCATTCCTAAACCAACTACGCCGCCTGCTAAAATAATCATAATAATTTCATCATAATTAAATCGGTTTGCAGCAAAAGACCATATTCCTGCTATGGTTGCAAATATTAAAACAAACCCCCAGTACAACGTCTTAACAGTCTTTCTATTCGTTGTTGATACTGGTTCTATTCCTTTAAGAATATAATCCGTTGTGACTTCAAAAAGTTCGCTCATAGCGATTACTTTTTCTAAATCTGGTGTGCTTTGTTCACTTTCCCATTTTGATACAGCCTGTCTTGATACACCAACCTTATCAGCAAGTTCCTCCTGCGAATATCCTTTTTGTTTTCGTAAATATTGTATTCTGTCTGCTATATTCATTGTCAGTTCTCCTTTCCTTTTGACAAAATCATAGCATCTTTTATAGTTGCATTACCACCACCTATGCTTGGAAATGTGTCAACCAACGGTTTCAATCAAGTTTTTCAGTTCAAAAATGTATTAAGAAATTCGGGAAATTCAAAGCTTCACGTGTTCCAGACTCACCAGAAGTCTGGAATTTTTGTTATTCTACGATACCTTCAATATAGCTGTAATCAATATTTCCCTTTGTAACAGAATAGAAAAATGGATCTTTTCTAATTGTATCATCTGAATTGATAATAAAATTATTCCAATCGCCTGCTTCGTTGCCATCAGACAAATAAATAGTAACTTTGAAACTATATCCCATATATCCCAAAGACGGCTTTGACCGCTTTAATTCGACGCCATTCAAATTTTCGACAATATGCTGAATCTGCTCTTTGTCGGTAATATGTGTTGCGTTTCCGCTATTGCCATTGAAAACAACTATTTCCATGACCTCATTAGGGTCTAAGTCCATCAAGTCGAGTGGAATATTAAACCATACAACAATGCCCATCAAAAGAATTATCACAACAGACAGCAATATGATGATTTTCTTTTTCATATCAGCTCAACTCCTTTGTCAACTTCAAATTTTCCATCCCTTAATGATTACTAATATTCCTTAGAAATCGTTGCCACATCATACATTTCCATAAATGTATCCAAATCAGCTGTGTCACGAATCAGCATAATCTCGTCAAAGTGTCCGGTATATATATCCTTAAACCCAGCCACCTGTTCTCCAGTACAAATGCTACATTTAAGAACTGCCTTTTTGTTCGTCTTGTCATATTTGGGTCTTTGTGGTTTCTTCTTAAACATAGGTAATACCTTATTCATAATCATCAAGGCCGGACTTACATCCGACCTCTTGATTATACCATAGAATCATATAAATTTCATCTGTTATCCTTACGACATTGCCTCTTTTTTCTTCTGCTCCGCAATCTTCTCGTGGATATTTGTGTTATACAGTCTGTAAAGATCTGTATCTTTACTAATCTGATTGTCAAACGGAATCACCACAGAACCACACTTAATAAGTCCCATTCCGGATGCTGTATTGGTTACGAAACGAAGCTGTGCCTCTGATACTCCGATAACCTCCGCCATCTTGGAACTGTCTGTATTCGCCTGCTTTAAGAGTGCAACAAACTCAGAGTTTGCAAGCATTGTAGTGGCGGTGTAGTTCTGTAAAAGGTCCACGACGTTCTGGGTGATACCCGTGCACAGTCCACCTTGTTTCCTCACCTTCTTCCAGAGCTGCTGTAAATATTTTGCAGAATACTCCGAATTAAGCAGGACATGGAACTCATCAATATAGAGCCAGGTTGCCTTGCCCTTCTGCCCGTTTTCTACAATTCTGTTTTGAATAGACTCCATCATAACAAGCATTGTGATAGGACTAAGCTCCGTGCCTAAGTCCCTGATACCATATACCGTGAATCGGTTATCTACATCAACATTTGTCTGGTGGTTAAAGATATTGAGGGAACCATTTACAAAAAGTTCCAAAGACAATGCGATATCCTTTGCTTCGTCCTCCGGCTGTTCCATAAGGATATCGTAGAAGTCACTCATTACCGGAATATACTTTTCCCTGCCCCTTGCAATGTCGATATACAGCTTTCTCACGCAGCGGTCAATGATTGATTTCTGTCTGGAATTTAAGCTGTCCCCGATACACTGCTCACAAAGACCAAGCATAAATTCCCCTTTTTCCCTTATCATTCCCTTTGAATCATTCGGATCAAGACTCCACACATCCATCTCAAGCGGATTTACATAATTGTCCGTGTATGTGGACATATTTACCACGGTTCCACCATAAGTCTGTGCAATATCAAAATATTCGTTCATCGGATCAATGACGATAATCTCATCATCTCCCGACAAGAATACGCTGCCCATTTCCATCTTACAGAAGAATGATTTGCCGGAACCCGGCACTCCGAATACAAAGCCATTTCCGTTGATGAGCTTCTTTCTGTTACCGATATTTACATTCTTACTGATCTGGTTGATACCGTAATAATTACCTGTGCTGTCATTCAGTTCCTGCACATTAAACGGCATAAGCACCGCAAGCGACTGGGTAAGAAGGGTACGCATTGTTTCCACCTGTCTTACACCAATCGGAAGTGCTGTGTTGAGTGCTTCCCTCTGCTTTAAGTAGTGTGTATCAATCGTGCAACTGTTACGCTTTCCGATAGTCTCCACAGTCTCACATACACTCTCAAGCTCCTTCTTGCTTTCTGCCATAAGAATAATGGTTACTCCCACGAAGAAAAGGCACTGGTCATTCTCACGGACGTCATCCATGATTTCCTCAATTTCTTTTTTCTCCGTTCTCTTGGCGTATGAAATTTCCGTAGAAAAATCGTTATTCTTATTACGAACTCTCTGCTGTTTGATAATATCCGACTCAATACCAAGGTATTTCTTCTGAAGCACCTTTGTAGTCAAATCCT
>OHAS01000951.1_pt1 | contig 24062 bp, 23 predicted proteins | sample 1577131 | NCBI WGS metagenome assembly OHAS01 (sample SAMEA3541566, study PRJEB24748) | human gut metagenome | biome: human gut; feature: human-associated habitat; material: faeces | place: China | collected 2012 | reverse complement strand
TATTAATTACATACAAAAAGCGGGTGAAGAGAATCGAACTCTCGTGTTCAGCTTGGAAGGCTGACGTTCTACCATTGAACTACACCCGCATATTCAATCAACAATAGATATTATATCTACTATAGCTTAATTTGTCAACAGCTTTTTTGAAAAAAATTAACTTTTTTTACATAAACCCTTTATATCGGTTTTAAAGTGTATTTTTATGTTTCATTTCTTTCCTATAGTCTATATGCATATCTATAAAAAGATTAAATTAGTAAAAATAAATTAGTGCATTTTAAAAACCGGGTAAAAACTAACAATTTGCTATTGAAATATTTGTGCTACTGTTATAGAATAACCGTTATCGCAATATTTAAGCATATTTATGGAGGTAATTTTTTAATGAGGCTTGATTTGACAGAAGGCAGTCCATTTAAACTTATATTTAAGTTTTCACTGCCAATTTTAATCGGAAATATATTTCAGCAGCTGTATAATATGGCTGACACCATAATAGTCGGGCACACAATATCCTCAGACGCCATGTCCGGTGTCGGCTGTACAGCATCAATCAGTTTCCTTATTCTTGGCCTAGTGTGGGGGCTCACGTCAGGGTTTGCAGTAAGAACGAGCCAGTTTTTCGGAGCAAAGGATGAAAGAGGAATAAGAAGAAGCATCGCTGTATCATTTGAGCTGTGCATACTCATGACCATAGTACTTACTGCAGTTGCGGTACCTCTTACCGGTCCGCTTCTCAGGGCAATGAAAACGCCTGACAATTATTTTGATTACGCATACTATTATCTTGTAACAATCTTTTTCGGTATAGGAGCGACAATACTGTACAACATAGCGGCCAATACCCTTCGTTCTGTTGGTGACAGCAAAACTCCACTTTACTGTCTTGTTTTCTCAGCAGTACTAAATGTCATTCTTGACTTTGTCTGTATTGTTGGCCTCAAGATGACCTACATAGGCGCGGGCTTTGCGACGGTAATCAGCCAGCTGCTTTCAGGAATTATTTGTGTGGCATATATGTTTAAGGCTTATCCTTCCCTTAGGCTCAAAAAATCAGACTGGTCCTTTGACTGGAATATGACAGCCGGTCATATATCAGTCGGCCTTCCAATGGCTCTGCAGTATTCAATAACTGCTGTGGGCTGTATTTTCCAGCAGACAGCCCTAAACGGCCTTAATACCGCATTGCCCGGAGTAGTTACAGGATATACTGCCGCAACAAAAATAGATAATATATCTATTCAAACCTTCAATTCGCTTGGAACAGCCTGTGCAACCTATGCTGGCCAAAACTATGGCGCGCAGAAATTCGGAAGAATTAAAGACGGTGTTTTTGCGGCCATGATATTTGCTGTAATTTCATGGGGTATTGCGCTTGTATTCTGCCTCGGCCTTGGGGTACCTCTTACAAGAATGTTTTTAAACGGCTCTACCGGAGAAGCTGCTTCATATTATACAGACATGATAAATTACTCTATGGAATACCTCTTTTATCAGAGCATTTTTTATCTTTGCCTCGCCGTGGTATTTATATACAGAAATACGCTTCAGGGCATCGGCAAGTCTGCTGTTACCACAATTGCAGGGGTTACTGAGCTTGCAGGCAGGTCTGTAACTGCCTTTATTCTTGTAAGGTATATTGGGTATGCTGGAGTTTGTTTATCCAATCCTATCGCCTGGATAGCCGCGGACATATTTCTGCTTGCAACTTATTACATAACAATGAAAAAATATGGCGGAGAACGTTCATATTCCATAAGGACTCTGCTCGCCAAAAAAGAAAAAGCCGCTTGATAATTCAAGCGGTTTTTATATTACTTATTTCTTAAGTATGCGTACCAATAGGCAGTCCCAACTGCAAATCCGCCGATTAAATTGCCTATAGTTACCGGAATAAGATTTCTAACAAAAAAAGCGGTCCATGTGAGTCCTGAAGTATCTATTTTTAACAAGGCATATATTTTTGACGAGGCATATGCAGGAGTTGAAAGCGCCATAATTCCCGCCGGTATGTAATACATATTTGCTACGCAGTGCTCAAACCCGCACAGCACAAACAGCATTATAGGAAAAAACAGTCCAATTATTTTGCCTGCAGTATCCTTAGCTGTAAAGGACATCCAGACAGCAATACATACAAGAAAATTGCATAATATGCCCTTTAACAGCGCAGATGTAAAGCTCATTGTACATTTTGAAACAGCGGTATTAACTGCGCTTACGGCAAAATACCCGCTAAAAAGGGAAAGGGTGCCGGAGTAAACTATTAAGGCGCTTACAATCAGGCCTCCTGCGAGATTGCCCAAATATACAACTGCGAGATTTCTTACCATACCGAAAATTGAAGCTTTCTTTTCAAGCACTGGTATAATAATAAGACAGTTTCCTGTAAACAGTTCGCTTCCCGCCACAAGTACCATTGCCAGCCCCGCTGGGAATATACAGCTTCCTACAAATTTACCAACTGACGCACTTTCGATTGATACAGCCGCACAAGAAGCGCCGACCCCTGCCAAACCAATGAACATTCCTGCAAGCACCGCAAGTACAAACATTTTGCCAATTTTAAGCTTTGTTTTTGAAGCACCGATTTCTACATAGTTTTTTGCAACCTCTCCAGGCGAATACATAATTTTCCTCCTAATTTCCTAATAAATGCCATAATAACAACTGAATTATTATATATCGCTATTAATGCAGAGGTCAACCATGTTTGTGATTAAATGCAATCCATAAAAATAAACCGCCCCTTAAGGAGCGGCCGATTATTATGCCTTTAAAAAACCTTCTATTATTTTAGACTCGGCTTCCTCCTCGGTAAGTCCCAAAGTACGCAGCTTGGTTATCTGCTCTCCTGCTATTTTGCCAATAGCGGCCTCATGTATAAGTGAAGCATCAATATCACCCGCATAAAGCTCGGGAGCAGCGTTTACCCTTCCGTTTCCTACAAGGATAGCGTCACATTCCGAATGTCCTGTGCATCTGCAGTTCCCCTTAATAACTGAATGGTATTCCTGATAAGAGTCCCCCTTAGCCACTGAACGTGATATAAGGTCAACTCCTGAGTCTTCACCCTCCATTGTAACCTCAAAATCTGTTTTAGCAGTTTCATTACCGTCCGTCATTAAACGCTCTCTGATAATAAGCTTTGACCTTGCGCCAAGCTTTGCCCTTGTAGTCCTTGTTGTCTTATCTACACCCGATATTTGTACCGTATCCATCTCAAGGGTCGAATCCTCTGCCAGTTCTGCGTCCGTAACTGGGTCTATCTTTTTTATGCCTGTGCCCGTTCCTGTCCCAATATGTTTTTCTTTGTAAAGAACTCTTGAACCTTTTTCAAGGAAGAAACGGTGTATTCCATTATGTCTGGCTTCTTCTTCAGTATCCGTATGAACTCCGCAGCCCGCAACAATAGTTACTTCGGCGCCTTCGCCTACGAAAAAATCATTATATACAAGGTCATCAACATTTCCATGTGTAACACACGCTGGTATATAGACAGTTTCACCCTTAGTTCCGGCTTTAATATGTATATCCAGCCCAGGTAAATCCTTTTTAGAGTCTATTTGTATATTTTCAGACGACTGTCTTCCTGCACATGCTCCATCCTCTCTTATATTGAAGGCTCCTTTAAAACCTCCCTTCCAGTCGGAAAGAATGCTGAGTAATGACTGTGTAATATTATTCATTTACGCTTACTTCCTTTCTGTCCTTGCCGAGAGGGCATTTTTCTCCCTTTTCCCCCGAGAGAAGCACCGGAAGTATTTCATCCTTGGATCCTTCGGTTCGGATTTTTCCATCGGCTACAACGACTATTTTGTCAGCTATTTCAAGTATACGCTCCTGATGTGAAATAATGAGCAGTGCCTCTCCATGCTTGCTTTTGATTCTCTGGAAGGCGTCTATCAGTCCAGAAAAGCTCCAAAGGTCTATTCCAGCCTCCGGCTCATCAAAAACTAAAACCTTAATATTTTTTCTGGCAAGTACGGACGCAATTTCTATTCTTTTGCTCTCTCCGCCTGAAAGGCTTGCATCAACCTCTCTGTCGATGTAGTCCCTTGCGCAAAGCCCTACCTCGCCGAGAATATCGCACATGCCGTTTTCCGGCAGCTTCCCTCCCGCAGCAAGCTCAAGCAAATCACGCACAGCTATGCCTTTAAATCTTACCGGCTGCTGAAATGCGTACCCGATACCGTTTTGCGCTCTTTTTGTTATATCCCAATCAGTAATATCCTCGCCATTTAAAAGTATCTGCCCAGATGTAGGTTTTTCAAGTCCTGCTATGAGCTTTGCAAGTGACGTCTTGCCGCCCCCGTTGGGACCGGTAATAACTGTAAGCTTTCCGTCCGGTACAGTAAGGCTTATATCCTTCAAGATTTCTCCGCCGTCAGGAAGGTTCCATCTTATATTTTTAAGTTCCAGCATGTTAAAACCTCCTTGCCTTTTTATCAAACAAAGGCATGCTATAAATTCATTTGTAATGCTAATTTATTGTAAGCCGTAGCTGCCTCTTTGTCAATCCCTATTAAACTAATAGGATATGATTTTTTAAAAAAACGGGCAAAAGCCCGTTTTATAGTTTATTAAAATCAGCAGGTAGCTCCTCCTGTTATGTTAATTCCAAGAATTTCAGGTTTTCTCTCAAGAATTGCGTCTCCGAGAATTTCTGCCTCAGCCAAATCAAAGCCGACCCTTTCAATCGTATCGGAAAGCCTTTCACCAGGGATACCCTGTTCACGGAAGAACAGTATTGTTTTCTCAATAGCGGAAAGCACCTCTGCCTCAGATGTGAATATCCTGTTTAAAGCCCTGCCGTGAGCCCATTTTTTGCCCCAGCGTCCGCCAACCATAATCTTGTAGCCATATCCGCCGTCTTCAATTGCATCAAATGGACATTTATTAACACAGCGTCCGCAATGGTTGCACATGCTTTCATCAATTTCTATTATTCCATCCTTCATTTTAGCTACTTTTATCGGACAGGTATCTTCTATGACGCATTTATTGCAGCCTCTGCATTTGTCTCTGTTGATAACAGGCATACGCTGCCCTATAATTCCTAAATCATTCAGGTCAGGCTTAACACAGTTATTCGGACAGCCTCCTACCGCAATTTTAAACTTATGCGGAAGGCTTACCTGTCTGTATCCCTTATAAAATTGCTGATGTATAATTTCTGAAAGTCTGTATGTATCGCAAAGGCCATACTGGCATGTGGTACCCTTGCATGAAACTACGGGACGTACCTTTGAACCGGTTCCTCCAGTCTCAAGTCCTCCTTCTGCAAGGAAAGCTATTAACGGTTCTACATTCTCATATGGAATGCCAATTATCTCAACCGTAAGCCTTGTTGTCATTGTAAGCTCACCATTGCCGAATTTTGCGGCAGCCTCTGCAATTCTTGCGTTTTCCGCGGCTGTTATTTTTCCGTTTCTGGTAATAACCCTTGCACTGAAATTATTTGTGCCTTTATTATGAAGGAAGCCAAGTCCCTTTAATCTTTTAATTTCTTCCGCTGAAATGGATGCGTCCTTTTTCTCAGCCTTTATTTTTCCGTCGGCAATAAGATATTCTTCCAAAATCTCAGCCGTTTTTTCAATTGTATACAGACATCTTGTTTCCGGTGTTTTATATTTTTTTGACAATTCTGAACACTCAAGTGAGCCAAGAACAGATATAAATCTTCTCTGGATTTCTGAGCAGCGAGCCCTAAAGCCCTCAGTTTCATGTTCTTTTTCATCAATATACATATAGCCAAGCATACCGATTACCCCGGCCAATGCTCCGCAATAGCTTCCGCATCCCACACCGCCTGCAAATCCGCTTATAAACTTCATGCTTCCTTCCGGAATATTAAGACCATAAGCATCGTTGGCAATTTTAACAATCGCCTCACCACAGTTATAGTTGTTTACAAGATACGCGTCATACACTTTTTCCTTTAGCATTAAATAATACCTCCTGTCCGATTCTAAGACGATGACAGCAATTGGGCTCATTGACACATTCCGGCTTTATACCGGAGCAGACCATGACGTCCCCTCCCTCAATAAGTATTCCCCTGCCCATAACAAGCGCTTCAGCTATTTTTTTCCTTACACTTTCATACATACGTGTAACGGTGGTACGGGATACATTCATTCTTTCAGCACATTTCTCCTGAGAAAATCCCATATAGTCAAGAAGGCGCATAACTTCATATTCATCAACGGTCAGCACTACGTTTCCGTTTATGCCGTTTTCCGGATAAAATCTTGTGTGCTCGGGCATAGAGCAAATATTTCTGCACTTTTGAGGTCTGGCCACTGTAATCACTCCCTATACAAAAAGGTACCACTATTTCGAACATATGTCAATAATCATTTTGAACATATGTTCAACTCTTTAGCTTAAAAGGAAGTCTATATCAGTCTTTAAGCCTTCCGTCTGTTGTAACTGTGCATACCTGCCACGGGATAAACTTACCGCTTTCTTTTAGCGCAGTAACCGCGGCGTGTTCAAGTCCTCCGCAGCACGGAACCTCCATCCTTACTACAGTAAGGCTCTTTATATTATTATTTTTGATAATTTCAGTAAGCTTTTCAGTATAATCTCCTTCATCTAATTTCGGACAGCCTATAAGGGTAATTCTGTTTTTTATAAACTTATTATGAAAATCTCCATAGGCGTACGCCGTACAGTCAGCAGCTATAAGAAGGTTGGCTCCCTCAAAATATGGCGCGTTTACAGGGACGAGCTTTATTTGAACCGGCCACTGTGAGAGCTGGCTGACCGCAGGCTGGGTAACCTTATTCTCATCTCTTTTTATTTGCTTAAGAGCGTTTCCGGGGCATCCTGAAAATTCAGGCTTCACTGCTTTTGACGCTAAAACAGCTGCCTCATTATAAGCAGGCGCCTCTCTCTCCTCAAATGTTATAGCATTTACAGGACAGGCAGGAAGACAATCACCCAGTCCATCGCAATAATCCTCCCGCAAAAGCTTAGCCTTGCCCTCAACCATTCCTATTGCCCCTTCATGGCATGCCTGTGCGCACAGTCCGCACCCATTACATCTGTTTTCGTCTATTTTGATTATTTTCCTCAGCATTTTTATTTCCTCCATTCATTTGACTTTGTATCTGTATAATAATATAATTAAGCTGTTAGTTCGGTTGTAAATACAACGGATTTAATTTTTTAGGAGGAAAAAATAATGGATATATCAGTTCTGGAAAAATGTCCTCTTTTTAAGGGCATACCTTCCTACAGTATTACTCCGATGATGGGCTGCCTTAGGGCACATGAAAAGTATTATGGAAAGAATGAGTTTATATATCGGTCCGGTGACAAAATCAGTGAAATTAGTATTGTATTATCCGGTAACGTTCAGGTTATTAAAGAGGATATGTGGGGAAATACAACTATACTGGCAAATCTGAAGGAAGGCATGCTTTTTGGTGAAGCCTTTGTGCTTGGAGGCGTGGATAAAATTCCGCTTTCAGTACTTTCCTCCGAAAAAAGCAGAGTTTTATTTTTGGACAAAAAAAGAACTGTTACCCCCTGCGCCTCATCATGTCAGTTTCACCATGATGTATCCGACAATATGCTTAAAATACTTGCCGATAAAAATATTTTTTTAACTGAAAGAATGGAGCACCTGTCTAGGCGTACGCTTAAAGAAAAAGTACTTTCCTTTCTCTCTTCAGAAGCGCAGAGGACCGGAAGCCGAACATTTGAGATCGGTCTTAACCGTCAGGAAATGGCGGACTATCTTGCGGCCGACAGAAGCGCGCTGTCAGCCATACTATCAAAGCTTAAGGATGAGGGATTTATAGATTACAGCAAAAACAGATTTACACTGAAATAAAACAGCGGGGCAAAATTGCCCCGCTGTTTTATTTCACTAAATTCCACGTTTCATATCCGTTTTCTTTTTTGACATATTCATGGGTGCTGGATGCCTCCTGCACCGCAAGATAATACCACTTTGAAGTATCGGTATTGTCTGTCCATTTTTTCATATCAACAAGAAGGTCGTCAATATTTTCAGGCCTTCTCTCCAATACATTATTAATGAGAAGCATTGCCTCCGCTCTAGTTATATAGTTATCAGGCTTAAATTCCCCATCGGTATATCCAGCCAGCCATCCCTGCGAAACGGCAGCCTTTATATAGTTTTCAGCCCAATGTCCTACAGTATCGGTGAAGGTTTTGTTTCCTCCGCTGCTATTTGAAAATCTTGCAGCCATAACTGCCATTTCCGCTCTTGTTATCTTATCCTGAGGCCTGTAAAGCTTATTGTCATCTCCTGATATAATTCCATTTGACTCCAATGCGCAGACCGCCTCATAGGACCATCGGTCCGCCCCAATATCGCTGAAAGCAGTTGATGTTGAGTATTCCGTCTCTGTATCCAGCAATCTATAGAATACAGCAGCCGCTTCCTCTCTTGTGATATAGTCCTCCGGTTTCACGCTTCCGTCAGGATACCCGGAAATATAAGCGGTATGCACTCCCCTCTCATAAACGTCTTTCTCTTGGGCATGTACCGTTTGAGGAAATGCTGTCAATATTGTAAGCGCCGTGGCAAGTACGGCATATGTTTTCTTATTCAATTAATTTCACATCCTTTTGAAAGTATTCAGAAATATTATTCCACAGCAGGAATATAATTACATTCAAAAGAGATGTACAAATTATTATAAAACCAGCCTTAATTCGCCATTTTGCTGTTCCAGTACAGGAATGTGCTTTGTGCTATGCCCATTTCTCTCGCCGCATTTCTTGAGCTGATTTCGCCTCTGAGAAATCTTTCTCTTATCTCCATAAAATTTACTGGTTTTTCACGCGAGGGCCTGCCAAAGCGCACTCCTCTTTTTCTGGCGGCCTCAATTCCTTCAAGCTGTCTCTGTCGTATATTTTCTCTTTCTGTTTGTGCAACATAGGATAATATCTGTAAAACCAGGTCCGCTATAAATGTTCCTGTAAGATTTTCTCCCTTTTCCCTTGTATCCAGCAAAGGCATGTCAAGTATAATTACTTCCGCCTGTTTTTCCTTAGTTATAATTCTCCATTGCTCCAAAATCTCATTGTAGTTTCTTCCTAATCGGTCTATAGACTTTACTACAAGCAAGTCTCCCTTTTTCAGCTTTCTAAGCATCTTTTTATATTCTGGCCTGTCAAAATCTTTCCCGCTTTTCTTATCAATGAAAATATCCCTTGTTTTAAGACCGAATTTTTCCAGTGCTTCAAGTTGTCTGGCCGCATTCTGATCAGCACTAGATACACGTATATATCCAATTTTCCTTTCAGTCTCCATAATTTTTCCTCCTTTTGTACATAACTCAGAATAAAATTTTCTCGTTATATTTTGAAGGAAAAATCACATAAAGTATATAGATTTGACCCTAGTAATTTATGGCATACTACAGCTCAAGAACTAAAAAAGTCCGCTGAATATGAAACTCAGCGGACTTTTTTAGTTCTTGTCAAATATAACCGTAAAGGTCGACCCCTCGCCCTCTTTGCTTTCAATTTCAACATGGGCTTTATGGTAGGCCGCGCCATGCTTTACAATCGACAGCCCCAGTCCGGTTCCCCCAATTTTTCTTGAATGACTTTTATCAACCCGGTAAAATCGCTCAAATATTCTGGCATGGTGTTCCTTTGGTATTCCTAAACCTGTATCAGAAACCCTTATAATCGGACATCCGTTTTCTGTGCCTGTAAATACTTTAACTGTTCCTCCAGACACATTGTATTTAACCCCATTCTCACAAAGATTGTATATTATCTCATCGAGTATAGAATTAATTCCGTTTACAATTGTTTTTTCACCTTTAACACTGACTGTCACGTTATTTTTATCGGCAGTCATCTTAAGTCTGGCAGCTATGCTTTTAGCCAGTGCATACAAATCAATCGGCTCTTTATCGGCTGTGACTGAGTTTTCGTCAAGCTGGGAAAGCTTTATTATATCATTAACCAGATTTATAAGCCTGCCCGACTCGTCATGAATATTTTCGGCAAACCTATTCATATCTTCCGGTTTAACAATCCCGTTCATCATTATTTCGGATATGCCATAAATTGATGTCAGAGGCGTTTTAAGCTCGTGAGATACATTCGATGTAAACTCGCGCCTAAGCGCTTCACGCTGTTCCTTTTCTGTTACATCCATGATAAGTATTACCGCGCCTCCCACTGTGTCTCCATCAAACACAGGGTTAACCAACAGCTGGTAAATTCTTTTGTTGAAGTCCATGAGACACTCGCTGTGCTTTCCCTTAAGCGCCCCGTCAATTCCGTTTCTAAAGCCCTCCGAACGGTTGAGAGTAAAAACGCTTTCCCCTATTTTGGCATCCTTTCTGCCCAGCAGCTTCAGCGCACCTTGATTATAAGAAAGAATTTCCGTATTCTTATCTATAATTATTAAGGCTTCTGTCATATTCGAGGTTATAGTCATAAACTCTTCCTCATTCTTTTTAAGCGCTTTCATCTGTCTGTCTATAAGAAGGTTCTGCCGGCTTATCTTTTTAAGCAGTGGCGATATCTCAGGATAGTTTTCGTCAAGATCCGGATTATCAAGGTTCATTTCATTTATTGGCTTAACAATTTTCTTCGAGAGCTTTACAGCCAAAAATACCGACAGCGCAATAACGATTACAAGCACAAAAAGCATTGGCTCTATCATGGCAGCAAGCAGCGCCGCCAAAGTATATTGGGAGCTGGAAATACGTATTACTGTACCGTCATCTAAAAGCTCTGCATAATAAACGTTTCTCTCAGCCAGAGTTTTTGAATATCTTTGAGAAGAGCCGCTTCCATTTTCAAACGCTTCTGCGACCTCATCTCTTTCGCTATGGTTTTCCAGCCTGTCTGCATTGACGTCTGTATCATAAATTACTGAACCGTCGCTCTCTATCCAAGTAATCCGGCTTTCAACGTCAACACCCTCCAGGTATTTTTCGCCGTAAAGTTCCACACCCTGTTCGACAAGAGCCGCCTCGCTTTTAAGCTCGCTTAAAAGCTGGCTGTTGAAATATTCGTAAAGTATTCCCATTATGAATACAAAACAGGCCGCAAAGGTGACAATCGAAACACATATAATACTGCGGAATATTTTCTTTGTCATTATCAGCCTCCTATTTTATACCCTATTCCGCGCACAGTTTCTATAAGCGAACCGCATTCTCCAAGCTTAGTGCGCAAAGTTCTTATATGAACGTCAACGGTTCTGTTTTCTCCATCAAATTCAAAGCCCCAAATCCGCTGTAAAATCTGGTCTCTGTTAAATACTGTTCCTTTGTTTGATATTAAAAGGCAGAGCAATTCAAACTCCTTATATGTAAGCACGACATCTGTGCCGTTAGCTCTTACAATATGCTTGGAAGGGCACACATATAACCCTCCAACTGTGTAATCGTCTTTTTTTGCTTCACTTCCGGTTCTTCTCATAAGCGCCTTAATACGTGAAATGAGCTCCATCATTCCAAATGGCTTAGCCACATAATCGTCGGCGCCCGAGTCAAGACCGATTACCTTGTCATACTCGGAGTCCTTGGCAGTCAGCATTATAACGGGAAGCTTTCTTGTCTCACTGCGGTTCCTGAGCTTCTTTAAAACCTCAAGGCCATCCTCCTCAGGAAGCATTACGTCAAGGATTATAAGCTTGGGTATTTCCTCCTCAATTCCCTTCCAAAAATCTGACGGTTTCTCATAGCCTTTAGATTCAAGCCCCGAATTATTAAGCGCATATTCTACAAAGTTGCGTATACTTTCATCATCCTCGAGCAAATATATCATTTACTATCCCTTCCTATATGTCATATCAAATGAGAGGCTGGTCGTTTATAATAAGCTTAAATTGCAGTCCAAGCTTTTGGGCAGCCTTTCTGCAAAGTATCATTCGTCCTAAAAATATCTCAAAATAATCCATTACAGAGCCGTAGTTTGTATCAATAGACAACACAAGCGTTATGCATGTGTGTTCATCATTAATAACAAGACGGCTCTTTTCTACAGAGTAGTTTACCCTGTCATGTATATCAAAGGTAGTGATATCATTGTTTCGTACTCTTGAACGCCTTACGTCTGATTTATCGGCAAGTATAAGCGCGGCCGCAACAGCGTTCACCGGCACTCCGTTTCCCTCGTCGTGATTTCCTATAGCAGTTGTAATTGTAGCTATATCCTCCGCGTCCGCCTCCAAATTTGTAAGCAGACGAAAGGCCATTACAGCTCCGCTTTGGGAATGGTCAACACGGTTTACAAGGTTTCCTATATCGTGCAGATAGGCCGCAATTTTTACAAGCTCAATATCATGCTCCCCATATCCCATTGTTTTTAAAATATACTCGGCTGTATTTGCCACATTAACGACATGCGCAAAGGAGTGCTCTGTAAAGCCTAGCGCCCGTAATGATTCATCGGCCTTTCTGATATATGTATTTATGGCCGGGTTTTTCTTAATTTCTTCATATGATACCACTGTAATTCACCTCAATTATTCTTGCTGCGTGTACCTGTTATTGAAAATTCTACCCACTCAGCTATATTTGTAGCATGGTCGCCAATACGCTCAAGGTATTTGGCAATCATAAGCAGGTCAATGGAGTACTCGCCCTTTGTACTGTCTTTGGATATCATATCGATTACCTCTGTTTTCATAGTGGCAAACCACTTATCAACAACATCATCGTATGCAATTACCTTTCTAGCCAGCTCTAAATCCTTTTTAACAAAGGAGTCTACGCTGTCCGTAACCATTTTAACGGCTTCCTTAGCCATTTTTTTAATATCCTCATTAATTCCCGGTCCGCCTGTTATGATAAAGCGTGAAATTTCAGCTATGTCAGAGGCCTGATCTCCTACCCTTTCCATATCAGTAATCATTTTGAGCGCTGAAGAAATAACTCTCAGGTCTGTAGCTACCGGCTGCTGCTGCAAAAGAAGCTTCATGCACAGTCTTTCAATATCGCTTTCCTTCTGGTCTATTTCACTGTCAGCCTCGAACACCTTATCAAGCATTGCCGGGTCATTTTTCTCAAGGGCGCATATAGCCGCCGTAACAGCCTCCTCGCAAAGGGCACCCATTTTAATTAATTCTATATGCAGTGTTTCAAGCTGCTCGTCGAATTTGTTTCTCATTAACCGAACCTCCCTGTTATATAGTCTTCCGTTCTCTTGTCCCTTGGCATTGAGAACAGTGTTTCAGTGTCATTGAACTCAATTATCTCGCCAAGCAGAAAAAACGCGGTTTTATCAGAAATTCTGGCTGCCTGCTGCATATTGTGGGTTACCATGACAATAGTATACTTATTTTTAAGTTCCAGTGCAAGGTCTTCAATCTTTGACGTTGAAATAGGGTCAAGGGCGCTTGTAGCCTCGTCCATCAAAAGCACCTCCGGCTCAACAGCGAGAGCCCTTGCTATGCAGAGTCTTTGCTGCTGTCCTCCCGACATTTCCATAGCGCTTTTTTTAAGCCTGTCTTTGACATCGTCCCAAAGAGCCGCATCCTTCAGAGATTTTTCGACTATATCGTCAAGCTTTACCTTTGAATGTATTCCATGGGTTCTTGGTCCATATGCTATGTTATCATAAATACTCATAGGAAACGGATTTGGTTTTTGAAATACCATTCCAACTCTTTTTCTCAGAAGATTTACATCCATTCCCCTATACATATCCTCGCCGTCAAGCAGCAGCTCTCCTGTTATTTTACAGCCCTCTATAAGGTCATTCATTCTGTTTAAAGACCTTAAAACCGTTGATTTTCCACAGCCTGAGGGGCCAATGAAGGCAGTTATTTCATTTTGGGGCACTTTAAGGTCTATCCCTTTAATTGCATGGAAATCGTTGTAATATAAGTCCATATTTTTAATTTCAATTTTACTCATGTTGTCCTCCGTCAGTTCTTTGTAAGTTTCTTAGCGAAGAAACTGGACAGTGCGTTTATTATGATTACCATTACAAGTAATATTACGGCCGTTGCATAGGCCTGGTCTGTATATAGCCCCTCAGAAAGAAGGCAGTACATATGAACCGCTAGGGTTCTTGTAGAAGAGAATATATTTTCTGGAACAGCGGCCGTTGTACCCGCTGTAAATATAAGCGCCGCCGTTTCTCCAACTATTCGTCCTATGGCAAGTATTACTCCCGAGAGTATGCCCGGCATAGCCGCCGGAAGTACTATCCTGAATATTGTCCTGAGCTTTCCTGCGCCGAGTCCAAAGCTGCCTTCCCGGTAGGAGTCAGGCACAGAAAGTATCGCTTCCTCTGTTGTACGCATTATAACCGGAAGCACCATTATTGCAAGCGTAATAGAGCCCGCGATAAACGAATATTCCCATTTCAGCGCGATAACGAAGGCCAAAAAACCGAAGAGACCGTATACAATTGAAGGTATTCCAGATAGTGTTTCTACTGTAAGACGGATTATATGTACAAGCTTTGAACCCTTTTTCGCGTACTCTGCAAGATAAACTGCTGAGAATACGCCAACAGGAACAGCAATGAGAAGTGTAAATGCTGTCATCAGCAGCGTATTTATAATGGCCGGCATCATTGATACGTTCTTAGAGGTGTATTCCCATGCAAACAATTCTGGCTTAATATTGGGTATGCCCTTAACAAGTATATACCCCACTATAAATATCATAATTCCGACTGTGATTAATGTAGCCAGCATAATAAGCAGGTATACAGCAAAGGAACCGGGATGCCGTAAGTAATCTTTATATTTCTGCATTATCCGTTCCTCCTTTTAATAAGCGAAAAGCATAAATTAATGATAAGTATAAATACGAAAAGTACCACAGCCGTAGCTATAAGCGCTTCCCTGTGCAGATCGGCAGCATATGACATTTCAATAACAATATTTGCGGTAAGCGTTCTTACTCCTGACAATATGCTCTCGGGAAGCATAGCCTGATTTCCCGCCACCATGATTACAGCCATTGTTTCCCCTATGGCGCGTCCTACGCCAAGAATAACTCCGCTTGTCACTCCTGATTTCGCGGCTACCATTACTGAACGGAATATTGTTCTTTCCTTTGTGGCGCCCAGCGCCAAGGAGCCTTCATAATATGCCTCCGGAACAGCTCTCAGCGATGATTCTGTAACTTCTATTATCGTAGGCAGTATCATTATGCCTAGGAGTATGGAAGCCGTTAAAATCCCCTTTCCTCCCGTGTCCGGAAACAAACGCTGCATTGCCGGTACAATAAGAACCAGTCCGAAAAAGCCGTATACTATTGACGGAATACCTGCAAGCAGGTCCACCGCAGGTTTCAGAAGCGAATAAAGCCCTTTAGGACAGTAGTGTGAAAGAAACACCGCACATAATATACCTATAGGCACACCAAATATTATGGCACCGGCCGTAACATAGATGCTTCCTATAATCATCGGGAATATACCGAATAAATTTTGTCCGGGTCTCCATTCGGTACCAAGAAGAAAATTACCAAAGCCAATTTCCTTCATTGCCGGAAATCCATTTATAAACATAAATATGCATATGGCGGCAACAGCTACAATTGAAACACAGGCGCAGAGCAGAAATACTATTTTCATTATTATTTCTCTTGCTCTCATAAAAACCTCCTAATTCACTAAACATTTTGTGGTGAAACAGCTCATTTTGCAAATTAAACCGCCAGCTTTGCAGGCGGTTTAATTTGTTAATACAGTTTATATGCAGTTTAACAATTACTGAGCGTCTGCCCAATCTGTTATTTCACCAAGATAAATTCCTTTTATTGTCTCTGAGCTAAGGTCTTCAACTGTGTTCGCATTATTAACTACTACTGCAATACCATCCATTGCAATCTGTGTGCTTGTAAGCTCTGCTTTCTCACTGTCCTTAAGTTCACGTGATGACATACCGAAATCACATACTCCCTCAATTGCTGATGTGATGCCTGAACCTGAGCCTGTCTGCTGAATTTCGATTGTTACATCAGGGTTAAGCGCTTTATAAGCGTCTGCAAGTACTTCCATTACCGGTGCTACTGATGTTGAGCCGGCAAGTACAAGCTTTCCTGAAAGGCCGCTTGCCGCATAGTCTTCGCCGTCAGCTACGCTGATATAGCCTTCCTCTCCGATGATTTTCTGTCCGTCAGCGCTCATAATAAAGTTTAAGTAGTCCTGAGCTATGTCTGAAAGAGAACCGTCTTTGTAAGCTAAAAGGAAAGGTCTTGCTACAGCATATGTACCTGATTTTACATTGTCAGTTGTAGCCTCTACTCCGTCAACCTTAACTGCCTTTACGTCATTTGAAAGAGAACCAAGTGAAACATATCCGATTGCCGCGGGATTTCCTGCTACCGTTGTAAGCATAACAGATGTTGAGTTTGTGATTTCAGCTCTGACAGTTGTAATATCGTTGTCATCATCATCAACGACTCCCATAAGCTCTACAAACGCGCCTCTTGTTCCTGAACCCTCTTCACGTGAAATTACAGATATTGGGCCTGTTGTTCCTTCAGGTTCAGTCTGTTCCTCCTGCTGGTTGTCTGTGTTCGGTGTGCTGTTCTGTGATGAGGAACACGCTGCTACTCCTAAAACCATAACCGATGTCATTAATAAAGCTAAAATTTTCTTTTTCATGTTTAATACTCCTTTAAATTTAAAATGTCATTTTCAATTTCATGTTACGGATACAGTATATAAAGAACAGGTTAAATCCCCAATCTCACATATGTTAAATTTATGTTAAAGGCTATTTTTAAGTTAATGACTATAAAAATAAAAGAGATTACTTAATATAAGTAATCTCTTTTATTCCCTCAATTACACCACCCGGGTTTCGGGTTTTTTATTGTAAAATTCGTTAACTGTCTTTAGTATTTTTTGAAAATCTGAGCTCGAATAGTAATCTATCATTCTTTTAAATTCTGGAGTATTTAAGACGCATTTATTTAAAGCCATATCTTCGGATATATTTTGCTCAATTGCGGTCTGCTTATATTCCTCGGCAACAGTTTCAACTGGTGTAATTTCATTTAAACTATTTAAAATCTTTATCCATAATACAGACAGTTCTTTTGTATTGTAGTTTTGATAAACTGCTGATGAAGTTTTCATTGGTTGAATAAATAAAACAAGCTTTTCAGGAGTTAATAATTTGGAACGTTTATGAAAGGCATATATTATAATATATCCGTTATTATATTCGGTATAATAAAATGAGTATGTATATATTTCTTCATTATAGGTTACGTTAGGCAAAATATCTAAATCCAGCTTAGGCTCCGACTGTGAGTGCCAAAATAATTTATTAGCTTCTGTATTATTGCAAAGAAGTTCAAGAAAAACATCGTCAACATCTTTAAGGCCTACTACCTCATCCAGTGATACAGAAAAGTATCTTGCGATATCAATTAATTTCTCCAGCGATGGTGTTGTTGTTTTCCACTTACTGATTAGTCCCTGGCTCAGTCCTACATTTTTTTCCAGCCTGCTCAAATTGATGTTGTTTTTAACACATAACTTCTTTATAGATTTTACTATTTTATCGTCCATAGCAATCCCCCTTTTTTAATTCCAATTTGGTTTATAATATAAATTAAGCTCCGGCAGTTAACAATAAAAAAACCACTTCCAAGACACATGAAGTGGTTAATTTTAGAAGTAATATATATTATATCCTAAATACAGTCAAATATTTTATCACATTAATCATTGAATGTCAAGAACATTTTCAAACAAACAGCTGTTTAAAAACGAAGCTATTCATATACTCTTTCTGAGCCTTTCCAGCTGCCGTATATCCTCAGGAGTTGTGCGGCAGCAGCCTCCTATGAGTCTTGCACCATCCTCATACCATTGTTCGGCATAATCTCCAAAGCTCTTTATATCACCTGCACCAACCCATACTTTCTTTAACGGGTCGTATTCCTCACCCTTATTAGGGTATACAATCACAGGCTTGTCACAGCTGTTTTTTATATTCTTTATAAGCTCGGATATAAACCGCGGATGTGTACAGTTAACACCGACAGCCTTAACAAGTTCCTTGCCGGTCATAAACCTTGCACATTCTTCTATAGGCGTTCCGTCTGATATTTGATTTCCGTCTTTGCAGCTGAAGGAAAACCAGCAAGGAACATCTAAATCTTCAGCTATTTTAAGTATAACTTCAGCTTCCCAAAGACATGGCAGTGTTTCACAGGCGAATATTTCCGCACCGGCACTGGCAAGCAGTTCCATTCTTTCTCTGTGAAACGCTTCAATTATTGCTTTGTCGGCTGTATAATCTCCTCTGTATTCTGAGCCGTCCGCAAGATATGCTCCGTATGGTCCTACAGCGGCGGCCGCTATTAGGCAATTCCTTTCCGGATAATCCTTCTGATAGCGTTTAACCGCGTTCAAAAGAATTTCCACAGAATCCATTATGAGCTTTTCTCCTTCTTTTTTTGTAAATCCCTTGTTCATAAAGCCGGGAATAGAAGCCTGATAGCTGGCTGATATGCCTATATCCGCACCTGCTGCAAAATAGTCATAATGCACCTGCTCAATAAGTGCAGGGTTCTCAGATAATATTTTTGCCGACCACAGCTCGTCATTTATATTACAGCCCCTTGCCTCAAGCTCAGTGGCCATAGCACCGTCTACAATTACAAACTTTTCTTTATTTAACAGCTTTGTCAATTTATCCATTATCTGTCCCCCGCTTAATCCTCTATAGTTTCATAGGAAACCTTTTCAGGGTGCTCTCCTCTATTAATGGCAGGTATAAACCTGTTCCAGAAATCGTTGTAAAGCCTGAAAATTTCTTTTCTCTTTGAATATATAAATAAGAGCGTTATAACAACATACATCGCGCTTATAAGGTCAGTGGCGGCCCAAAGCAGGTCTGCCTTTATATTATAGAAAAACAGACATGGGAGCATATAATAAACCATATAAATCGGAGTAGCTATTTTATTAATCTTTGTATCGCCAAAAGCATAGTCAATTGACTTTGTACAGGAATAGTACATTCCTATAATTGTTGTCCATACGAAAACCGTTGTGGCAATAGCCATAAAGTATCCGCCGAAATTGCCATATGCAGTTTTAAAAGCAACTGTTGTAAGCTGAGCACTTGTAACGTCAGGATAGTCAATATAAGCATTTGTTATTATAATCGAAATGGCCGTAACTGTACATACAACGATAGTATCAAGGAAAACCTCTCCCCAGCCCCATGATGATTGACGTACAGGGTGGTCTGTCTGTCCTGCTGCATGTGCTACTATACCATAGCCGGTTCCCGCATCATTTGAATAGAGACCTCTTGCTATTCCATATCTAAGCGCATCCTTTACCGTTGCACCGGCAAATCCGCCGATTCCCGCCATAGGCGTAAATGCCGATTTAAATATAATTCCAAAGGCATAGGGAACTTTGTCAATATACATAATAAGTATGCCGATTCCTGCAATTATATATGCCATAGCCATAAATGGAACGGCCTTTTCCATGACGGAAGCTATCCTTTTAAGCCCTCCCGCTATAGTTACAAAGCAAGTTATTCCCATTATTATTATAGAAATAATTGGGGCTATACCAAATCCCTCATACAGCGAGCTTGTAAGAGATTCAGTCTGCACACAGCATGTCCACGGTCCAAATACGAAACAGAATACCGCAAGTACAAGCGCGCCTTTTTTCCAACCCAGTGCGTTTTTCATTACAAACGAGCGGTCACAAACGTATTCATCCTTTGACTTGTCAAATTTAACACGGTATCTTTGGCCAAGTATAATTTCGCATGCCTTTGTGGACATTCCTAAAAGCCCAGAGACCCACATCCAGAAGACTGCGCCCGGTCCGCCCATTGTTATTGCTGTGGCAACGCCTCCGATATTACCTACACCGATTGTATTTGCCATCGCGGTGCAGGCCGCTGCAAAACCGGATACCGTTCCCTCTCCTTCTCCCCCTTTAAACATTTTTCCAAAGGTGTTTTTAAAGTGGAATTTTATTTTTGTTATGTATCTGCCTCTAAATTTGATTGTAAGATAAAGTCCTGTTCCTACAAGAGCGATTGTCATAGGTGTGCCCCACATGAAATCAGATATTGTCTGAATGATCTTAAGAATAATTTCCATTTCCTTTCCTCCCATTATTTAAACTGTGTTGCCTGTTTATTATAGTTCTTCCAAGGTGCCTTATTTTCCGAACACCTCCAATGCGTTTTTAATGTCGTTTATTATATCCTCGCTGTCTTCAATACCCGCTGATATCCTGATAAGTCCTTCTTCCATCCCCATTTTTTTCAGCTGTTCCGGGCTGAACTCATTTCTGAAGGCTGTGGCAGGATGTGCCAGCGACGTTCTGAAGCCGCCGAGAGTTCCAAGATATTTTATCATTTCCAGCCTGCGGATAAACTCGTTTACCTTTTCCCTGTCATCTTCCACCCTAAAGCTAAGCATTGGGCCAAATCCATTATCAAACAGTCTTATGGCCAGCTTATGCTGAGGATGATATTCAATTGAAGGATAGTTTACATATTTTACTCTGGAATCATCCGCAAGGGCATGCGCAAGTTTATTGGCATTAGCCATCTGTTTCTCAACTCTTAGCTGCATTGTCCTTATGCTTCTTAAAGCGAGCCATGCGCTGTTTGCGTCCAGGCAGCCGCCAAGCAGAAGATGGTTCCTATTTATCTCTTCAATTATACTTTTTGATGAAGTAACTGAGCCTGCTGTTATATCGCTGTGGCCTCCAAAAAACTTTGTAAGTGAGTGTATAACTATATCGGCTCCATGTTCCAGCGGCCTTATCGCAAATGGAGTTGTAAATGTACTGTCAACTACAGTAAGTGAACCATTTTCCTTGGCAATTTTCGTTATAGCGTCTATATCCACTACATTAATAAGCGGATTGCTAATAATCTCCGTATAAAGTATTTTTGTATTTGGGGTCAGCTTGCTTTTTACGTCCTGTAAATTTGTAAAATCAGCATATACTGCATCAATACCAAATTTAAAAAGCATATTGTCCAAAAGCTCTATTGTCTCTCCGTAAACAGCATCGCTGCAAAGAATTCTGTCCCCCTTTTGAAGAAATGACAGCAGAGTTGTTGATATTGCCGCCATTCCTGACGAAGCAATAATGCTCTCTTCCCCGCTTTCCAAAAATGTGATTGCATCCGCCAGCATATCCCTATTTGGCGCCGATGTTCTGTTGTAATAGTATTTTCCTCCGTTATTAGCGAAATCATAGTCATCCATATCTGTTATTTCACACGCTGTTGAATAGTATATGGGAGGACAGTCCGGGTTTATAATTTCCTTTTTAAGGACATTCCCCTTATATAAAATATCTGTTGACCTTTTTCTTGCTTTTATCATCCTAACGCCTCCGGAATCTTTTATTTGTTTCCAATTCTAAACTTTATACTTAGAATAAAGTCAACAGCTAAATTTACTTTTTTCTAAATTTTTTATCTATTTTTTAATTTGCGACAAAAAAACAGGTATACAGTTAAAAATTATTAACCATATACCCGCATAAATTATAAGAGTATTTGTATTTCATATACAGCGTCTGACCAGTCCACCAAGTTATCCTCAAATTCCAAAGCTATAGCAATTTTGGGCTTATCGCAGCCTTCAAAATAGCTTTTTAAAATTTCTGTATCCCAGTTTTCTTTTAAAATTTTGGTTCTGATGCATATATAGTCCCCCTCTGGGAGAACATCAAAATTTACCGCTTCAAAATCTGGTTCCTTTCTCAAATATACAAAGTAAGAATACGGTTTGAACTTCCTGTCTAAAAGCCCGTCAAAATCCACCTTATAGCCGTACTGCCTTCTGCAGGGAAGCTTTATGAACTGCGGAAGACTTCTCGCCGCCGCTAGTCTGATTTCCATATCTGACAGCTCATCTGTTTCATAGCACGGTACCTCAAGTATATACCTTTTGTTTTCATGGACCCGGTAAAGGTATTTTTCATCGTCACTGTCCTTAAGGTATGTAAAGTAGTTAATATACCATTCAATGTCCTTTACCTGCTCCTGCATTTTTTTAATTTCCTCAATACATTTTTTCTTTTGTATATCTAGAAAAGGAAGAAGGCCGTCTACGGTTCCGTCCTTAATAATTGTCTCAATAGATTCCAGCGGCAGTCCAAACCCCTGCAAGTATTTTATTCTGTCAATAATGTGGAACTGTCTGTAGGAATAGTATCTGTACCCCGTATCAGGGTCAGTGTAAACAGGAGACAGTATACCTTTTTTATCATAAAATCTAAGCGTTTGTGTCGAAACCCCCAGCAGTGCGGCAGTCTCCCCAATGGTATATAAATCCTTAGTCACAGTTACACCTCTTTCAGTTATATTTTCAGCAAGCCGATAATTTGTTAAATTCATTATAACAAATGAAAAAGAAAATTGCACGAAAGGCAATAAAAATCCATTCAATTGAAAAATTAAAAAGCAGGCTGAGCATGGCACAGTCTGCCTGACTTGTTATAAAATTTGTTTTAACGAAAGAAAAGGTACCGGAAGAGTCTGACAAACAGTTCCGATACCTTATAATCCGCTTAAATTACGGACTCTCCCCAGCCGAATCGGTTATATACAACCTCATACAGCTATTTGTCTACTAAAACTTTTAATTTTTATCTGTTCTTATTATGGTCATAAAAGATTTTAGCCGGTTAATCTATTATACCGTTTAAGCATTCCGCATATAGCAGGACAGCGCCCTGCAGTCAAATATTAAAGCCGTTAATCATCACTTCATTGTGGACAGTAAAATTTTTATTTTTTTATATTTTATTTATGAAGCGTTGATTTTACCACTAGAATAAGAGACTGCGTATCTATCCATCCTACCTCACGATTATTACTTAAAGAATGGATAAAATACTTTAAAGCGCTGTCCGCAGGGCCCGCCATTCATCAGAACAGGCCCTGATATCGGTTTATTAAAAGCGGAACTCATTCAAGCATCTTTTCTGATTTTCTAATATGAAACAAAGAATTATATTCTTTGAACAGTGAAAAACGTATCAGCACTGTATTTACGTCACAGTTATTCAGTCGGTATACACTACTAACATTTTAAATTTGTTAATGTACCACATAATAACGTTGCTACATATAAAAAACAGAGCAAAAGCGTTTGCCGGCATGGCTAATGACTAAACTCTGTTTGAAGTCAATCTCAGCGGCGCTTTTTAAACGCCTGAAACCCCTCTTTGCGGGAACCGATATTATATCGGAAGCGCCGGAGCCTCTTATCAAACAGATGCATCCCCGTGCCTTTAATGGCTGCATCAGAAAAAGGAGTGCCGAAAGATACAAATAATTAAATATCTTAGCAGACACTAATTTAGTTCTATTCATTTTTGTCCCCTTCTGCAAAAACATCACGCGTTATATTTTTGCTTTCGACCAAAGCAACTATTACAATTTGATGCTCTGGTGCAGCTGGCTGCCAACCTGGGGGTAGGTAAGGCCCTGTAGCTTTGCGTCGCCGGCTTTCGCCGGGTTTGCCAAAATATGTATCATCATCGATAATGATTATTTATTATAGGTTATTTGAATTAAAATGTCAAATTTATCAAGAGAGTTTAAAATTTTAGTCTATTTTGTTAAGAGAAATCGTCCGTTCCGGTCTGCGCAGCGCCGAGGATTACGTTCTGAACGTACTAGCTAAGGGTGACGTGTCGGAACTTTATGCGAAGTGCAGCTTGCTTCCGTTTCGCTTGCGTGCTATAACTTTATGCATTGTTTAGACTATCAAGCTCAAAAAAAATATACATTAAATTTACCTTATAGCCTATTATTTATATTCAATTACAAACGGGAAGCCTTGTACGAAGTAGCAGCGTACTTTTTGGCCAGCGTCGTTTTTGGCAGCACTGAAGCGCCATTTATAAAAGGCGCTGAGGGCGTTGTTATCCAAGGTACTGTTGCCGCTGGAACACACTACTTCGGCGCTTTCTACGCGCCCATCAATGCCTACAACGCCACGCACGACAACGCGCCCGCCGATGCCCGCATCACGCAGCGCCTGCGGATAAACCGGAGCCGCAGTTGAGGCTACGCGCGGAGGCACCTTGGGATTGCGGGCAATGCC
>OHAS01000938.1_pt1 | contig 24299 bp, 28 predicted proteins | sample 1577131 | NCBI WGS metagenome assembly OHAS01 (sample SAMEA3541566, study PRJEB24748) | human gut metagenome | biome: human gut; feature: human-associated habitat; material: faeces | place: China | collected 2012 | reverse complement strand
CTAAGTATATTACTTAAAAAACATAGAAATAGGAGTTTTAACTAGTAAAATAAAGGTATTTCACAAATTAAATAAAAGATATTTTTATACTTTTTTGAAATGCAAAATATTCAAAATAACCATATAATAAAAGGACAACAAGTTAATACTCATAGTCCTTAATTAACATACTTAGTAACCTATTTTTTATTACATTTCAATTATATAATAGTTACCATTTGTAAACAAGTAGTAATTTCCAAAAAAAGAAGGAACAAATATCCTTCTTCGAATTATTTATCTAGTTTTATGCAACGATAGCTAAGTAAAGAGCTGTTCCAATTACGAACATAGCTACAGTAGCTACAGCACTTACCATAGTAATATTATACATCATGGCAAATCCTTTATCGTCTAATGCATTCTTTTCTTCTGTTTTTACTACTTCTTTTTCTTCCATATTCTTATCCTCCGAACTTTATCATAATTTTATTATACTGATCTTTTTATATTTTGTACAGTTTTTACGAAAAAAATTCATATATTTTACATTTTTAGATATTATCTTCTGCCATCTGGATTATTTGGTATGTTCATTTCTCTAGTATTTCCTACACTAGTAGTAATAGAAGATACTGTAAATGTTTCATAAGTTTCATTATCTATCTTTATGGTATAAGTATTTGATAAAGATAACTTATTAGTAGAAACTATAATTGATGCAAAAGATTTTGTAGGAGTATAAGAAATAATTTCTTCATTATTTTCATCTAATATCGATATTTTAGTTCCTTTTTGGTAAGTAGTTTTAAGATTAATCGTTACATTATATTGTGTAGAATTAGAACTAATTTTCTGTAACATACCATTTCAACCTACTGCTATTAAAGTTCCACCATTTACTATTAACTCACCATCATAATCTAGGGCACCATCACCATTATTAGTTGGTCCATCTACAGTGATTACACCACCATAAATATAACCACTACCATTAATATCTATGCCATCTCCGCTAGCATTTACATAAATATTACCATTATATATAGTCAAAGTATTTGTAGTATTTTCTTTATAATTATTGGCACCAGGTCTATTCATACTAGAGGAATCACTACCACCAGCTACATTAATACCATCATCACTTGCTACTACATTAATATCTCCATTATATATCGTTATTTTAGCTGCTTCTATACCTTCATAACTTTCTTTAATATCAATACTTCCATCTTCTATTACGATATTATTACCTGCTTTTAATCATTTAGCACTTTTAGTATCTGTAGAATCAGTTTTACCCCAGTTACCCCAAGTATCTTTCTTACTATTATTCGTACTACCATTTCCAGTTTTAATCGTATAATTACCATTTTTAATTAATAACTTTGTTTCAGCTTGTATTCCATCTAAAGTTGTATCAATTTCAAAATTACCATTTTCAATATAAACATACCCTTTATCTTTATCACTTGTGTTAGTGGATTTGATTCCATCTCCACTAGATGCAATATTAAAATTACCATCTATAATATAAACAGAATCTTTTCCCTTAATACTATCATCAATAGAAGTAATATTAAAAGTTCCATTTTTTATCTTTAAATTATCTTTTGATACAATACCATCTTGATAATTAGCTTTTATTACTAAAGTTCCACTACCATCAAAAATTAAATTATCTTTACTATAAATAGTAGCATTTATATCTTCATCAGTCTGATAATTAGAGCTATCTTCTAGTGTATTCGTAGTTTCTTCTTTTAAATAAATAACGGTATTTTTAGCATTTTTAATATAAATAGTGGGACCACTTTCATTCTTAATCGTAACATTATTTAAAATCAACTTAACATTTCCTTTAGTATTTACTGTAATCATACCGTTCGTAATTTTTCCTGATAATTCATAAATACCTTCTTCTGTTATCGCGATACTTTCTGTTAATGTTAAGTTTTTTATTTCATAATTTGACCATTCTATATCTTCATCACTATTATCAAGTTCAATGTTGGTATCAATAGATTCTATACTATTTTCTTTTTTATTTATATTTTCTACTAGTATATAACCTAGAATTATTACCGTCACTATGATTACTATAATTCCTATTATTATTTCTTGTTTTCGTTTCATAAAACTATAAATCACTTTCTTCAATTGGGTGAGAAATCATTACTTTTAAATTACCATTTTTTACTCTTAAATCATCTAGGAATGCTTTTTCGTTTACATTTTCATTTAAAATAATACGATAACTTAAGTCAAACATACTTCCCATATTCGTTGTTTTTACCTGTTCTAATTCTACTTTTTCTGTATAAGTTTCAAAAATATCATCAAAGACATTTGTATAATCTAAGTTTTCAGGTATCATAATTTTTAAGATTTTTTCTTTTTTATTCTTATTAAATAAAGCTACTTTTGATAGTATAAAGATGGCTAAACTACCAATTATCGTAATGATTATGGCAAATACTAAATGACCCATTCCGGTTGCTAGTCCTACTGTCATTGCAAAGAAAACACTTAATATTTCTTTACTTGTACCTGGTAAGCTTCTAAATCTTACTAAACTAAATGCCCCCATAATTGCGACTGATGTTCCTAAATTACCATTTACCATAATAATAATGGTTTGGACTAATAAAGGTAAAATAGATAGAGTTACTAAAAAATTCTTATTATATTTAGATGTTTGTTTATGCGTTAGGGCAATTACTACTCCTAAAATAATAGATATGAATGAACATAATAAAATTGATGACAATTCAACTGATGATGCTGTTTCTGAAAAAATACTATTAAGCATACATACATTCCTCCTTCTTTAATTTATTTTTTTGATATATGCTACCATATTTAGAAAATGATGTGGGGTAAATTTTTAATTCTGATAAGCTTCTTACTAACCATAATGGCATAGAAGATAAGGTTTTAATTTCCATAATGTAATAATTTTCATCAAAATACTTTTTACCAGCATCGCCTAATTCTAATTTTAAATCACTATTCCTACTTCTTAGATTGGCATCAATCGTAATTCTTAAATTCTCATCATTCCTAGCACGATAACTTTTACGATCATAAGCTATATAAGTAGTAGGTACTAAATGATAATATTCAAAATAGTAATTAATCTCTTTCATAATTTGGTTATTAGAATTATAAATATGTTTATCTTGGTACTTATAAAAATCTTTTAATTTTAATTTAATTCTTCTTTTTCCTACAATTCCTTTATATTTTTCTTTAATTTCTAGGAATACTTCATCATTTAAATTAGGAACTCTGTAACTTCTTAGACGAATTTTTTCTTTAAAGATTGGTTTTTCTAGAGAATTAATAATTAAATCACTATGATTTGTATCAAAATAAATATTACAGATCGTTGCTTTATGATATTTATCTTTTTCTAAATATTTCGATATTTTTGAAAATAGGTTTTTGTATTCATCTTTTGTTAACAAGTATTTTTCTTCTACTCGTTTAAATACATTTTCATACATTTCTTGCTCCTTTCAATTAACATTCTAGTTTACTATATTGAAAGGAATATGAAATTAGTGTGAATTTTTGGTGAAAAAAAAACATCTACTCTATTTGAGTGATGCTTCTTACTTTTTAAAGCTGTTTTCATAAATATCTAGGAAACTAGAAACAAATCTTGCTTGTTCCTGTTCTATCTTAGTTCCTGTTGTTACTTGCCAACCGTAGTTTCCATATTTTTCATAATTGAAATTCGTTAATGGAAGTAAATGATTTTCTTTTTGAATCAAGTTTATTCCTTTTTTATAATCTTTTTTTAATTTTCGAAAAGCTTTTTCAGGATTCTTAAATACAGCATAACCATATTTGTTAGCACCGATTTCAAATTCTTTTGCCTTGCTTTCAAAATATTCCTTATTTACTTCTCCTTTTATATTTCCTTTTCCTATTATATATTCTTGTTGGTACTTCAAGTTTTGATTTAAATAAAGATTAGTTGGTTCTAATGTTATATAACTAGTTACTAGCAATAAAATTATTAAAAGGCTTGTTATTATTATTTTCCATTTATCTTTTTTCATGGTTTCCTCCTAGATAATTTTTTTCTATTATTATATCATGTTCGAATATAATAGCTACTATTTGGCTATTTACATTTATCAATTTTTGAAGAATCTGTCCAAATTAATTTGGAATCATAATATATTTTTTCAATACCTTTTTCTAATAATTGATTACTATAACCATAATCGTTTAATAAATTTTTATTCTTATTTTCTTCTTTCGTTCTGTATACTTTGATAATTAAGGTTTTGTCAGTATAATTTTTTGTTTGGTTAATATGAATACCTAAATCATCAAAATTAGTTTTTATATTCACTTTATAATATTCATCACTAAAATCACATATTTTAAAATCAATTTGATTATATTTTAGATATATTGGTTTTTGTTTATATTCATTCATTAATAAAAATGAAGTAATACCTAAAATAATAATGATAAATAAAAGTATGGCTGTTAGTATTATTTTTTTAAAATGATTAACAATTTCTTTTTTCACTGTAACTACAGTATTCATAAAATTATATTCTAATTTTTCTTGATAGTCTTTTTTATCAATAATTTCTCCACTCATTAAGTCATTTACAGTAATACCAAATTCCTTAGATATAGGAATAAATAATGATAAATCAGGCATACATTTACCATTTTCCCAGTTTGATACTGAACGGTCAGTAACACCTAATTTTTCTGCTAATTCTGCTTGCGTTAAACCTTTTTCTTTTCTTAATTTGAAAATAAATTTTCCTATTTTTTGTTGATTCATAATTCTCTCCTTTCATATTAATTTTATAATAATTTGATTTTTTTAACAGGAAATAGAGCTTGAGTTTCAAAAAAAATTCATTAATTAAATAGAGTTTTAACAACTATTACTTTTGTAAGTATTCTTTATTATTTGTCTTAAAAACAAACTTTATAAATTACTTTATTTATTTCTCTTTACAATTCTACTACCTATTGTTTTCTTACCTTGAAAGGAATGTATACCTATTCTCCAAGTTATTGGCATTATAAATAGTAGCATAACTACTAATACTAATCTAGGAAGTTTTGGGAATAATTCATATAAAATATAAATACCTATTATCGCTAAAATTGTTAATATAAACAATATAGTGAAATCGATTAATACGATTTTAATTCTATCTTTTTTCATTAATATCACTCCAATAACATTTTTATTTTCTAAAAGCTTTTTCAGGATTCTTAAATACGGCATAACCATATTTGTTAGCACCGTTTTCAAATTCTTTTGCCTTACTTTCAAAATATTCTTTATTTACTCTTCCCTTTATCTTTTCTTCTCCTATTATATATTCTTGTTGATATTTCAAGTCTTGATTTAAATAAAGGTTAGTAGAATTTAGTACTATATAAATTATTCCAATTAATAAAATTATAAGAAAACTTACTATTATTGTTTTATATTCTTTTATAAATTCTCCTAAATGATATTTAATATTATATCATTATTTTAAATATAAAGAAATATACAACGAGTGTAATTTCTATTTATAAACTCGTTTCTAATCTTCTAACTGTCCTTCTAAATCATAAATAGTATCATTTAATTTTTCATTTTCTGTTTCTAACTCATTAATTCTTTTTTCATAGAAATTTATCATTTCATCATAGGATTTTATAGATTTAATATGATTATTCCAATTATTTTTAATTGTTTCGATATTATCTTTAGATGCATATATCGTTATGGATTCTATATTTCCAGTCATTTCTACTATTTTCTTATGATTAAGATTATTAATATAGCCCTTTAAAAGTTTAATTCCATCTTTACAAGTAGTTGATACCATAATATATTTTTCATCATCACTAATATGTTCTTCTATTTCATAGTATTTGTTTAATAAATATTCTACCTTTATATTATCTATATCAGCTTCTACATATTTTACTTCGATATCATACTGTGGATAAAATAATAAATCATTATTCATATTGTATTCTTTGCTTTCTTTTTTTAACATTCCTTCATTATTTTTTAATACTTCAAAGTTTAAAGTACCAATAAAAATAAAACCACAACTAATTCCAAAAACAATAAGTGATGATATAAAACACCATATAATTTTCTTTTTATCATTTTTTCTATTCATTATAAAATTTAAAAGTAATAGTAATAATATTATAGTAATTATAGATAGAGATAAAATGGCTAATAGTAAACCAATAAAGAAGAAACCAGTTTTATATACTAAAAAGGAAAGTATAAAGCTAAAAAGAAAACAAATTAAAATGAAGCTTATCATAAAAACAAATAATAACATAAAGAATTTTATAATTCCAATTATTAATTTAAATAATCCATTGATAAACTTATATTCACTATGTTTAGGATCTCTTATAATTATTTTATTTTCATTTTTTCTAAATAATATTTTATTTTTTCTATTAAAACTTACTTTCTTTTCTTCATCAATCCTATTTAGTTCTTCTTCTTTATTTTTTTCCTTACTTTCTTTTGTTAATTTAAGATAATAATCTAAATATCTTGTCTTAAAGGTATGAGTTAAAATTACTAAAGAAGAAATAGAACAGAATATTACTAAAATAAAGGTTAATATGTTCGTTATAATTTGTGCTAATTGATAGGGTATAAAAATTAATATATTTAATGATAATCTATTTATTCCGTATACAATAATAATAGAAATTATTAATAATATTAGTGTAATGATTACTTGTTCTAATAAACATTTTATTTTACTTCTTAAATTCATATTACTAAATAGATTAATTGTATCTGTTATAAATTTTAAAAAGTCATCTATAAAATTGTTTATTTTTCTTTTACCTTCTTCTTCTTTTTTTATTTCTTTGATATCTTTATGTAATAAGTCATCTATATTTAAATGAAATTTATCACATAAAAAGATAATTTTATCCATTTCAGGATAGGCAATAGCTGATTCCCATTTTGAAATAGCTTGTCTTGAAACTCCAAGTTCATCTGCTAATTGTTCTTGAGAAAGATGATGTTCTTTTCTGATTTTTTTTAAATTTTCTGAAAATTGATTATTCATAATTTTCCTCCTTTTTCACCTAAATTCTATAATTTTCTACTGGTAGCAAGCTACCACCTTTTAGTTGTTTTTTGTAGAAAGTTGGTTGCATTTATATTATTTTAGCATAAAAAAAGACAAATCTTATATTTTAGTGTAAGGCTTGTCTTTAAGGTAGTGTTAATAATTGATGTTTTATATTTTTTAAATGATAGCTTCTATACCACAAAAAAACTAAGATTTCTCTTAGTTTTATCAATACTTTAAAATATTTTGAATAAAAGTAGCACAGTCTTCTTTCATAGTAATCACATTCGTATTATTTTCTAGTTCATAAGCTACATTAGTATATCTATCATTTACTCTTATTAAAGTAACATTTTCATATTCGTAAGCTAGTCTTTCAAAAGGAAATCTTATGATACCTGGTGTATTAAAACATACTCCTAATTCTATTAATACTAATTTCTTATCAATATTACTATTTATAAAGTTTTCATAGGTATTATGTAATTGATGCCAGTTACTATCTTCTACAAAGGAATCATCTTTTCTGATATTAATTTCCATTTTTATTTCCTCCATTTCATTTTTCAAAGATTTAAGTGCTCTTTCTTTGACATTATCATTATAGAAAAAGAAAAAAGAAAAAGTAAGTATGCACTTTTATGTTAGATACTTACCTTTTGGTATAAATTTAATTAAATTAAGACTTTTTATTAGATAAAATTTTTATCTTTTCGATATTACTTTTCTTCTTCTGAAACATTACATGAGCCATTATGATCTTTGAAATAGTCTTCAATGTGAGCTACTATTTGATTTGCATCTTCATAGTGTTCTAAATCTATATGATTCATAATCCAAGCATCTCCTCCAGCATAAATAATCTGATAGTTTTTATTATATTCTACTTCATATAAATATTCTTCATTATCTAGGCTACAATTAACAGAGATTTTACCAGTAACTGTATTATCTTCGTGATGGTTTCCAACACTAAAGAAAATAATTAATGCTATGATAATACCAATAAAAACTAATATAAAAATACCAAGGAATTTTAATATTTTTATGATAATTCCTGCTAGTTTTTCCGTATTACTTACCTTTTCTACCAAAATATTACTGATATCATTATTCGTTAATTCATCTAAACTGATATTAAATAGTTTAGATAATTTCTTAGCTTGATTAATATCTGGCGTTGTTTCTTCTAGTTCCCATTTTGAAATAGTTTGTCTAGTTACCCCTACCTTTTCTGCTAATTCTTCTTGTGATAAATTATTTTTCTTTCTTAAACTAACTATTTTTTCTCCTAAATTCATATATTTTCTCCCTTCCTAAAGAAATATAGCATTTTAGGTATTTATATTCTACCAATTTTAGATTGAAGTTACGCAATTTTTCTTTACATTTTATCTAGTATACAATATTAATAGCGCTACCATATTCCATTTATCAAATTAATCTTCTAAACTTTGAATGGCTTCTCTTATTTTTAAAGCACAATTTATGATTTCTTCTGTACTTTTAGCAAAAGTAAACCTACCAACTAATTCATTTTTATTAGGCCATGCAAAACTTTTTCCTATTAAAAAGCGTAAGTATACAGTTTTATAAAAAAACATTAATAAATCTTCTTCTGTTTCAATTATTTTACCATTATACTTTTTACCCTTTAATTTTGTGAAGTCAACAATAGTAAAGAAACCTGCTTTGGGATTTATTTTAATTTTGATATCTTCTATTCCATTTTCTATGTCATAATCATGACAGTATTTTATGATTTCTTCTTTTACTTTTTCTTTGTATTTTTTATCACATTCATCTATACCATCTATTAATGATTTAAATAAATTAAAATTGTACTCATACTTTTCTCTTAAAGGATTAAAATAATCATTATATTCCTTACTATTTTCTTTAAAAGCTCCTACTAAGGCTTCTCCTATTATAGCGGGAACAGCGTCCATTTCTCTAAAAATACGATTGATTACTTCTCTTATAATTACTTCATCAGCTACAATAAAACCTGCTCTTAGGCTTGCTAACCCATAAGATTTTGATAATCCAAATAAAGATATTGTATTCCTAAATAAGTTAGGTATCGTTGCTACAGGTAAAGATAAATTATTACTATCAAAAGAAATATCACGATATATTAAATCATCTATAATAAATAAGTCATACTTTTGACAGATATTACCAATACTTGCTAATAGGTTATATTCATTTTTACCCATAACATTACCAAGAGGATTATTAGGATTACTATTTACAAATGCTACAACTTTAGGTATATAAGATAAATTCTTATATTTTTCTTTTAATCGTTTATTCGTTTTTAAAATAATATCTTCTAAATCATTTGTATCTATAAAATAATTATTTTCTTCTTTTAATGGGATTATTTCTACATCAACATCTAATCTTTCAGGCTTAAAACTAAATAAGCCATAATTAGGTGCTGTCATAAGAATTACATCATGTTTACGAGCAATTATATTCAAAACTATATTAAAAGCGTGTGAAGTAGATACTGTCAAAGTTAAATTATTAATTGATAATCCTTTTTCATCAATATCATTATACGAATAAGAATCATTATTGATAAAACCTATTCGTTCAATATACTCTAATAGTACCTTTCTTACTTTGTCATCACCTTCCGAATAGGGATATTTGTATAAATCATTACCCATTAAATACTTATTTACTGCTTCTAGTATAGGAGGAAAAATTTTATATTTCATGGGATTACCACTTGTCATATTGATATCTAATTCTTTATTGTAATAATTTTTTAATATATCATTATAAATTTCAAATGCATCTTTTACTTCCTTTACATAAGGAGAAAATTCTTTTTTATCTAATCTAGTACCTATTTCTGGAAATCCAAATTTTCTATCTTCTAAATAGGGAATCGTTTCTAATACTCTGTCAATTGCTTTATTTTTCATGCTTTCACCTTTTTTTCATTTTAACTAAATCACATTTTTTCTTTTTAAAATAATTTTTCTATAGTATTGTATCATACATTTTTATGCTTTTTAAAAATTTAATTCTAATTTTCTTATAGCACTTCTTTCCCTTTTTCATATAATACACTAGTGAAGGAGGATATATGAAAAAGATAATTTATTCAATTATTTGTATTTTGATTATTGGTATGATTTTTCTTTTATTTATGCTTGATTTAAATAAAGGAGATAATAAGAAAGATAATCTAGAAAAAATTAGAGTTGCTGAGGTTGCACACACTGTTTTCTATGCACCACAATATGCTGCGATTAGTCAAGGATTCTTTGAAGAAGAAGGACTTGATGTTGAACTTATTTTAACACCTGGTGCTGATAAAGTTACTGCTGCTGTTTTATCAGGTGATGCTCAAATTGGTTTTTCTGGAAGTGAAGCTTGTATTTATGTATACAATGCTGGTGAAAAAGATTATTTAAAAACTTTTGCACAACTTACTCAAAAAGATGGTTCCTTTTTAGTATCTAGACAAAAGTATGATAATTTTACATTAGATGATTTAAAGGGAAAAAGTGTGATTGGTGGTCGTCAAGGTGGTATGCCTGAAATGACTTTTGAATGGGCACTTAGACAAAATAATATAGATCCTGTTAATGATTTAAATATCGATACTAGTATTGCGTTTGCTGCTATGAGTGGTGCTTTTATTGGTGGTCAAGGAGATTTTGTTACTTTATTTGAACCTAATGCTCTACAAATAGAAAAACAAGGATTAGGTTATGTAGTTGCATCTATTGGAGAATTAGGTGGTGTTGTTCCTTATACTTCTTATAGTGCTCGTAGTAGTTATTTAGAAAAAAATCCTGAAATTATAGAAAAATTCACAAGAGCTATTCAAAAAGGACTTGATTATGTCCATAATAGTAGTGATGAAGAAGTGGCTAATGCTATTTTATCATTTTTCCCAGATACATCTTTAAATGATTTAGCTGGCGTAATTGAAAGATATCGTAGTATTGATGCTTGGCCTACTACTACTAAATTTAGTAGTGAATCTTTCTACCACTTACAAGAAATTATGCAAGCTGCTAATGAACTTAATAGTGCTGTTAAATACGAAGATTTGATTTATACTAAGGATTAAAATATGCCAATTTTAAGTATTAAAAACTTAAAAAAGATTTACCATGATATTGATGGAGAAGTTTGTGCGATTGGAGATATTAATCTAGATATCTATGATAAAGAACTTGTTTCTATCGTTGGACCATCTGGTTGTGGAAAAACTAGTTTACTTTCTATCCTATCTAATTTAGAAAATAAATCAAATGGTACTATCTCTTTTGATAAAGAGAATATTAAGCTTGGTTATATGCTACAAAAAGATGCCTTGTTTCCATGGAAAACCATTCTAGATAACTGTTTAATTGGATTAAAATTAAATCATACTTTAAATGATGATACAAAAAATCATGTAATTGAATTATTAAATACCTATGGTTTAGGGGAATTTATTCATAAATATCCTGATAGTTTATCTGGAGGAATGAAACAAAGGGTTCTTTGAATATAGTATAGACACTAATTATCATTAACTATTTTTTTATATTAGAAAATGCTAAGATTCAAAGTAAATGCTACCTCCCATAAAATTTACTTTGGGAGAAAGAGTCAAGTTAAATGCAACAGGGGTGGAATTTACTTTGAAATTTCAGGGAATTAAAAAAAGATATCATAAATTTTATGTAGCTTATTGACTACATTTAGTTTCTATCGTATACTTAATTTGAGGTGAAAATATATGGGAAGAAATATGTGTTGTGGCATAGCTACAAAAATAAAAGTTAGTACTAAGACTAACTTATCTGAAAAAAAGGAGGAGGTTTTAAAAAGAATTGGAAGCGTATTTGATTTAAAATACTACGATATTGTTGATAGTGACAGTGATAATTATATGTGTTTATATTTAAAAGAAGATCTATTTAATCAAGAATTTAAAGATTTATTTAAAGAATTAATAGAGATTTCACCTTTTAGATTTACACTATATGATTGTATTGAATTTGCTACTGAAAAAAAAGCATTTGATGGAAAAGCAGTCAAGGAACAACTTATTGATTATTTTAATAATGATTTTGCTTTAAGTTTAAGAAAAGAATATGATAAAAATTTTAATAGGAATTTAATGAAATGGGAAACCGATAAAAATAATTATAGATACTATATAGATGACTTTCAATATTTTAATGAAGATATAGAGTTAGATTGGGAAAACTATTTTTTCTGTACTGATATGTGTGATTATACTTTATTTGATGATAGTATAAATAGTGATGATCGTATTAACATAGGATTTAACTTTATACCACTTTATTTTGATACAGATAAAACAGATAGTGAAGATATTTCTTTTACATTAAGACTTTTAAATCATTTTTTGAGAGCTTCTTTAAAAAGTAATTTAAAAAATACATTAATATTTGGATTAACTGACTAGAAGGTATATTGTGGAAAGAGTAAACGATGATATTGAAACTATAGAATTAGAATATAATTTGATATGTGATTTCATAAAACTAAGAAATGAACTTGGTTTAACACAAAAACAAATGGCTGATGAAGCACATGTAGTAAGAGAAATGATATCCGTTATCGAAAATAGAACGAAACACCCTCAAATTAATACACTTATTAAAATATTAAAACCATTTGGTTATACCTTATCTATTACTAAAATTGAAAAATAATTGTATATTAGTTTTAATTTAGATTCCTTTTAATATATTTAAATTAGAGGTGTTTCATTTGAAATATAATGTAATTGAAATATATGATAAGAATTTAAATGACGATAAAATTAGGAAAATAATTAATAAAAAAATATACAATATTATAGAAAAATTAGAGTTTAGCTATCCCTATAAAAAGGATGATAATCATATTGAATGATTTTAATACAAATTTAAGAGTTGGGATTTACTTAAGACTATCAAATGAAGATAGAGATAAAATTAGTAAAGAAGAAGTTAGTGAATCTATTAAAAATCAAAGAAATATGTTATTAGATTATATCGAGAAAAATTCTGAGTTTATGTTAGTAGATGAATATTGTGATGAAGATTTGTCTGGTGCTGGTACTTATAGACCTGAATTTGAAAGATTAATTAGAGATTGTGAGGACGGAAAATTAGATGTAGTTTTATGTAAAAGTCAATCAAGGTTTTCTAGGGATATGGAAATTGTTGAGAAGTATATTAATAATAAATTTAAAGAATGGAATATTAGATTTATTGGTTTATCAGATAATGCAGATACTGAAGTTTTAGGAAATAAAAAATCTAGACAAATAAATGGTCTAGTTAATGAATGGTATTTGGAAGATGTTTCTAATAATATTAGGAGTGCTTTTTATTCAAAAATGAAACAAGGAGAATTTATTTCTCCTTTTGCACCATTCGGTTATGAAATATCTCCATATAACAACAATAAGTTAATTATTGATACTGTTGCTAGTGAAGTTGTTAAAGAAATATATGCTTTATATTTAAAAGGTATGGGATTTACGGGAATAGCTCATTATTTAAATGATAAAAATATTCCTTGTCCATCTCTTTATAAATATAAAAAAGGTATTAAATTAAATATAATTAGTAATAGACCTAGAGAAGAAATTAAATGGACTACAAATGCCATTAAAACGATTTTAACAAATGAGATTTATTTAGGACATTTAATACAAGGTAAAAGAACTACTGTTAGTTATAAAAATCATAAGATTAGAAACAAAGGTAAAAGTGAATGGATAAGAATTGAAAACACACATGAAGCTATCATTGATGAAGAAACATTTAATAAAGTGCAAGTTGCTATGAAAGAAAGAACTAAACCTATAAAAACAACAGGTGTTGTTCATATATTTTCTGGCAAAGTATTTTGTCTTGAATGTGATCATTATATGAGAAAAAAGAACTCTGCTAAACACGAATATTTAGTATGTTCTAATAATCGTGATGGTTATAAGGATTGTGAAAATAAAACTTCAATTAGATATGATGAACTAGAAAAATTAGTATTAGATGCAATCAATAGTAAAATTTGGAAGTTTTATGATGAAAATGAATTAGAAAATTTAGATTCAAAAAAGAATGAAAATAGATTTAATAAAAAGATTATATCTTTAGAAAAGCAACGAGATGATATTAACAATAAAATTTCGAAAACAAGAAATTATTTAAAAAATCTTTATGAAGATAAAGTTAATGGAGTTGTTACTCCAGAACAATTTAAAGATTTAATTACAAATTATAATAATGATGAAGATAATTACAAAAATCAAATCAAGTCTATTGATAATGAAATTGATTATTATAAAATGAAAGAAGAATCTTCTAAAAATAATAAAGAAATGTTTAGTAAATACCAAAAATTAGAAGAATTAAACAGAGTTATTGTAGATGAATTTATTGATAAAATCTATATTGGAAAGTTAAATGAAGAAACAAATAGTAGAGATATTCAAATTAAATGGAATTTTGAATAATCTCTACTTACATAACCAAAATATACAAGAAAAGGATGTGATAAAAAATGAAACAAGAAAATATGCATTTAATTAATAAGATATTTAATGATGAAGCAATAAGAACAATTTGGGATAAAGATGATGAAAAATACTATATTAGTGTTATTGATATTATAGGAGTTTTGACAGGAAGTGATAATCCAAGAAATTATTGGAAAGTTTTAAAACACCGATTAAAAAAAGAAGGAAATGAGTCGGTTACAAAATGTAACCAACTGAAATTAAAATCATCAGATGGTAAATATTATAATACTGATGTATGTGATATTGAAGGTATGTTTAGAATAATTGAATCTATTCCTAGTAAGAATGCTGAACCTATCAAACAATGGTTAGCACATTTAGGAAGTGAAAGAATTGATGAAGTGTTTGATCCATCACTAACTATGCAAAGAGCAATAGACACATATCGTGCCAAAGGATATGATGAAGCTTGGATTTCTAAAAGAATTAAAGGTATCCAAGAAAGAAAAAAATTAACTGATGTATGGAAAGACGGTGGCATTGAAAGTAATTTAGAATTTGCTATGCTCACTAATGAAATATATAAAAATTGGTCTGGTATGACTGCTAAACAATATAAACAACATAAAGGTTTAAGAAAAGAATCTTTAAGAGATAATATGACTGATATAGAAGTTACTCTTGCAGATTTAGGAGAACTTGCTACTCGTGATATAGCACTTTCCGAACATCCAGAAGGATTAAATGAAAATATAAATGTTGCTAGGCGTGGTGGACAAGTTGCAAGTGATGCTAGAAAGTCATATGAAAAACAGACAAAAAAGTCAGCTATATCAAATCAAAATGCACTTAACTATCAATATATAGATGAAGATAAGCAAATAGAAAATAAATAACTCTGTAAAAAATAAAGTTAAACTAAAATAAAACATTTCAAATTAATATAAAATCAAAGAAAAAGATAAAAAGTGTCTTCACTACATTCAAAGAGTTGCTTTAATTAGGACACTTGCTACTGACCCTGACATATTACTTTTGGATGAACCATTTTCTGCTTTGGACTATGTTACGAGGCTTGCCCTTTCTGACGATTTATATAAAATTATTAAAAACGAGGGTAAAACTGCTATTTTAGTAACACATGATTTAGCAGAAGCTATTTCTTTATCTGATAGAGTAGTTGTGTTAACAAAAAGACCGGCCACAGTTAAAAAGATTTATGATATTAATTTAACAGACAAATCAACTCCTATTCATAATAGAAAATGTAAAGAGTTTAGTACCTATTATGATGAAATTTGGAGGGATTTAGATGTCCACTTATAGTTTAGAACACAAATTATTCTTAAAAAAAATCAAAAGAAATAAATGGTTTGTCCGTTTTAGTCAGTTACTAATTATTGTATTCTTTTTAGGAATATGGGAGTTAAGTAGTGAGCTTGGTTATATTAATGCCTTTTTATCTAGTTCTCCTAGTAGAGTGTTTCATACCTTTATTTCTCTTCTAAAAGATAATAATCTATGGAATCATGTATGGGTAACTGTTTATGAAACTTTAGTTAGTTTTATTTTAGCTTCTGGTATTGGATTTATTATTGCTTCTATTTTATGGTGGAATAAGACTATTGCCAAAATACTAGACCCCTATCTCACTATTTTAAATTCATTACCTAAGGTAGCACTGGGACCCCTTATTATTATTTGGGTTGGTGCCAATACAAATTCTATCATTTTTATGGCTCTTTTAATTTCTACTTTTATTACGATTATTAATATTTATCAAGGATTTATTTCTACAGATCATTATTTTATTACTCTCATGCATACTTTTAATGCAAAGAAAAGGCAAATTTTTATTCATTTAATTGTTCCTAGTAATAAAAATAATCTCATAAATTGTCTAAAAGTAAATATTAGTATGAGTTTAATTGGTGTGATTATGGGAGAATTATTAGTATCTAAAGAAGGTCTTGGATACCTAATTATGTATGGATCACAGGTATTTAATATCAATCTAGTGATTACTTCCGTCGTTATTTTAGCTATTATATCTTACTTAATGTATGCAGTAATTGCATTTATTGAAAAAAAGACAGTTAAGAATTAATTCCTAACTGTCTTTATCTTTTTACCTGCTAATAAAATATAAGAATTATCTGGTTGATAGTAACAAGTCTGCAAAATAATAATATCATCTGTATCTAATACTTCTGTATTCGTATCGTATACAGAATTTTCTTTTAAGTATGATAAATGATTATGCCATTCTTCTTCTGTAAAATTTAATTTCATATGTTGATAATCTGTTGTTACAACTAAGATAGAGAAAATTTGGTATTCATATGTTTCATTTTCCATTTCCAGTATTATTTTACTATGATTCCTATAAAAAGAATTATCTAAAAAGTTTTCTAAGATATGAAATTCAGTTTTTAATGTTTTTGAATTATGTCCATAGATTAATATTTTTCTATCGGTTGATAAATTCCTGTAATCCATAAAGGTAGTACCAATTTTACTAGTTTCTTTTTTTAAATTATGTGTTAAATAATAATCATTATCTGTTGTTTTAACAACAATACTTTCTAAATCTGTATTTTCTATTTTTAAAATAGCAATAATGTCATTATTTTGGTAATTATTTCGTAGAGTAATGATACTATTTTTAGAATTTGTTTCCTTATTTATCTCGCTATTTGTGTCTGTAGTTAATTCTTCTTTTTCAGCAATTACTACTTGTTCATTCTTTAAATTACTGTCATTAGATACAGGAAGTTTATATACAAAAAGAGAAAAAGTTATGATAGCTACTAGGACAATATATTTTTTTAAACTATTCTTCACAGTTAGTATTTGGTGGTAATGGATAATCTATTTCTATAGGATCTTCTTTGATTTCTTCAGGTGTTGGTGTAGGTTCTACTGGATCTATTACTGGTACAGGAGGTTCTTCTTTATCTTTTTCAAATCTCATTTCTAAATAGAAACCAATATAATAGTTTTGGTAAATATTCGTCATATATTTACCATTAATATATACATGAGGCATATTTACTTTTTGTGTTGTATCAGTTTCAATATTATTTAAATTTTCTGCTAGAATACTATTAGCTATTTTATAAGAATTTTCTTTTCTCATATAAGAGCCAACACTATATAATTCACTATTTTCATCATTAATGATAGCAGTATCAAAGGTAAATGCTAATAGTTTATTATATAGAAAATTATAGGCTAGTTCTATTACCTCTTGATTGGTTTCTTTAAAAGATTGTGTATAATTACCATTAAATAGTTCTGCTATAGCTTTTGTTGGTAGATCTTCTAGTACTTTGGCATCTGTTTGGTATTTTTGATTATAAAAGTCTAAGTAGTATTTGTTTAAGTCTTTACTTCCATTTGGGTACTTATCCTTATCTAATATTTTATCAATTTCAGAATCTTTTAACATTTCTTGTGTTACTTTTGAAGTAGAATTTACTCCATATAAACTTTGTAGTGCTGTATTTTTAGTACGATAAAAACCTATATGTTCTCTTATTTTACTATCTGTAAAAGTGTATGCGTTAGAAATATGAGCACCTATTTCAGAATCTTGATAAGAATCAAAATCTTCTGTACTTAATATTAGAGAGTTATTAACATAATGATAGTTATTTTCTGATTCATTTTTGATTTCAATGTTGAAAATATCATCATCACCTGGTAGAGCACAATTATTCATATAGCCATTTGGAACAAGTATGATACTATCTTCATTAAAATCTTTAGGAATTGTATAGGTTATTTTATATTCCCTTCTTCTTTTACCATTTTCACTTTTATCGATTACTTCTACTTCACTTTCTAAAATTCCACTAGTAGTTGTAGTCATTTTGTTTTGTTCCGTTTTCCATTTACTATTAGTTAGTGCTAAAACATTAGTATTAATACACAATAAACAGCTTATTAACAGCATAGTGGTTAACTTTTTAAATTTTTCTTTCATGTTATATTTTCCTTTCCTATTTTCTAATTGTATTTTATTCCTTGTTGATGGCTAAATATGTCACATGATGGATAAATTTAAAAATTTTTATAGAAAAAAACTGTACTTTTAAGCGTACAGTCCGATTCTATTTATCATTCGATAACTCTAAACTTGATTTAGGATTTAAAGTTAAATCCGCTCTTTCTCCTAAGATATAAGCATAATATCCACTTGCTGCTATCATAGCTGCATTATCAGTACAGTATTTAATGTCTGGGAAAGAATAGTTAATGTTTTCTTTTTCACAAAGACTAGCTAGTTTTTCCCTAATTCCTTTATTGGCTGCAACTCCTCCAGCTACAATTAAGTTATTTACTTGATAATCTTTTAGAGCCTTCATCGTTTTCTTCGTTATAATTTCTACTACTGTATTTTGAAAAGAAGTAGCTAAATCTTTCTTTCTAATTTCATTACCACGTTGTTCTTCATTATGCACTAAATTGATGACAGCACTTTTTAAACCACTAAAACTAAAATCATAACTATTATCATTTAATGGAAGAGGTAATTTATAAGTATCTTCTCCTTCATGAGCCCATTTATCAATAGTAGGTCCACCTGGATAAGGAACTGATATTACTCTTGCCACCTTATCATAGCATTCACCAATGGCATCATCTAAAGTACCACCTATTTTTTTAAATTTGTAATGGTCCTTCATATAAATTAATTCCGTATGACCACCACTAATTACCAAAGCAATTAAAGGAAAAGTTAATTTATTTACTAATTCGTTAGCATAAATATGTCCTGACATATGATTGACTGGTATTAGAGGAATGTTATTGACATATGCTAATGTCTTTGCTGCTTCTACTCCTACTAATAGAGAACCAACAAGCCCTGGACCATAGGTTATCGCTATTCCATCGATTTGTTTGATATCCATATGTGCTTTTTCAAGACATTCTTCAATTACCATCGTAATATTTTTAACATGATTTCTACTAGCAATTTCAGGTACTACTCCTCCAAAATCTTTATGAATATCTATCTGTGTTAAAACAACTGTTGAAATCTCTTCACAACCATTTTTAACAATAGATGCACTGGTTTCATCACAACTTGTTTCTATTCCTAATATGTATACATCTTTCATTTACATCAACTCTTTTTCCATTAATATTCCGTCAATTCCTTGATAGTATTTTCTTCTTACTGCTACTTTAGAAAAATCAAATTTTTCATACAGATGAATTGCTTTTATATTCGTTTCTTTTACTTCTAAAGTTATACTTTTGACATTATGGCTTATACATTCATTTACCATATATTCTAATAATTTACTGGCTATTTTTTGATTTTGGTATTCTTCTAGTACATTAATATTAATAATTTCAGCTCTTTCATACATTATATAGTAATTTATAAAGGCAACTGGTTCTCCATTTACTAAATATGTCAAGTAATTTGTAAATTGATTATTTTTAATATCTTCTTTTACACTTTTACTTGTCAGTATTTTAGGAAATAGTTCCGATAATTTATCAATGTATAATGATTCTTCTTCTATTTTTTCTATCATATTAACTCTAGATTTTGTTTTTCCTCAGCCTCTGTTTGTTTTAAATAAATAGGGTTTACAGAATGAGGATTAATACCTTCCTTAGCGGTAAATGTATTTACAATTTTTTCAATATTTGGATTATAACTTTCTGTTTCTATATTTTCAAATTTTTGGTTACTTATATAGGCAAATTTATCAAGTAATTGTCCTGTAGCACATTTTAAAGTTTCTAATGATATGTATTGTGGTTTTAAAATAGGCATATTATCTTTACTATAAATAGCTCCATATACATAGCCTCTTCTTGCATCTATTAATGGTACTTTTATTATATCATCTTCTTTGCTTGAGATAGCCATTGCTTCTAAACTAGAGATAGTTACAATTTCTTTCTTTAAAGAGTAAGCATATGTTTTAGCAATTGTTACTCCTACTCTTATCCCTGTAAAGGAACCTGGACCGTTTACTACTATAATTTTATCTATATCATTTGGTTCTAAATGATTTTGTTTTAGCATTGTATCTATTTCTTTTAATGTATAACTTGATAAATCTTTTCCTAAATCTTTTTTTACTTCTGATACTAGTTTTTTATCTACTACTAAGCCTGTATATAGATAACTTGTAGTAGTATCTATATACAAAATTTTCATAGTACTGCCTCACATAAATCTTCATACTGTTGTCCATAAGGTGTAATTAAGAAAATACGAGTATTTTCATCTTCTTCTGATAGTTTTATTTTAATTTCTAATCTTTCTTCTGGAAGATAATCTTTAATCATATCTGACCATTCTATAATCACAACTCCACCACTGTGGTAGTATTCTTCGATTCCAAGATCATCTACTTTGCCATCCAAGCGATATACGTCCATATGGTATAGATCCATTTCTCCTGATGTATATTCTTTTATAATATTGAAGGTTGGACTAGTAATAGCTTCTTCTATTCCTAATGAAGATGCAAATCCTTTTGTGAAAACAGTTTTTCCACTACCTAAGTCACCTTGTAAACAAATTACCATATTTGGAAATTTTTCTGATTCAATATTTTGAGCAAGTTCAATTGTATCTTGTTCACTTCTACTTGTTACTTTATATGTCATTTCTATCACCTACTTTATTATAGCAAAAAAAAAATAGATTATACAACCTATTTTTCTTCTTTCTATTATTATGCTTGTTGTGGTTTTAAATATTTAGCTAATAATTCAATTATCTTTTCGTCTTTAACGACAGCTACAGCTTTTTCCCCATCTACTTCTGTTTCTTCTAAAAACTTGAATTTTCCTAATACTTCTTCTTCATTTTCAGATACTTGAACTACAAGATAGTAGTTTTTATTTTGATAAACAGCTTGATTTAAAACCATATATTTTTCTTTATTTCCTAAAGTTAAAATATTATTTATTAAATTTCCCATTTTATCCTCCTACATGCTTTTTGATGAAGTATTTTCTTGTTGTTCTACTGAAACATAACCAATTGGCGTACCATTATTATCCATTCTAACTGCTACATTTCCACCATCTTGATAATAATTATTTGCTTCTGTTTCATTCATTTTTTGAAGTTGATTATCCTCAATTTTGTAGTAGGCACTTGGTTCAGCATTTTGCCAAGATTCTGTGTATGGTTGTAATCCATTTGTATTATTGATAGCTCTATCAGCTGATGTGTATACTTCTGAATTACTATTTAAAATATTTGATAAAGCTTGACTAAGATCTTCTTTATAACTTGTTTCTTCATCAGTAGGGGTAGCAACAACTTCACTAGTTTCTACTGGAGTTGTTTCAATAGCAGGCTCAATTGGAGTCTCTATATTTGACTCAGTTGGAGTTTCAAAAGTCTGTTCTGTTGTTTGAGCTATTTCATTAGTATTCGTTTTATCTTCATTATTTTTAGATATACCTGCCATACCTACAATACCAATAAATGCTGCTGATGTTACTGCTAAAGCAGCTACTTTATGTTCTCTTAGTTTCTCAATTGCTTTAGTAGTTAATTCTATAAATTTAGAATTTTTGATTTTTTCTAATAATTTAGCTGATGCCTTTTTAACTGATTGTATAATTTGTGGTTTATATTCTTCTGGTGTTAAATCGAAGTCTAAATCATCATCATTCTTTGGAATTAAATTTAAGTCCAAATTTTCTTCATTGTTTTCTTGTTTTGAATTTTGATTTTCTTCATTAGACGTTGTTTTTTGTTCGGAATTTAAATTGTTATCGTTATTATTAAGTCCTACTTCAGTTTGATTGGTTTCTTCTACTGGCATTGAATTTTCTTTCATTTCCGTATCATGGAAAATAGGTTCTTCTTTAGCAGCATTTTCTAATCTTTCTTCATATGTTTCTTCTAATTTATTTCTAGGAAGCATAGCAGTAGGAGATGAACTACCAGGTAAATTTTCAACTTTTTTACTATCCTCTTCAGAAAGTTTAATATTTGAAGTTGTATTTTCTTTGTTCGTTTCCTTTTGTACTTTTAAATTATTAATTTGCTCTGTAACTTGAGATAATTCTTCTTTAGTAGCATTCAAATCTGCTGTATACATATCAATGGTATCTTGTTCCAATTTTAAAAGTTCTTCTTTTTCTTTAGTTAGTTTTGCTAATTCATTTTCTAAATTACTATTTTTTAATTTCTGTTCATCAATTGTTAACATTGTATTTAATACTTCTAGTATTGGACTTTTATGTAATTCATTTTCCATAGTATTAACAGCTTGAATTGCTTTTAAAATGTCTTCTTTATTTTGAGATTTTATAGCATTATTATAAAGCACAATTGGTTCTTTATCTTTCATTTCAGGAAAATAATTTATCAAGCTCTGTACTGACTGTTTTTGTTGTTCTAGTTCAGAGTTACTAATTAAATTTTGAGCAGATAATCTTTTTTCTTCTAACTCAGATATTTTCTGTTCAAGTATTTCTTTCCTTTTAACAAAACTATCAGTTTTTATTACTTTCCCATTTTCTATCGTTCTTTCACCTGACATTAATTTATTATATAGAATTGCTTTATTATTTAGAAGAACTTGCTTTCTTTCTAATTCTGCCAAATCTGTTTCTATAGTATTATCTACTACTTCTTTATTATTATTTGCTGTTTTATCTTCTAGATTGTTTTCTGAAGCTTCATTTGTTTCTGAATTTGACACACTTTTTTCATCAGCCATGTTTTCAGAAGTATTATTTGTTAAAACATGTTCATTTGTAACTACTTCTTCTCTTGAAACTTCTATTGTATCAAATATATCATCATTCAATAAATTGTTTTTGTATTTGCTAACCAATTCTTTAATACTATCATTCAGTGAAGCAATTTCACTATTTAATTTGATAACTGTTTCATCCATTTGTGGATATGCATTCCCATCATTATGTAATTCATCTAGTTTATTATTTAGATTATTTTCTAAATTTGATACTTTTTCTTCTAACTCTTCTTTTTTCGTTACATATGCATCAACTATAAGCTTATTATGAAGATTATTAATTTCATTATTAAGTCTTAATAACTCATTATTTAACTCCATTATTTTTGAATCCATTTGAATATATTGTTCACCATTATTATATAATTCATTTTGCCTTGCTTCTAATAACGATTGTTTTTCTTTATATTCGTTTTGTAATCTTTCTAAATTTGAAGTTATCATATTATCTTTGATGTATTTCTTTAAACTTGATAATTCATTTTCCAATAAAATCTTTTTTGAATTCAAATTAATGATAGTATCATCAGTTTCAATATATTGATTCCCCTCATTATACAATTCTTGTATTCTGTTATTTATCTGAGTTTCAATATCTGATATTTCTTTTTCTAGATTGTCTTTTTTGTATATAACTATACTAGAATTTAAATCTTTTTTAGAATTTAATATTTCATTACTTAAAGTGGCAATTTGATTATTTAACTCGATAACTTCTTCATTCATTTCTGGATATGCAATGTTATTTTCGTATAATTCACTCATTTTACTGCTTAGTTGTGATTGTAATGTTGATAGTTGCTCCTTAAGTTCCTCTAAATTTTTCATATAGTGCATACCTCCTATTTTTTATAAATAGATTGTAACAAAAATTTAGATAAAATACAATACAAATCAAAAAAAGAATCCAAAAAGGATTCTAAAATAAGCAAAAAAAAATACCTTGGCGAC
>OHAS01000913.1_pt1 | contig 24726 bp, 17 predicted proteins | sample 1577131 | NCBI WGS metagenome assembly OHAS01 (sample SAMEA3541566, study PRJEB24748) | human gut metagenome | biome: human gut; feature: human-associated habitat; material: faeces | place: China | collected 2012 | reverse complement strand
TGAACACGTTGTTATAGAATTATCATAAATTGCTCCGGTCTGCAAGCCGATGCTTTAAAGGGATGAATAATCCTTGTCATTTTTTTGTTTTTCCTTGCATAACAGAAAATATTGTGCCAAAATCAAAACAACAGACACTGACCCGGACAGGAGGTTCATGATGGAACAGCCCATTTTATCTTTTCTTACCGCATATTTTTCTGACCTGCATATCCAGTGCAGACTGACCGACCGCAAACAGTTAGAACTGGCGGATCTGGATCTCGGACTGCGCAACAGTATCCTGATGCAGGAAGCCGATGCGCAAAAACAGGCGCCGTTTCCATTTGTGCAGAACACCATCTATTTTATTGTGGATTACTACGAGTGCAATTATTCCTTTTTCCGTCTGCCGGATAAAAGTGCCTTCCTGTTCGTCGGGCCTTTTCTCTGGAGAGAATTTGAGCGCTCCCAGATTCTGTCGCTTATAAACCGGCTGGATATTCCGGCTGAACTTTTTCCACAGCTGCAAGAATATTATCACGCACTGCCGCTGATCGCGGACAAAGCTTCCATGACCGCCCTGCTGCGCCACGTCTATCAGACGCTGGATGCCGACGCGGATGTATCCGTACAGACCCTGCATTTGAAAGATCTCGAGACCAGAGAATCCTTTTTGGAAAAGCACCAGTTTGTCGTACCGGAGGACCCGGTCTTAAGCATGCACCTTCTTGAAGAGCGCTACCATATCGAGGATGAGCTACTCGACGCCATCTCTCACGGCAACAGCGCCCGTGCCCTCTCCTTCATGGAGGCTCTCGGGAACCTGCGCTTTGTCCCCCGCACGGAGGACGCACTCCGCAACCGCAAGAACCTGATTCTGACCCTCAACACGCTGTTGCGGAGAAAAGCGTACGAAACGGGCGTCCACCCGTTTTATATCGACGCCGTCTCCGGCAACTTTGCGCGCATGATCGAGAGCATCCAATCCGTGGAAGAAATCAACGATCTCATATCCTACATGGTTCAAAGTTACTGTCAGCTCGTGGAACAGCGAAGCATGAGTTCGTATTCCGATCCGATCCGCCAGATTCTCGTCACCATAGACGCCTCACTGACCGGGGACTTAAGCCTGAAACGTTTTGCCAGCGAACTGTTTTTGAATACAAGCTACCTGTCCACGCTGTTCAAAAAGGAAGTCGGCATGACGCTGACGGACTACGTCAACGCCAACCGCATCGAATACGCCAAGAAGCTGCTGCGCAGTACCCTCCTGCCGGTGCAGGATGTTGCAGCAGCCTGCGGCATCCCCGACGTCCACTATTTCACACGGCTCTTCCGCCGCATCACGGGCATGACGCCACGCGAGTGGAGACGCTAAAAGACCGGGGCATGGAATGTGGCAGGCATGGATTTAAAAAAATCTGTATCTGCACGGTTCCGGACTGCCAACCGACGGCGGGAATCCTTTGAAGCAAAATGGGAGCATTTCTTCTATGCCGCGTTTGGTATCGGATTCCGTGTCTTTCCACGTTTTGACAATCCGCGAAAGATGTCCGACAACCGCAGACAATGGGCGGACTTTTTAGCAGCGCTGGCAACGCTTCTTCACAGACAATATAAAACCGCGCGAACCGAAACTCGTTGGCATCTGCTATTGAAAATAAGGCAGATGCCAATTCAAACATCGGCTTCGCGCGGTTATGTTTTGTTCAGAAGTGCAGACAAGCGCTGCACAAAAGTCCTAAAATTGTCTGCGGATTGCGGACACTCTCCGCGGAGTGTTCAAAGCTTGAAAAAACACGGATCATCGGAGATACCAAACGCGGTATAGATTAGAAATACCCCATTTTGCGTTTCGGATTTCCGCCGCCGGTTGGCAATTCGAAACAGGCAGACACAGTATATTTGCAAAAATCCATGCCCACCACATTCCATGCCCCGGTCTTTTAAGCTTCTATCTTAGTCTACTCTCTTAATCTTATTGAGCTGTGCGTTGAGTCCGAGAAGATCTTCTTTCTTCCACTCGACCTTCGGTCCTGCCGCACCCAGCAGGTTGATCATACGGATGACGGTAAATCCACCCAGCATTTCCAGCATCTTCGGGTTTGCCATTGCTCCTGCTGCAGGATTTCCGTCATTTTTTCCATCACCCTGACTCATTCCCGCCGCAACTTTTGACATCAGTCCCATGAAGAGTGCTTTTCCCTCTTCGGACTTTATGACGTCAGAAAGTCTGTCATTCAGTGAATAATATCCTTCCGGCTCTGTGATGTCGAACCAGTTGAGGATTGCGCCGCTCTCTTTCAGTCGGTACTCCTCGTTGAAGGTATCCACCTTGCGGATGTGGCTCTCATCCTTATACTCTCCGGCAACAGCCACCAGTGTGGATTCTCCGACATTCGGTACCTCAAAGTGGAAGAAATGATCCTCCGCCTGAAGCTTTCCTGCACTCTTGCCGTTGACAAACAGCTCTACCTCCGGAAGATTGGAATATACAGTTACCTTCGTGGTATCTTCCACGCGGTCTACATAGCGTTTTCCGCACAGATGTACGAACGGCTCATCAGACAGCCATGCCTTGTATGCATAGAAGGAATCTTTCTTGTACTTGCGGTCGAAGGTTACCAGTCCCTTGTGGTTCTGACCGTTCTCACCGCCCTCGTTTCTCGCATCTGCACCGAAATCGAACATGTTCCATACATGCGTTGCCCAGATATACTTTCTGGTGAAGAGCTGCTTGATCATCTCCTCATGATAGTATGCCTGATACTCCTCGGTGTAATCGCCCTGCTTCGGATCAGAGGTATGCCAGTTCAGCGCCTCGCATCCGTACTCGCTCATTCCAAGCGGGATATTCGGGAACTCTTTGTGGAAGTTGTCCATCCACGGTCCGTTCATGGATACGTCTCCGCCGTACCATCCGAAGTAATGGTTGTAAGAGATCACATCCGGAATCTGGATGTACGGATCGTGAATATCACACATGGATACCACCGCGATCGTGGTCAGTCTCGTGTGATCCATCTCATGAACCATGTCATTTAAGATTCTGTGGTTCTCAAGCAGATCCTCATCCGAGCTTCCTGCCATCGTGATCTCGTTGGAAAGACCCCAAACCACGATGCTCGGGTGATTGTAATTCTGAACAACCAGCTCCTTCATCTGGGAAATGGTATTCTCACGTCCGTTCGGCATGTGAGAGGAAATGTACGGAATCTCAGCCCAGATTACAAGACCTCTCTCATCGCACAGATCGTAAAAATACTGATCGTGCTGGTAGTGAGCCAGGCGGATCGTTGTAGCACCGAGCTCGCAGATTAAGTCAATATCCTCTCTGTGATGCTCCGGAAGCAGCGCATTACCGATTCCCCATCTGTCCTGATGACGGGATACACCACGCAGCGGATATTCCTCTCCGTTTAAGATAAATCCTCTCTCCGGATCAATCTCAAAGGTACGGCATCCGAAACGTGTGCTTACCGCATCAACGGTCTCCTCTCCAGATACAAGCGCCACCTCTGCGGTGTACAGATACGGATCTTTCTTTCCGTTCCACAGATGAACTGCCGGAATGGAAAGTACCGCCTTTGTCTCGCCGGCTGCGGTCTCTGTCTTTGCAACCTCTTTGCCCTCTGCATCTTTTACGGTGTATACAAGCTTCTGGTCTGCAGCTGCATTCGTCAGGAAAACCTCTACCTCCACGCTGGCATCCGCGCCCTTGATCTCCGGTGTCACCTTAATGCCAGGTCCGCCGTAGTAGTCCAGATCAAAATGGGACTTATTTACCGCAATAATATTGACGTCACGGTAAAGTCCGCCGTAGAATGTGAAGTCTGCATTCTGCGGATATACTCTGTCGTTTACGCCATTCTCCACAGCGATCACAATCAGGTTCTCTTCTTCTGTGAGCTCTTTTGTGATGTCTACACGCCAGGTGGAATATCCTCCGTCGTGATGTGCCACTGCCTTGCCGTTCACATAGACGTCTGCGGAAGCGTTTGCTCCTCTTAACTCCAGATAATAGCAGTCTGCCTCCGGCAGTTCGCTCTTCTTTAACTGTTTTGCATAATAACAGGTTCCGCGGTAATAATCGTTGCCGCCGTCCTGTCCGTCAATCTCATTCCAGGAATGTGGAAGTGTTACCCAGTACCACTTCTCCGGCATCTCCTTCGGCACTTCTGTGGCTTCCTTGGTAAATGCCCATTTCGTATTAAAATTGATTACTTCTCTCATGTGTCGCATCCCTCCATAAAAAGTATCGTCAACATTGATCTGTCTGCATCGTAACACAGAACCGCACTTTTTTCTTTAGATAGTTTTTGGCAAAAATGGCACAATATTTAGTATATTACCTTTATTTTAAAAAACAGGTTCAATTCTTTGCCTGATATTTCAAGATCAGAACGGAAAAACCCAGAATACCAACACACGGAATCAGATTGCAGAACATTCCGGTCACAAGACCTACACGGTCTGCGATCACACCGATCAGCCACGGCATCACAATCGCGCCAATCCCCGCCACCGGCAGCATCACACCGAGGCTCGTTGCATTCATCTCCCTGCCGGCTCCCGCCACGGCGATCGGATTCACCCCTGCCATGGCGAATGCAAAGGCAAACAGCATGGCGATGGCTCCCACCGGATGCTGCATGTATACAAGCCCGCAGTACAGTACGCTGCAGCAGCCGCCCATCCACGCAAGCGCCCGGAAAATATGATGCACCGGAAAAACAAACGCAATCAGAAGCCTGGCGATCAGCGTCGCCCCCCACATCACCGTTACCGTGTACGCCGCAAAGGAACCGGTGAGGATTCCCCTGTCTTTATAGTAGGTCACAAGCCACCCCGTCACGCTCGTCTCCGCCGCATTCTGGCAGAACAAAAGTCCGGTAATCAGCCAGAATTTCGGATCTTTCAAAAATGTAAACGAGACCTTTCCCCGTTCGCCGTTCTTCTCTTTAACTACGCCCGGAAGTCCCGCCGTCAAAAATATTACCCACAAAAGCAGCCCCGTCACCGCCACTCCCACCATCGGCAGAGTGTCGTTGATTCCCAGGAGCGACGCCGCAAGAAACGGACACAACAACGCACCGCTCGCATAACAGGCATGCAGTATGTTCATGCCACGTGTGCGGTCAACACTGTTATCTTTTACAAGGATTGTGCAATTGTTGAGCGCTCCTCCCTTTGCAAATCCGACCAGCAGGAACGCCGCCATCAGCACGCCCGGCATTCCGGTAACCGCCATCAGAAAATACCCCAGGAAGTAGCCGCTGCAGAGAAGAAGCACCGTGTTCTTCACCCCGATCTTCTGCGGCAGAACCCCCGCCGCAAAGGACGCCGCCATGTTTCCGATGCTCATCAGCCCAAGCATCGTACCCGTCATGCCATAGTCAAATCCATATTTCCCCTGCAGAATACTTACAATAATTCCACTCGATATTGCGCAGATACCGCTCAGAAAAAATGTAACATAGCCGGTGTTGCGCCATCTTCTGCCCCAGTCCGTTGTATGATTCATCTGTACCTTCTCCCCTATAACCACTTACAGAGAGCCGCAATACGGCTCTCTGCAACAATACTTCCTGTGTTCCTGTTAAATGTTTATCTGTTTTTACCCGGACCAAACTTATCGAGAATCGAACCGTCCGAAAACTTCCGGATGTATCCGATGAGCTCATCCGATACACTGACAATGTGCGCTTTTACGCCATCGCACTCCTCCATCACACCGCGGAGACGTCCCATATTATCTGTAGTGACCTCTGCGCTCTTCGCATTCTCATCTGCCGAAGCCGTAAGAGAAGTGACCCCGTTCTCAATAACGCTCTTATGATTCTCGAGGTCGCCGACCTCCGTGCCGATTCCGCCGATAGCGTCTCCGACCTGCTCGATTTCACGGTTGAGTGATTTGAAAATCTCCTCCGTATCATGAATCTTCTCATTCTGTCTGGAAAATGCCTCCGATACCTGCTCGGTAATCTGAACACTGTTGCTCGAGTTATCCAGCAGAACATTCACGACATGGTTGATCTGCTCTGTGGACTCTCTGGACTGATCCGCCAGTGTCCGGATCTCCTCCGCAACCACTGCAAATCCCTTGCCGTGCTCACCTGCCCTGGCAGCCTCAATGCTCGCATTGAGTGCCAGAAGGTTGGTCTGACTTGAAATTCCCGCAATGATCTCTGTCGCTGTCCTGATCTGCTGCGCGGACTGGTTGGTCAGATCTGTCTGCTTTCTGACATTCTCGATCGCAACGCCGCTCTCCTCACTGATGGCAATCAGCTCCTGCATAATCTGCTCCGCCGAACGGTTATATTCACGCATGGTCTGCGCACTCTTCGTCAGATCCTCAATATTGGAAGAAATGTGATCGATCGACACGCTGATCGCGTCCACCTTTTCCTTCATATCCGCCGTCTCAGACGCCTGGGACACCGTATTGCCTGTAATCGTATCGACAGCATCCGCCGTCTGATCCATCGACTCCGACATCTCCGAGAAAATCTGCTGGAAATCGCTGGATACCCCCTCCAGCTCATCCACGGCCTTGCGGATTCCTCCAAGCACCAGCTCAATCGATGAGACGGACGTCTCAATGGAACGCACCATCTCTCCGATGCCGTCTTCACGGTCTGCCAGCTTTTTCGCCTTTTCCGCAACTTTTGTATTCTCCGATACCTTTCCGTTAATCACGGACCGGATCTGATCCAGAATCGACTTGATCACCATGAAGATTCCGCCGAACACGGCAGCCACGATCACGCAGATCAGAATCATCGCCAGGGCTGTTCCGATCACTCCGCTTTCCAATAATTTTAAAATGATCAGAAACGCCACCAGCACAATGGCAAGAAAGCCGGCAAGCGGTGCCATCACTTTCCCCCACATCTCATTTTTCTTCGTATCTTCCACGCAAATCCCTCCGCTTTCGTATGGTAATGTATAACACTTGCCTTCATTGTACCATAATTACCGCAAAATACAAACAGCTTTTACGGCTGCCCCATGGCAAGCTTTGCCTTCACGATACGCGTCACGGATTCATTGATCCGCTCCTCGGTGATCGTTCCGTCATTCACCGCATTCAGAATTCCTGTATAGGCGGTATTGTAGTCCGCCGGCATCAAAATCATGTCTGCCCCGGCTGTAACTGCCAGAACCGCCGCCTTGTCCGAATTGTAGAATCCGGTGATCGCTTCCATATTCATGGCGTCCGTAATGACAATTCCGTTATATCCCATCTGTCCGCGAAGCACATCGGTAATCATCACCTTCGACAGCGTAGCCGGCGCATTGTCTCCGGTCACATTCGGAGCTGAGATATGTCCGACCATCACGAAATTCACACCGCCATCAATCGCACTCTGGAACGGGACGAGTTCTTCCGCCATCAGTTCCTCCAGGGTCTTGTCCGTGGACACCGCCCCGTCATGAGAATCTCCGGAAGTGCTACCGTGTCCCGGAAAATGCTTGACCGTACCGTACACTCCCGCCGCAGAAAGTCCCTGCAGTTCAGATGTCACCATTCCCGCAACTGTCTGTGGATCCGACCCAAACGAGCGCTTGCCGATTACCTGATTGTCCGGATTGGTAAGGACATCCGCCACCGGCGCGAAGTCCACATTGAATCCAAGAGCTGCAAGATAATTGCCGATCGTGCTTCCCGCATTGTATGCATTCTGCACATCCCCGCTCGCTCCGATATCACTCATATTGCCGACGTCCGTCACCCCGAAGGCATCATTGCCGGCGATGCGCGCGACACTGCCGCCCTCTTCGTCCACACATAAAAATACCGGAAGTCCGGTGCGCTCCCTTGCAATCTGCTGCATATTGGAGAGCATGGTGGTCGTCTGCTCCGGGTCGGTGAGGTTGTCTGCCATATACACAATTCCGCCCACCGGACGGCTCTGGTAAGCTTCCTTTGTGGTGTCCCCCGCAGCCGTCACACCGCTTGCATATCCGGTCAGCGCATTCGGCGTAATCACAAACATCTGCGCGATCTTATCCTCAAGTGTCATCTGGGACACAAGCTGCGCCGCCTGCTCCTCCACCGGATCGGTCTGTACTTCCGTCTGTGGCTGCTCCGTTACTTCCTCTGTTGCCGCGACATTCTCTCCCGGCAGCTCGGTTCCGTCGGTATCTGCATTCTGTCCGCCTCCCTTTGGCAGTAGGCGTCCCACAAGAAATACTCCGCCCGCGGCTAACACGAGCAGGATCAGCACGACTATCACACACACAATGACCGCACTTTTCGTATCTTTCTGTCTTCTCTGACGTCTCTCTTCCTGATTCATATGCTTCCTCTTTCCAGGTGTTCTCTTTTTCTATGGTCTGATTATAGCAAATCTTTTCCGGAACCGAAAGAGCTATTTTCGCTTAAGCCTGCGCCGGCACCGTGGATACCACCAGACTCATCTCTCCCTGCATCTCCACCTCGCCGAATCCGCACGGTAAAATAAAGTGATCTCCCTTTTTCACCGGCTGGCCGTTGACGATACCGCTGCCCTCCAGCACGGACATCAGCAGGAACGGATAATTCTGTGCAAAACTGCATGTTCCGTTGACATCCAGCTTGTAGATCTGATAATATCCGCAGGCATACAGCTCGTTCAGCTGGTTCTCCGGCAGTCCGGTTGCAGACGTCACACTGTCCTCGACAGATTTTGCCGGAACGGTGATCACGTCGATGCTCTTCTCAATGTGAAGCTCTCTCGGCCTGCCGTTCTGCAGTCTGTCATAATCGTACACACGATAGGTAATATCGCTGTTCTGCTGTGTCTCCAGGATCAGAAGCCCACCCTTGATGGCGTGGACGGTTCCCGGATCAATCTGTATAAAATCTCCCTTTTTCACCGGAATCTCACGGATAAATTCGCTCCAGCGTCCCTCGTGGATCATGGAGGCAAGCTCCTCCTTCGTCTTCGCGTTGTGACCGATCACAAGCGTGGCGTTCTCGGGCGCGTCCATGATGTACCAGCACTCCGTCTTGCCGAAAGAGCCGTTTTCATGCTCCTTTGCATAGGCATCATCCGGATGTACCTGAATGCTCAGATCCGCCTTCGCATCGATGATCTTTGTCAGAAGCGGGAAGCGGTCGTAGGCGAGGTTTCCAAATACCTCCGGGTGCTCCTCCCACACTTTCGACAGCTTCATGCCGGCATACACGCCGTTCCTGATACTGCCGTCGCCGTTCGGATGTGCGGAGATGCCCCAGCACTCGCCGATGTCATCCCCCTCCACCGGATAGCCGAACTCCGTTCTAAGCCGGGTGCCGCCCCAGATATTGTGTGTGCACACCGGATCTAAAAATAAGATTTCTTTTGTTGTCTGATTCATTGTCAACATCCTTCCATTCGTCTCGATTATTTTCTGATACCAGAAGGCGGAATCCTTCACAATCCGCCTCTGGCTTGCAAAATCCACATAAACAATGCCGAACCGCTGCTTATATCCGTCCGCCCACTCAAAATTATCCAGGAATGTCCAGAGGAAATAGCCGGCTACATTGGCGCCCTCATCGTATGCCTTCTGCATTGCCCCGATATAGGAATCCAGGAAAGTAATGCGGTTCGGGTCATGTACCCTGCCGTCACTGCTCACCAGATCATGGCAGGACATGCCGTTCTCCGTAATGTAGAGCGGCAGCGGATAGCGCTCCGTCAAAAACTTAATGCCGTAATAAAACGCCTCCGGCGTCACCGGCCAGTCCGATCCCGTCTTCGGGAACCCCGGCGCACGATCCACAAATTCCGGCTCGCCGTCTGCGCCGGCGCGGACGTAGTACCCATTATAAATATTCTGTCCCATAAAATCAAGCGGCTGATAGATCAGCTCCATGTCCTCCTGTGTGATCTCCGGAAGATACGGCGCGAATTTTTTCAGCCCCTCCTCGGGGTAATGTCCAAGGAATACCGGATCGGAAAACCACGATACATTCCAGGTCCAGTTATCGATCGAATTGTAAAATCCGAAATACACCTTTTTCGCCGCCTCAATGTCCTCCGGACGGTCGGTGTACGGATACGCCACACCGCCGGTCGGAGCGAAACCGATCTTGACCGGCCGGACTGCATATCTGCGCAGGTTGATGACCGCCTGACCGTGCGCCATCAGAAGATGATGCGCCACCAGAAACGTCTGTGCGATGGGAAGCTTCACGCCCGGCGCATGAGCACCGCTCAGATGTCCGAGACCGACCACACACTGCGGCTCGTTGATCGTAATAAAATATTCGCAGATGTCGCTGAAATTCTCGGCAACCACCTTCGCATATTCTCCAAACCACTGCACCACGTCCGGGTTCTGCCAGCCGCCCCGCTCATAAAGCGCCTGTGGGAATTCCCAGTGAAACAGCGTCAGGTATGGCGTGATGCCGTTCTCCTTCATCGTGAGAATCATATCACGGTACATGGCGATCGCTTTCTCATTCACGCGACCGGTTCCCTCCGGCAGAATCCGCGCCCAGTTCAGCGAAAAACGGTACGCGCGGATTCCCAGATGCTTCATCAGCGCAATATCTTCTTTATAATGGTGCATGTGATCGCAGCTTGTGTCTGCATTCTGATGTTCAAACACCCTGCCGTCCGCCGCAAACATATCCCAGACACACGCGCCTCTGCCGTCCGCTGCGTCCGTTCCCTCTACCTGATAGGCGCTGCTCGCAACGCCCCACACAAAATCCTCTCGAAACATTCTTATAACCTCCTGCTCCTGCAATCGCAGTGTCTCTCTCTATCTTCCAACATTTTTTCTGATTTTGCAATCCTTTTGCACGCATATTCTGTAAAACGGGCTGTGCCTGCCGTCAGTCTTTTCCGCTTCTCCCCGCCGCAATCACGGACACCAGATAAAACGGAACCGCATCGTCCTCATGCGTCTCTGCGAGGCGGATCGTGACGGTGTGCCGCCCCTCTTTTCCGTGCTCTAAAAGTGTCGCAAGCTCCAGTTTATCTCCCCAGGTCTCATCAAAATTTGCATCCAGACGCACCGCATGCTCCGTATCGTCATCCACGACCGCCAGTGCAGCCGGTGCGGGAAGCTTTACCGACTTCCGGTACTGCACGGCAATGCAGCTGCCCTCCGCCAAAAAGGTGATGGCATCCCCCGTCTTTTCCGCCGTCCAGCCATAGCGGAAGCAGTCCGTGATTTCATTCTGCGCGGTCTCATCGGGCGTAAATCCATCCAGCGTGGGCTGCTGCAATCCTGCCATATCCGGTGCCGCGGCATTGCGGATGCGGACGGAATCCTCGTAGGCATTTTTTGTAAGCGGAGCCGGCAGCTTTGCCCCCGGTACAAAACTGGTATTGCTGCCGGTCAGTTTTCCGCTTCGTACCTGCTCCAGAAAATAAGTAATCACCGACGCCACCAGCGCATGTCCCTCATCGTTCGGGTGCAGATCATCCGGCGTGATCGCGCGGTTTTCAATCCGTCCTGCCACCACCTCCGGGTATATGGAGCTCTGCATGCTGACCGACGGCAGGTCATAGTGTCTGCCGATCGCAGCGTGCATCACCTGCGCGTTGGCTCCGTTGTGGTAAAACACATTGTGCACTAACAGTACCGCCGGATTCCACGCAGCGCCAAGAATCTTCCGCACCAGTCCCTCATAGGTCTCCTTAAAATGCTCCGTGCTCTCATCATTGACAGAAAATTCCACAATCACAAAGTCTGGTCTCTCCGCCAGAAGATCTGTCCCGACACGCGCCACACCAAACTCCGATGTCGTGCCTCCGATTCCCGCATTACAATAGGCAAACTCCGCCTGCGGAAAGGTCTCTTTCCACCATGTATACACGCGGTAGGCGTAGCACGTCTGCGGTGTCGTAGAAAGGCTTCCCTGCGTGATCGAACCGCCGATAAAACCGATTACCAGACGCTCCCCGCGTCTGGCGCGCGCCATGACCTCCTTCATTCTACTCACATCTCCCACATTTGCAATTCCCTTTTCCAGATCAATCTGCATATTCATATTTCTGCTCCTTCTCTCTTTCTTTTCCCTTTATTGTCTCTCAAACATCCCAGATTTCATCTCCGAGCGAACGGATATAGGAAGCCAGCTCCTCCGACATCTCCTCCGCCTCCGGAATCCGGATGTGTCCGGGCGTTCCGGAGCCGTTTCTCCGATATAAAAAGTGGTGCACGCGCTCACTTGCAATCTGCCCACACACCGTCTCAATCGCCGCATCCCAGTTCGGGTGATGTTTTAAGATGGTTGTCGCAAGAATGATCTGCGCCTTTGGATAGTGCTTCATCAGTATCTCAATGAATTCCCGGTAGCGCTTCCGCCAGTGCTCTGCCGCACTGCCCTCTGGATCCGCTGCCATATAGTCCACCGGATGATTGTCATTCTGCCCGATGGCAACCACAACCACCTGCGGCGTATAGCGTGAAAAATCCCATTTCTTTACCTCTCCAAGATCCGGATTATACTCTAGCTTGTCGTAACAGGACTCCACACCGTAGTATGCCGGCGCACCGAACCATCCCGTCCCGTCAAGCAGCGCAATGCCGCCCTGTGAGGTATCGTGAAGTTCTGCCCCAAGCTTTCGCGCCGTCATCCAGGCATAGGAATACCAGCTGTTGGAATACTGTCCGTCGTGCACCGGATCCTCTTTTCCGACATAGTCGACCGCCTCCGACACCTCACCGCACGAGACACTGTCGCCAAACACTTCCATCCGGCGGGCAGGCTTTGGCTCCGGCGGCAGAAGATCTGCGCCGTCATCCACGGTAAATCCATAGAACGTCACCGTATGGCAGGCATCCATGCGCTTGAACAGCAGCAGTTCATGCCGCGCATCCGGCAACTGCCCCGCAATCTCATAGGTTTTCTTTTTTCCGTCATTCAAAAGGCGGATGCGTCCCTGCACCCCGTCCAAGAGATAGCCCATCTCATTCGTCCAGTACGCATGATGGTTGGCGAGCGTGACTGCCACCGATGTTCCGGTAAAAATCATTTTCACCCAGCTCGCCGCATAGATAAGCACCGGCGCCTTCGGATCGCCGTCATCGATTCTTCCGCTATACTGTAACATCGGATCGTCCGCTTCGATATTCCTGATCATTTTTTTTGCTGTCATTTCTTTCTCCCCCTGTCTTCCGGCTTTCTGCCGGATACGCAGCAGGGCTGCGAAAGCCCCGAGGTATTACGCACAATGCGCTCTTCTCTTTCCGGCTGCCGCAGCCCCATCATTCCAGTTCTCTGTTATCTTTTTCCGATCTCGGTATCGGTTGTCGTCACCACACTGTGCTCCTTGATGTAATCGATGATGTCATCCAGTTCCGTGAACGCCAGTCCTACATAGCTGTCTGCTGCTCCGTAATAGATCGCAATCTTTCCGCTCTCCGAATCGTGGATCGTTGCACACGGGAAGCATACGTTCGGCACGAATCCGCGCTCCTCATACCACTCTTCCGGTGTCAGAAGGAACGTCTCACAGCGGTACTTCACGATGGAAGGATTGTCGATGTCTAAGATCGCACCGCCGATTGAATAGACATATCCGTTGCAGGTGCCGCTCACACCATGGTAGAACAGAAGCCATCCCTCAGATGTCTCGATCGGAGCCGCACCGCCGCCGATCTTTAAGGACTCCCACCACTCGGAACCTTTGCCCATCACATGACGGTGTTTTCCCCAGTAGGTGAGATCCGGGCTCTCACTGATAAAAATATCACCGAACGGTGTATGGCCGCTGTCGGACGGTCTCGAGAGCAGCATGAAATTGCCGCCGATCTTGCGCGGGAACAGCACCGCATTCCGGTTAAACGGAAGGAACGGATTCTCGATTCTGGTAAATGTCTTAAAATCCGTCGTCTTCGCCATACCGATCGCTGCGCCGTAGAAATCCTGACACCAGATAATATAGTAGGTATCCTCCACCTTCACAAGTCTCGGATCATACGCGTAGACCGGCATGAAGGACTCACCGTTCTCGTCCACGAAGTTGATCTTGTTTTCCTCAAAATTCCAGTGGATGGCATCCTTGCTTCTTCCCAGATAGATATACGGAATTCCGTTCGTCTGCTCTCCGCGGAAGACGCCGATGAACTCATCCCCGTACGGCATCACCGCACTGTTGAAGATTCTCGCCACGCCCTTCACCGGATTTCTGCCGATGACCGGGTTCTCCTTGTATCTCCATACCGGTGCTCCGTTTAACTCTGCCGGGCGCTCCTGCCATGGCACATTCGGTACTTTCGGGCTGATCATTTTATATTTGCTCATAACTTCTACCTCTTTCTGCCGCCGCCGCGGCTCATTTTTCTATGCTGACCGTATTTATTCATTCGCTTTTAAAAATGCAAGATTCTTCTCGATGAGACTGCACCGCTGTGCCACACACTCCACCGATCTTCCCGGATCGGATGGCGTATGGAATACGTAGTCCACCAGCTTCTCCACCGTCGTGGTCGCCACATGCATCCGTGTATCCGAGGATGCGTAGTAAATAAACACCTCGTTTTTCTCATTGACGATCGCTCCGTTGGTGAATACCACATTGCTGACGTCCCCGGCACGCTCCTCACCTCTCGGTCCGATCAGAAGTCCGGACGGCTCGGCAATCACCTTCGACGGATCTTTTAAATCCGTTGCAAACGCATAGATGACATAGCGCAGTCCCGCTGCCGTGTTGCGCACACCGTGGGCGATATGAATCCATCCCTTTTCCGTCTTGATCGGCGTCGCACCGGCTCCGTTCTTCGCCTCCGTGATCGTGTGATATTTGCGCAGGCTCGTCATTTTTTCCTCATCGATCACAGCGTGTGTGATGTCCTCGCAGAGACCGAATCCGATGCCGCCGCCGCTTCCCGTCTCGATAAAATCATCCATCGGTCTGGTGTAAAACGCATATTTGCCATCGACGAATTCCGGATGCAGCACCACGTTTCTCTGCTGCGGGGAACGCCGCGTGACAAGGTTCGGCAGGCGCTCCCAGGTCTTTAAATCCCTGGTGCGGACGATCCCGGCTGCCGCCACCGCCGCCGAGAGATCGCTCACACTCGTATCCTTTGACTCGGAGCAGAACACGCCGTAGATGTAACCGTCCTCATGCTTCGTCAGACGCATGTCATAGACATTTGTCTCTTCCGGGCAGGTATCCGGCAGAAGAATCGGGTAATCCCAGAAACGGAAACTGTCGATTCCGTTGTCGCTCTCCGCCACGCCGAAGAAAGACTTTCTGTCATTCCCCTCGATGCGCGCCACCAGATAATATTTTCCGTTCAGCTCGATCGCTCCGGAGTTCATCACGGCGTTGATGCCGAGACGCTCCATAAAGTACGGATTGGTGTCAGGGTTTAAATCGTACCGCCAGGTCAGCGGAATATGTTCTCTCGTGAGAACCGGATACTCGTAACGGTCAAATACGCCGTTGTAAAAATCCGACTTCTCATTTTTCCGCGCAAGCAGTTTTTCCTGCTTTTCTTTTTCAATATAATATCTCTCATGCAGCATAGCCAATTCTCCTCAATTTTCCTTGATGCGTCCCAGTACCTCGATACACATGCGCCCGTTGTGATACGGACATTTCCACGGCTCCACGATCGGCCGGTCTAAAATCGGACTTCCGTCCTCATACACTTCCCAGTACCACTCGCTTCCCCTGCGCGGATCAATGACGTGTTCTTTGATGAACTGCCACTCCGCCAGCGCCGCATCCCGGTACTCGGAATGATCCGGCATCTGTTCATAGGCATTTAAAAATCCGACTACTGTCTCCGCCTGCACCCACCATACACGGTGTGTATTGACCACACCCCTGTCACACTCGTTTGCCAGGGAGTGTCCGTCAAATGCCGTCTCATAAATATGTGCTGCAAGCGCCTGTGTGATCGGGCCAATTTTCGCCTCATACGCCTCATCGCCCAGCACCTTGACGCCGCGGTTCAAAAGCCACGCTGTCTCAATATCATGCCCATAGGAATGCAGATCTAAGATCGTGTGATAGCCGGCATCGAAAAACACTTCCTGTCTCCGCTTCGCCGGATTGTATACTTTCTCTGCAAACACATCCATGATCCAGCGGAGGCGCTCCCCCACGGCCTCATCCCGTGACACACGGTACAGTTCCGTGTACGCCTCAAAGACATGAAGCAGGGTGTTCATCGTCTTATCCGCAAGCACGCCGTTCTCCGACAGCTTCTCGTTGGATTCCGGATGAAACTCTCTGGTAAAAGCCTCCAGATATCCGATCCCGTCCGTACACTTCTCCTCGATCAGGGAAAAGAGCCGCTTTGCCAGCGCAAGCGCCTCCTCGTCGTGCGACGTCTCATAGTAGGAGGACAATGCATAGATGCCAAACGCCTGATTGTAGGTGTGCTTTGTCGTATCAAACGGTGTCCCGTCATAGTTTAACGACCAGTAGATGCCGCCGTACTCCCGGTCGATACAGTGTTCTTTCAAAAAGGCATAGCCGTGCTTTGCTTCCTCCAAAAGCGCCTCTCCAGTATAGCCTGCACTGTTGCAGTCTTCCTCTGTAAAAAGTCCCTTTCGATATGCCGTGTAGGCATTGGAGAAAAACCATGTGATGCGGCTGTTTAAAATGCATCCCTTTTCCGCCTTCTGATCCAGTGTCAGATCGTAAGACAGCCAGCCGTAATAGCCGCCGTAAGTGTCGTCACGCAGTGCGCGCCAAAAGGGAATGATATGTGTGAGAAGCTCTGTTTTGACTTCTTCTCGCATGCTTTTTAATGTTTCCATCGCTGTTCCTCTTTTCCTGTAATCAGCCCTTGACTGCACCTGCCGTAATGCCGCTGTAGATCTGCTTCTGGAATACGATAAACACGATGAGTGCCGGCAGCAGGGAAATGATAACGCCTGCACAGATCAGGTTGTACTGACTTCCAAGCGGTCCGGTAAAGGTATAGAGGGAAATCGCCATTGTCTTTAAATTTTCCTTCGTCAGATACAGGTTTGCCGAATAGTATTCGTTGTACACGCCCACGCCCTTTAAGATGCAGGCGGTCACAATTGCCGGCTTCAACAGCGGAAGCATGATCTTCCAGTAGATCTTCCAGTAGGACGCCCCGTCGATGATTGCCGACTCATCCAGCGACACCGGAATATTTTCCATGTACTGGATAAAGATATAGATGGAGATGACATCCGTTCCCATCATCATGATGATGTAGCCGTACAAATGGTTGATGAAGCCAAGGTCATGCATGATCTGGTAGACCGTTACCTGCATGGCAACACCCGGAAGCAGTGCCGCGAACAAAAACAGGTTGCGGATCAGCCCGTTGCCCGGGAACTGGAAGCGGTTTAACACATACGCAAGCTGTGTACCGATGATGATGGCTCCGATCAGGACACAGACCATAACGATCACGGAATTAAGGAATGCCCTTCCCATGTTCGCCCGCTGGAACGCTTCCACAAAGTTGTCAACGTTCAGCCAGTTCTGAGGCAGTGTCATAACATTCGTCGTCTTATACTCTTCCTCCGTCTTGAATGCAGTGATGACGCAGGAAATAATCGGAATCACGGCGACAAAGGAAAAGAACACAAGCGATACATATTTAAAAATGATCCAGATAATGGCTCCTGCCGAATACTGTTTTCTGCGCTTTTTCATTTACATCGCCCCCTTTGCTGCTTTCTTCGCTGCTCTCTGTTCTTTGTGAAGCTGTTTCAACCGCTTTCTCTCTTCCCTGGTCATGACTTCATCGTCCTGATCCGCATTGCGGTATACATATTTAAAGAACAGTTTCTGCAAGATCGTACATGCAAAAATGATAAGAAGTAACACAACCGCCATCGCCGACGCAAGTCCGACCTTCTGGCTGGTATGTGCAATATTGTTCATGTTGATAAAATACGTTGCCGTTCCGTTGGAACCTCCCGTGATTACGAACGGCTGCTCGAATGCGCTCAGCGCTCCTGTGATGGATAAAATCACATTCAACGTCACAATCGTCTTGATGCTCGGCAGTATAATATGTACAAACTGCTGAAATTTATTTGCACCGTCCAGCTCCGCCGCCTCGTACATCTCGGAATCTACAGACATGATCGCTCCGATAAAGAGCACCATGTTGTTGCCGAAATATCTCCAGACAGAAGTTGCAACCAGTGACCAGTTGTTGATCTTCTGATCGCGCAGCCAGTACGGAAGACTATCCAGTTCAAATCCAAACCATCCGAGGATGGAATCAAGTACAAATCCTCTTGTGTAAAAATATTTAAAGATAAATCCGATCGCAATACCGCTGATCAGATACGGGAAGAACATCAGTCCCTTAAAGAGATTGCCTCCCCTCGTCTTAAAACTCAAAATCGTTGCAAGGAACAGTGCAAGCGCAAGCTGTACCACCGAACCTACCATGTAATAGAGACTTAGCCACAGGGATGCGAAAATATCCTTGTTGCGGAATACCTCGATATAATTCTTCCAACCCACAAACACCCGTTTATCTACCGGCGTGGAATATTTCATTTTGTAAAAACTGAACTTCACCATTTCAACAAATGGCATATAGGTAAATGCTGCCAGCAGCACAAGCGGAATTATGGTAAATGCCAGTATAATCAGTGTCTGCTGCCCCTTCCTGCTTTTTGCCCACTTCAGGAATCCACGCCTGGCCGTTTTATTTTCTACTTCCTTTACTGATGTCGCCGCCATATCCAACCTCCATCTTTTTCACCCTGTTTTTAAAATAACGGGACCGGAAACAGATCTCTCATTCCGGTCCCATCTGTGCATGATGTCTTATTTATTCTGCCGTCACGCCATTGTCTTCCTGTGCCTGTGTCCACTTCTCGTTCCACTCAGCCATGATGTCATCGTAGGACATATCGCCGTTAGAAGCGTGCTCAATAATCTCCTGAACCTTCTCTTTTCCACCTGCATTGATGTTCAATCCGGAATCAGCGTTCAACGCATTGAGTAAATCTTCCTCGCCCTCTAATGCGGACTCGTCGGATACAAATGTCACATCACCAAACTCTGCGTATGCATCCGGATAAGCGTTGTCGTCTGCAGCGATCGGAATACCGCCCTCGTTGTATGCAAAACCGGACTCTTCTGTCATCCATTTTACGAATACCATTGCTGCTGCCTGATGATCTGCATCCGATGCCGCATTAATACCGAAGCTGTAGTCAGCGCCTGCGGAAGCATACTGCTTACCGTCGATCGTGATCGGGAATGGCATGTAGCCGATGTCCTCGCCGTGAGAATCAGCGTCTACCATCTGGGAATATGCCCAGGAGCCAAGTACCATGGTTGCGATCTCGCCTCTGTTGATCATGCCCTTGGAATCTTCCCAGGAAGTTGTGGTGAAGTCATCCTCTGTCAGTCCGTCTGCCACTGCATCGTAGAGCACCTTGTACAGTGCATATGGATGTGTGCCATCGCCGTAATCCTGGAACGGATCCTTTGTGTGAAGAAGCTTCTGGTTCATGTAAGTAGAATCACCGGTTGTCGTACCTGCGATCTGTCCGTCCCACTGCTCCATCGGCCATCCGTCTGCGTAGTTCGTGTAGAGCGGAATGATGGAAGAATCGTAATCCTTGATCGCCTGCAGTGCCGCGATGAACTCATCCGGTGTCTTCGGTGTCTCTGTCACTCCGGCCTCTGTGAAGACTCTCTTGTTGTATACAACACCCTGTGCATTACCGGTAGAAGGAACACCGTATACCAGTCCGTCGTAATCCCAGGTATTTGCGAACTTGATCTGTCCTTCCATCTCATCGAGTGTGCCGTACGGCAGGAAATACTCGCTCAAGTCTGCCTTGTCAACTGCCGGGATCATCATGATGTCGCCCCAGTCACCGCTCTGTAAGCGAAGCAGGGAATCATCAGAATAATTGGTATCCGTCTCAACCTCTACGGTGATGTTCGGGTACATTTCATTGAAATCAGCAATGTAAGCTTCCCAGTTCTTTCCCGGATAGCTGTCCTCGGACATATCGGTTCTCTGGTTGAATACATGGATGGTTGTCGTGATGTCGGTGTAATCCTCGCCCAATTTGATGCTTGCATAATTCAGAGCACCATCTGTGGTCTCTGCTGCATCCCCACTCTCAGTTGTGGCTGCTGCCACACTTCCTGTTGTCGCATCATCAGATGCTGTGCTGCTGTCAGATGAACTGCTGCCGCATGCTGCCATGCTCAAAGTCATTGCTGCAACCAGGCTGACTGCCAGAACTTTTTTCAACTTCATAATAAAAATCCTCCTTTTTTATAGCTCGTTTTGTAGCTTAATTTAATTATATATTTTTTCTATTTTTAGTCATCATATATTATTGCATAATATATTAGTTTCTTGTGTTTTTCTGCATTTTCCACATGTTATACAAATTTCATATCCCGTTTTTAGTCATTTTTCATATTTTTAGTCTCTTCTTTCCCTTTCTTTTTCCTCGTATTTTAATTTTAATTACTTAATTTTTATTATTTTTTAACCTAATAATCAAGAAACCTATTGTATTGCCAAATATTTTCGCTATAATATAGGATAGTTATGCAGAAAGGATCGATTCATATGGAACCAATCACGATCAAGGCACGCCTGAATCAGGCTTATCATTTTTCCGGGGCAGCCGGAAACGGCATCCGCTTTTCCGATCTTTCGGACGGTCCGGCTTTCATTTTCCGTGAGGACACATCGGCTGTGCACAACCGTTTTGTCCCTGCAGGGGGGTGCATCAGCTACGCGTCCCCCGTCCGTCTGACGCGGGATGCACTTCCGTACCTCCTCTTTCTCTATGTCGAATCCGGAAGCGGCACCTTAACGAATGCCGGCGACGCTGCGCAGAAGCCGGAATCCTGTCAGCTTGCGCCGGGGGATCTCATGCTTCTTCCGGATCAGACCGCATACCGGTTTTCCACGACGCATACCCCTTTTTGCTACCACTGTTTTTATCTGTCGACAGAGTATTTTTCGGAATATCTTCCGTTTCTGTGTGCGGACGGCAGCATTTTTCATATGAGCCGGACCGAGGTGGATGACATCGTATGGCGTATTCTGCCTTACCTCTCCCGCGAGCTGCTCTCCGATGAACCGGTTTCCTCGCTTCATCTGACCGCCATGCTCTCGCTTGTCCTGTCCTCCCTCGCCGCTTCCCGCCGCACCGCATCGACGCCTTCCCTTCCCGCGCATGTGGCACGCATGAAAGAGATTTTCGACACCGATTACGCACATTCCCACTCTCTCGCCGCGCTCGAGAGTTCTCTCGGTGTCAGCCGCTACCGACTCTGCCATGATTTTTCAGACTGCATCGGTGTTCCGCCGATCCAATATCTGAACCGGATCCGGCTGAAAGCCGCACGTACACTGCTGCGCACAACAACCCTCACCATCCGTGAAGTCAGCGCCGCCGTAGGAATCGAAAACACGACGCATTTTATCAATCTGTTCAAAAAAGATGCCGGAATCACACCTCTGCAATTCCGGCAGTCCTCTCTGCACTAATTTATACTTCTCTGGATTTCACGCTGTCTTTTTCAACCATGTGTCCTTCAACAATACTGATTCCCTGCCGATACGGTTCTCCCGCCATTTTCCTGATCAGCGTGTGAACCGTCTGTCTCGCCATCTCTTTCATGTCTACCTCATAAGTAGTGATTGCCACATCGCAAAGCCCCGGAAAAAGATAATTGTCATATCCCACAACCGATATGTCCTCCGGCACACGGTATCCCTGTTCATGCAGCTTGCGTATGAGATAGCTCGCCGTCAGATCACAGTTGCACACAAAAGCCGTCGGCATCTCCTGTGGCAGCTGCATCAGCCGGTCCGTATCAATCTCACCGGTCTGGATGTCACGGTCTGGGATCGTCCAGTCCTCCCTTACCGCAACGCCATGCTCCATCAGGGATTTCGTATACCCCAGATAGCGGTCCGTGATGGATCCCGTCGCAAGCAGGGTTCCCACATAGGCAATCTCCCTGTGTCCCATGTCGAACAGGTAATTCGTCATGCGGTAGGCTCCATAATAACTGTCCGAAATGACCGCATCCGTATCTGCCTTCTCGTCGCAGAAATCCATATACAGAATCGGGATTTTTGCTTTTTCATTCAAAAAGTTCAGATATTCTCCCGTCAGACGTCCGATGATAATCAGACCGTCCGCCTTCTGCTCCTGCACAAGCTTCGGCATCTCGCAGGCAGCCTCCATCTGCGCGCTGACCACTTCCATCAGCGTAAAACATTCCTTTGCCACCGCGCGCGTCGCTACCTGCTGATACATCTGCAGATAGAAGGAATCGTACTTATCCAGCCAGCGCTCGGCAATCAGCACACCGATATTATAGCTTTTTACCGCGTGTTCGCGCCGCCTGGCGGACGGCTGTTTGTATCCCATCTCATCGGCAAGTGTTTTTATCTTCTCCCGCAGTTCTTCGCTGACGCCTTTCTGTCCGGACAGCGCCTTCGATACGGTAACTGTACTCACGCCAAGCTGTCCCGCAATATCTGCCAGCTTTACCGCTTTTGCCATTTTTCCAACCTCCAACTACTGTTCATCAGACACCTCGGATAAGTGTATCAGTACCGACTGGAAATCTCCCCACATCGCCGGAACATTCAGACCCGCATGCCCAAGGGTATCTCCGCAGTACACTTCCCCCGTTGTCTCAACACGATATTTTTTCTTCCCATCAAGTCCCGGTATCCGGATTCGTCTGCTGTGTACATTCGGTCTGCCAAGCACCTGGACAAAGGTGATTAACGCCTCCGACTGATCCTTTGCCACCACCTCATAGCAGTCAAACGAATGATTCTGTGAATAGGAAGCGATCCGGTAATAGTCACCGCTTCGCATCAGCGCATGATATTTGTGATACAACGCCACCTGCCCCGGAATTCTTGCACGGTCTTCCTCCGGAATCTTTGTCACATCCAGCTCGTAGCCGAACGTACCCGCCAGCGCCACATTTCCTCTGGTCTCAAACGGAGTCACGCGTCCCACTGTATGGTTCGGGCAGTCGGACACATGCGCGCCGATCGCAGAGAGCGGATACAGCAGCGCCGTCCCCTCCTGAATCTTTAACCGCTCGATGGCATCCATGTCGTCGGAACACCAGATCTGTGGACTGTAATACAGCATTCCCGGGTCAAATCTCGCCCCGCCGCCGGAGCAGTTCTCGAGAAGCAGCTCCGGGAATTCGGTGATCAGACGCTCCTGCAATTCATAGACGCCCAGCACATAGCGGTGCAGCAATTCTCCCTGATTTTCGACCGGAAGCGCGCTGCTTCCCAGATCGGTCAGCTGCCGGTTCATATCCCACTTGACATAAGCGATGTTCGCGCTGCGCAAAATGGATGCCACACACTCATACGCATAATCCCGCACTTCTTTTCTGGAGAGATCGAGCACATACTGATTTCTCGACCGGCACGGCGTTCTGCCCGGAAGGGCAATTGCCCAGTCCGGATGCGTCCGGTACAGATCCGAATCCGGCGAGATCATCTCCGGCTCAAACCAGATGCCGAATTCTAATCCGATCTCATTCACCTGATCGACCAGCCGTTTTAATCCACCCGTGATCTTCTGCTCGTTTACCTGCCAGTCACCGAGACTTGTGTTGTCATCATTGCGGTGTCCGAACCATCCGTCATCCATGACTAACATCTCGATTCCGGATTTCTTCGCCTCTCTCGCGATCGCAAGCAGCTTCTCCGTGTCAAAGTCAAAATAGGTTGCCTCCCAGTTGTTGATCAGTACCGGGCGCTCCCTGTCCTTATACGGGCTGCGGATCAGATGCTTCCGGTAGAGATCATGCAGCGTTCTCGTCATCCCGCCAAGCCCGGCATCCGAATAGGTCAGCACAACCTCCGGTGCCGTAAATGTCTCCCCCTGCTTTAATTCCCACTTAAAATCCTGCGGATGAATTCCCATCACCACGCGCAGGGAATCAAACTGGTTCTTCTCCACTTGTGCCAGGAAATTGCCAGAATACACAAAATGGAATCCGTACACGCGCCCCTGCTCCTGTCCGGCGTTTGCGGACACCAAAGCCACGAACGGGTGCTCCTGATGGGAAGATTCACCGCGGCAGGAGCCAACAGACTGTTTTCCATAGCCGATCTGGCGGTATTCGATCTGGCGCTCTCTCGCCCAGGAACCGTGCAGTGTCAGCATCCGGTAATCCTCCGCATCAAGATCCAGCGCCGCTGAAAATACCTTCGTAAGATACACCGGTTCTTTGGCATGGTTCGTCACGCGTACGCTCCGCGCAATGACATCCACGTCACAAAATGCCGTATAATACAACGTGACCGTAAGATCCAGCACCTCGTCCGCCAGCACAATCTCAAGCGTCTCACACTCTTCTTCGCTGCCGAACGTGGCCGGAAGTCCCGGAAGTCCCGGTTTTCCCGCATAGATCTTATGTTCCCTGTAAAGGGGCTGCACCGCCGTATTGCCGCTTTTGTCCGATACGGAGATCACGCTCTCCCTGTAATCGCCGACGCCATGCCCCGGATACTCCATCGGAAACGCATCCAGAAAAGAGCTCCGGTCGCGGTTGTTCTGTGAAGGAACAAACGGTGCCTCCCCGGTGCGCATCAGTGCACGGACGTCATAGTCCGTAATCTTTGCGCCGTAATACATGTGTCCCAGAAACCCTTCTTCATCCACGATACCGATCAGATAACTGGTATGTGGTGTATCCAGTTTAAAAACCCGTTCTTTTTCGTAATAATGAATTGCTCCCATGTCATCTCCCGCTTCTTATTTCAACAGATCTTCCTTCAATGCCGCAAGCTTTGCATCCGCGTCTGCAA
>OHAS01000903.1_pt1 | contig 24886 bp, 19 predicted proteins | sample 1577131 | NCBI WGS metagenome assembly OHAS01 (sample SAMEA3541566, study PRJEB24748) | human gut metagenome | biome: human gut; feature: human-associated habitat; material: faeces | place: China | collected 2012 | reverse complement strand
CACGACCACCTCTCCAGTCTTTCATAGAAGGACCGTCAACTGTTTTCTGAGTAGCTGTTGTAGAGTGAACTGTAGTCATCAAACCGTCAGTGATACCCCATTTGTCATTCAATACCTTAGCGATAGGAGCCAAACAGTTAGTAGTACAAGAAGCGTTAGAAACGAACTGAGTACCTTTAACATAAGTCTTTTCGTTTACACCGCAAACGAACATCGGAGTATCATCTTTAGAAGGAGCTGACATAACTACATATTTAGCACCAGCTTCAATATGAGCCTGAGCTTTTTCTTTAGTCAAGAACAAACCAGTAGATTCAACTACGTATTCAGCACCGATTGCATCCCACTTCAAGTCAGCCGGATTTCTTTCAGCTGTTACGCGGATTGCATTGCCGTTCACGATCAATTTGCTATTTTCTACGTCAGCTTCGATAGTACCGTCAAATTGTCCGTGCATAGTGTCATACTTCAACATATATGCTAAGTAATCAACCGGGCAAAGGTCATTGATACCTACGATCTGAATATCGTTTCTTTTCTGAGCTGCACGGAATACAAAACGGCCGATACGACCAAATCCGTTAATACCTACTTTAATCATTTTGTTTAAATTTTAAAGGTTTTATAATATAGCTTTTAAACACTCTACGTTGGAATGTTGTTAAACGTTTAGTATTTATTTCCTAAACGCGGTGCAAAAATAAGAATTTGTTTTTATATTCGCACATAAATTCATATTAAAATAAAAAAAAATGGGAAAAAGCAGCTTCTTGCAAGATTTTAAGGCGTTCGCAATGCGCGGAAACGTCATTGACATGGCAGTCGGTGTCATCATCGGCGGAGCCTTCGGTAAAATAGTATCTTCCATTGTGGCCGATGTCATCATGCCTCCCATCGGATTGCTGGTAGGTGGCGTGAACTTTACAGATTTGAAACTACAATTAAAGCCGGCCGAAGTAGTGGATGGAGTTGAAAAAGCTGCCGTAACGTTGAATTATGGCAACTTCCTACAAGCCACTTTCGACTTTATCATCATTGCTTTTTCTATATTCTTATTTATAAGATTACTTGCCAAGCTGAATCGCAAGAAAGAAGAAGTTCCTGCTCCCGCCGCCCCACCTGCCCCTAGCAAGGAAGAGGTATTACTTACAGAAATCCGTGACTTGTTGAAGGAACAGGCTGGCAAAAAATAAAATATTATCCACACAAAAAAACGGGCTGCCCTCAAATGCTTGTCGGACAGCCCGTGATTTATATACCAGCCGACATTTCCTAAACATTCCAATCTTTTTTTTGCATATTTTTCCACAAGGAAGCAGGAAGAACAAAGTTTTTCCAATTCAATTATAAAAAGCCTCAACAGCATGACGGATTTTTATTTTTTCTGAGTATCTTTGCGGCACGAAATCATTTACATATCTTAATATATATATGCAAGAAAAGATCATTATTCTCGACTTCGGTTCACAAACCACACAGCTCATAGCCCGTCGCGTTCGCGAACTGAATACTTATTGCGAGATTGTGCCTTACAACAAATTTCCACACAATGATCCGTCCATAATCGGCGTTATCCTTTCGGGAAGCCCCTTCTCTGTTTATGATGAAAGCGCCTTTAAAGTCGATTTGAGTGACATTCGCGGAAAGTATCCTATTTTGGGTATCTGCTATGGTGCACAGTTCATGTCTTATACAAACGGTGGGAAAGTGGAACCGGCCGGCACACGTGAATACGGACGTGCACACCTTTCCACTTTCGACCAAGAGAACCCACTATTGAAGAACGTCCGTGAACACTCACAAGTATGGATGAGCCACGGAGATACCATCACCGCCATTCCGGAGAATTTCAAAATTATCGCTTCAACAGATAAAGTAGCCATCGCTGCTTATCAAATAAAGGAAGAGAAAGTATGGGGAGTACAGTTCCACCCGGAAGTGTTCCACAGTGAAGACGGAACCCAGCTTCTGAAAAATTTTGTAGTCGACATTTGCGGGGGGAAACAGGACTGGAGTGCTGCCTCTTTCATTGAAACGACTGTAGCCGAACTGAAAGCGCAACTGGGAAATGACAAAGTAGTACTGGGGCTGAGTGGCGGAGTAGACTCATCTGTGGCAGCCGTATTATTAAATAAAGCGATAGGCAAGAATCTTACCTGCATTTTTGTAGATCACGGCATGCTGCGTAAGAACGAATTCAAAAATGTACTCCATGATTATGAATGTCTCGGACTGAATGTAATCGGAGTGGATGCCAGCCAAAAATTCTTCAGTGAACTGGCAGGTGTGGAAGAACCTGAGAAGAAGCGTAAGATTATCGGCAAAGGTTTTATTGACGTATTCGATGAAGAAGCTCATAAGATTAAAGATGTGAAATGGCTGGCACAAGGCACCATTTATCCTGACTGTATCGAGTCATTAAGCATCACCGGCACTGTAATCAAAAGTCATCACAACGTAGGTGGACTGCCCGAAAAAATGAATTTGAAACTATGCGAGCCTCTGCGTCTGCTATTCAAGGATGAAGTACGCCACGTAGGTCGTGAACTGGGTATGCCGGAACATCTGATTACACGCCATCCATTCCCCGGACCAGGACTTGCGGTACGTATTTTAGGTGATATCACTCCCGAGAAAGTACGTATTCTGCAAGACGCCGATGATATCTATATCCAAGGATTGAGAGACTGGAAAGTGAAAGACTCGGACGGAAACGAAACATCCCTTTACCACCAAGTATGGCAGGCAGGCGTAATCTTGCTACCCGTACAAAGTGTGGGAGTAATGGGGGACGAACGTACATACGAACGTGCCGTTGCCCTACGTGCCGTAACTAGTACGGATGCCATGACCGCCGACTGGGCTCATCTTCCCTATGAATTTATGGCTAAGGTTTCAAACGACATAATCAATAAAGTAAAAGGTGTAAACCGCGTATGCTATGATATCTCGTCCAAACCGCCTGCCACAATTGAGTGGGAATAATAGACAACCAACTAATAACTTAAAAACAACATAACGGAATGAAACAAGATATGATTGTTATCTTGGATTTGGGAAGCACCGAAAACACCGTGCTTGCCAGAGCCATTCGTGCTTTGGGTGTATATAGTGAAATTTACCCGCACGATATCACAGCCGCTGAGCTGACAGCATTGCCCAATGTAAAGGGTGTCATTATCAATGGCGGTCCCAACCATGTAATTGACGGAGTGGATATTGACGTGCTTCCCGAGATTTACAAAGCAGGGATCCCCGTAATGGCTGCCGGTCATGACAAAGCATGTTGCGAAGTGAAGCTTCCCCAACTGACGGATGATGTGGAAGCAATAAAGAATGCTGTACAATCGTTTGTTTTTGATACCTGCAAGGCAGAGGCTAACTGGAATATGACAAACTTTGTCAATGACCAGATTGAATTGATCCGCCGCCAGGTAGGCGACAAGAAAGTATTATTGGCACTTTCCGGAGGTGTAGACAGTTCTGTAGTAGCAGCTCTGTTGCTGAAAGCCATCGGCAATAATCTGGTCTGCGTACATGTGAACCATGGATTAATGCGCAAAGGTGAATCGGAAGCAGTAATTGAAGTTTTCAAAAATCAGTTGAACGCTAATTTGATTTACGTGGATGCTACAGACCGTTTCCTGAGTAAACTGGAAAATGTAACTGATCCGGAGCAGAAACGCAAGATTATCGGTGGTGAATTTATTCGTGTGTTCGAAGAGGAAGCCCGTAAGCTAAATGGAATCGACTTTTTGGGACAAGGTACAATTTATCCTGATATCGTAGAAAGTGGTACTAAAACAGCCAAAATGGTTAAATCCCATCACAATGTAGGTGGCTTACCCGAGGATTTACAGTTTGAATTAGTAGAACCTTTACGCCAGTTGTTCAAAGACGAAGTCCGTGCCTGCGGAGTGGAACTTGGTTTACCATACGACATGGTCTACCGTCAGCCGTTCCCTGGTCCTGGTTTGGGAGTGCGCTGTTTGGGGGCTATCACTCGTGACCGCTTGGAAGCTGTTCGCGAATCGGACGCCATCTTGCGTGAAGAATTCCAACTGGCAGGCTTGGACAAGAAAGTATGGCAATATTTCACCGTAGTACCCGATTTCAAATCAGTAGGCGTGCGTGACAATGCCCGTTCATTTGACTGGCCTGTTATTATCCGAGCTGTCAACACCGTAGATGCTATGACAGCTACTATCGAACCGATAGACTGGTCCATTCTGATGAAAATTACCGACCGTATTCTAAAAGAAGTAAAGAATGTGAACCGCGTATGCTATGACCTGTCGCCCAAACCCAATGCGACCATTGAGTGGGAATAAAAAATATACTTCAAACCATGTAAGATCCCGAAACTTTTAGTTTCGGGATCCTTTTTATATTCAGGCTCTTCACTTTGTCCAAAATGACACTAGGGCAAGAACCATAAAGCTTTTCGCTTCTTTTAATTTCTTCCGGTTCAATATTTGCATCCAAAGAATCAAAGCTCTATAATCTCCTCATTACAAATGGTCAGTTTGCCGACCCCGTTTTCTGTAACTACCCAAGAATTTTCAATGCCGACCGGTCCTACTCCCGGCAATACGATTTTAGGTTCAAGGGCAAACACCATTCCCTCTTCCAACTCCCTCCGGATACGCGGAGCCAACACTGGTGCCTCATTGATTTCCAACCCGATGCCGTGTCCTATAAAACGTGCCTGTTGGGACACCCCCATAAAACGATCGGCAAATCCGGCTTTCGTCACGATCTCAATGGCCGCATTATAAAGATCCTCGCACACCACACCAGGCGCCGTCATAGAGGCAACCTTATCCTGCACTTCAAGACAGACTTGATGAGCTGCATAAGCCTCATCATTTAATTTTCCAATGGAGAACACACGACTCATATCGCACATATATCCGTAAAAGTTTCCCCCTATATCCACCATTACACTATACCCCTCTTTCAACAAAGTTCCATTCATTCCTCCGGGCAAAGACGGGTCCAATCCCTTACCACCTAAGGCAAAATCATAAGGCGAAGGAGTAGCTGCATTATCTCCGGCCAACACACTTCCCATAAATATCTCCATACTCTGACCAAATACTCTGAATATTCCCAGACAACCTTCCAGTCGCATCAGGCGTTCCACCTCAACAGATAGTTCACGATCAGTCATCCCCGGATGGTATACATCGGGAATCTTACTATATGCTCGAGCATGTAAAGCAGCCGACCGACGAAAAAGTTCAATCTCCAGCGGAGTCTTTACGCTACGCGCTTCACGAATAATAGCAGTTCCATCCACTACCTCCGATTCAGGAAAAAGAGATGCAAGACGCATATAGTCCGCATAAGGCAGTTCCCCGCCTTCCAACATTATCTTTGAAGCTACAGGTATACCATTTTCTTTTAACAAGTCCACTATCTGCTCAGGTTTACGAATAGGGAATACAAATTCTCCCACAATATTATTAGGACGTTTTACAAAGAGAAGTGCCGGTGAATGAAGCGGTAAATAAAGATAGCCGTTCACTATCTCACCATACGTATAAAGCAAATTTACATTACAAGCTATCAGGGCAGCATCAATGCCTTGTTGAGCCATCAAATAGCGTATTTTATCTCGACGAAATTTCAATTCGGGTTGTAACATAAGTAATATTATCTGATTATTTAAAATACTGAGTACAAAAATAACAGATTTCAGTCAGTATAAAGGATAGTAGTTCCAAAAAAGAGAAAGGATATATTAAAACTCACTAATTTTGGATGATTAGTTTGAAAACAGTGTTCAATTATATTAAATTTGCAAACGAATTGACAAACAAAGTATCTTTCATGTTCAACGGTATCAAAAAATATGTGGTAAGAATAGTATGCGTAATTATGTTATTACTCGTACAATTTGATGTATGCGCTCCACTGATTGATGCCAATCTGGCTATGGTAGAAACGATGGAACAACCCACCCTGCCTTCTGACAACAATGAAGAAAACAGAGGAGAAGAAACTTATTATTTCCAGTCGGGACGTGCACAACTGCCAAACAGTCGTTTTTTACCCTGCACTATCGACATGCTGGTCAATCTTTTTGCTATTCCCCAAGTTCCGGTACAAAGTTACACACCTGTCAGTGAAAATCCGGGGAAAGTGGTACATCATCACATTATCTTTTGTGTGTACCGCATTTAATATGTCACATTAAAGCATATTCATACATATTGGCCTTGTATTCTGAAAGATTTGAATGCAAGCCGGATCTTTTATTTACTCAAACTCAATTATTAATCTTTTTAAATTGTATTCGTAATTTCATGAAGAGTAATTTTCAGAAAATTGCGGTCCTGTGTACATGTACAGGATTGCTATGCTCTTGTGGTCAATCGGACAACAAGCAGGAACATCACAAAGAATTCATTCCCATCACCATTCTTCACCCCACAACCATTGAGTTTCCACGCTCATATGTAGCTGATGTGCAAGCTATACAGTTTGTAGAAATTAAGCCCAAAGTGGAAGGATTTGTTCAACAAATATATGTAGACGAAGGACAGAAAGTCAAAAAAGGACAGCCCCTATTCCAACTTAGTTCCGACCAATATAGCGAAACGGTAAAAGAGGCGCAAGCCAATTACAAACAAGCACAGGCACAATATGAAATGGCAAATTATGAAGCCGAAAGAATAGGCCGGCTGGTTGACAAACAAATCTTATCAAAAATCCGACTCGACCAAGCCAATAAAGAAAAAGAAGTAGCCCAAATGAAAGTGGAACAGGCAAAAGCACAAATGCAACGTTCACAGATGGATTATTCTTACACCACTATCACTGCCCCTTTTGACGGCTACATAGACCGTATTCCTTATAAGACGGGAAGTCTGGTAAATCCGCAAAGCTTACTGACTACCGTAAGTGATATTTCCGAGATCTTTGCTTACTATAAAGTGAACGAAAGCGAGTATCTGGAATACAAGCGCCAACAACTTAGCGGACAAAAACAGCACGAAGAAAATAATGTGGAACTGATTTTGTCAGACGGTTCCATCTACTCCCACAAAGGCACATTAGAAACTGTAGAAGGTGACTTTGAACGAGGAACCGGCTCCATTGCCTTCCGTGTCCGTTTTCCGAACCCGGACGGACTGCTGAAACATGGAGTGACTGGAAAAGTACGTATGATGACCCAAATGGACAACATCTGCCTAGTTCCCCAGAAATCAACATTCGAAATTCAAGATTTCACCTATGTATATACCGTTGATAGTGCCAGTGTAGTAAAAGTACGCAGCTTCCAACCGCTGGAACGCTATAATAATTACTATGTGACACAAGACTTCTCTCCTAACACTGCCATCGTATACGAGGGAGTGCAAATGATGAAGGATGGCATTACCATCAAGACTGATACCATTGATATGGAAGCAATCAGAAAAGAAGTTGAATTAAAACAACCTATCGTAAAATAAAACGGACAGTTTATGTTTAAGCTATTTATAAAAAGACCGATACTTTCAGGAGTAATCTCCGTCATTATCGTCTGCTTGGGCGTACTGTCTATTTTGACACTGCCCATCACTCAGTTTCCCGATATCGTACCCCCATCTGTAACGGTAACCGCCCGATACACCGGGGCTAGTGCCGATGTGATGTCTAAAACAGTCGCCACCCCGTTAGAGCGTGCCATCAACGGAGTACCCGGCATGACCTACATGACCACTGTTTGTACCAACGACGGTATGTCCCTCACTACTATCTATTTTAAAGTGGGAACCGATCCAGACGTAGCTGCCGTAAATGTACAGAACCGTGTGACTACCGTGCTAGACGAATTGCCTGAAGAGGTAATCCGTGCCGGAGTTATTACAGAAAAAGAAGTAAACAGTATGTTGATGTACTTGAACATCATGAGTACGGACAGTGCACATACCGAAAAGTTTGTTTATAACTTTGCCGATATCAATATTTTGCGCGAATTAAAACGTATTGACGGTGTAGGCTTGGTAGAAATCATGGGTAGCCGTGATTATGCCATGCGTGTATGGTTGAATCCTAACCGGCTGGCCGCCTACAACATGGTACCTCAAGATGTAACTGAAGCCATCCGTAATCAAAACATAGAAGCAGCACCCGGCAAGACAGGTATCAGTTCAGACAAATTACCCCAACAACTGCAATATGTATTACAATATACCGGAAAGTTCAGCACAGCAGAAGAATATGGAGAGATCGTATTGAAAGCTCTTCCCGATGGTTCACTGCTACGTCTGAAAGACGTTGCCACTATTGAATTCGATTCTGAAGATTATAACATGACCTCTATGACCGACGGAAGGCCATCGGCATCTATTATGATCAAACAACGCCCTGGCTCCAATGCAAGGGAAGTCATCCAAAATATTAAAACCAAAATGGCAGAAATCAAAGAAAGCAGTTTTGCGCCTGGCATGGATTACAATATCTCCTATGACGTATCACGCTTTCTTGACGCCTCCATACAGTCAGTGCTGAAGACACTGCTCGAAGCATTCATACTGGTATTTATTGTGGTGTATATATTTTTACAAGATTTCCGTTCCACCTTAATTCCGGCTATCGCCGTACCAGTTTCATTGGTCGGTACATTTTTCTTTATGGAGATGCTGGGCTTTTCCATAAATATGTTGACCTTATTCGCCCTTGTGCTCGCAATAGGTATTGTAGTAGACAACGCAATAGTCGTCGTAGAGGCTGTCCATGTAAAGATGCATCATGAGAAACTCTCTCCTTATAAAGCATCTGTAGCAGCTATTAATGAAATCGGTGGAGCCATTATTGCCATCACGCTAGTCATGTCGGCAGTCTTTGTTCCGGTGGGCTTCATGCAGGGAACAGTAGGTATTTTCTATCGGCAATTCTCATTGACACTGGCGGTAGCCATTGTTATCTCAGGAATAAACGCATTGACCCTCTCGCCTGCCCTATGTGCTTTGTTACTGAAACCCGCTGATGGAAAAAAGAAGAAAAAAGCAGGATGGCTACGTCGTTTCTTTATTTTTTTCAACCGCCGGTACGACCGCTTTGAAAAGAAATACAATATCGGATTACACAAGTATTTGAGCCGGAAAATAATCACTTATGCCACACTGATTATTTTCTTCCTTGCCACTTTCGGCATGAGCCAGGTACTTCCTTCAGGCTTTATTCCCAATGAAGACCAAGGTATGATTTATGTCAATGTAGATGCGCCTCCGGGAGCAACATTGGAACGCAGCGAAAAAGCCTTGAACGCTGTACAAGCTGCATTGCTTCCTTTCAAAGAAATTGAAAGCATCTCCACATTAGCAGGTTATAGTTTGATGACTGAAACGGAAGGTGCCAATTTCGGTATGGGTATGATTAATCTCACCCCGTGGAGTGAACGCGATCAAACAGCAGCCGAACTTATAGAGATATACAAAGACCGCACCTCGCATATCAAAGATGCGGATATTCAGTTCTTCCTGCCTCCTACAGTTCCGGGATTCGGTAATGCCAGCGGCTTCGAACTTCGTTTACAAGATAAAACAGCAGGCAGCTTTGCAGAATTCGCCGATGTTGCCAATACATTAGTAGAAAAGCTGAATGAAGATCCGCGCATTGTGGGAGCAACCTCAGGATTCAATCCTAATTTTCCACAATATCTGCTGAAAGTGGATATTGCTAAAGCAGCTAAATTAGGAGTAAATCTAAATGAATCCATGGAAACACTCCAATCCTATATCGGCAGTTTCTACTCATCCAACTTTATTCGTTTCGGACAAATGTATAAGGTGATGTTACAGGCTTCTCCAGAGTATCGTATGAATCCTGAAGATCTGTATAAGTTCTATGCCAAGAACAAGGACGGGAATATGGTACCCTACTCTAACTTTATGACGATGGACCGTATATTCGGTCCTAACCAGATTACACGCTACAATATGTTCACCTCGGCCTTGATTACAGGTGAACCTGCCGAAGGAGTCAGTTCAGGAGAGGTTATCGAAGCAGTGGAACAAATTGCCAAAGAGACATTACCTCGCGGTTATGATATAGAATGGTCAGGAGTTACTCGTGAAGAGAAAGATTCGGGTGGACAAACCGTTCTTATTTTCGGTATCTGCCTGCTGTTTGTTTATTTGTTGCTGGCAGCACAATACGAGAGTCTGTTACTGCCTTTTCCCGTCATACTTTCATTGCCGGCAGGTATCTTCGGTTCTTATTTTTTCCTGCAACTGGCAGGCTTGGAAAATAATATTTATGCCCAGGTAGCCTTGGTAATGTTGATTGGTCTGCTAGGCAAAAATGCCATTCTTATTGTGGAAATGGCCAACCAGTACCGCAAACAGGGAATGAGCATCTTTGATGCTGCCGTTAGAGGTTCCGTAAGCCGTCTGCGTCCCATCCTGATGACCTCCTTTGCATTTATATGCGGACTCATTCCGTTGGTAATGGCAAGCGGAGCCGGTGCTTTGGGCAACCGTTCCATCGGAACAGCTGCCGCCGGAGGTATGTTTATCGGTACATTCGTAGGAATCTTCCTTGTACCTGGACTTTACCTTGTTTTCGAGAGTTGGTCTGCACATCTTAACCGTAATAAAGTCAGCTATGATGAAGAAGATGAAAAATAACAATATAAACAAAACAGGTTTAATAATAGGAGCTTTCTGTCTGATTATGGTAAGTTGCAAAGCCCCTTCCCTTACTCCGACAGAAAAGATAGAGTTACCCGAGTTCTATATGGATAGGGAAACGGACAGCACTACTATCTCTTCCATGTCATGGAAAACATTTTTTCCAGATACGTTATTGCAAAGTTATATAGCCGAAGCGTTAAATAACAATCATTCATTCCTTCAAACTATAGAACGGATATCCATTGCCCGTTCACAAGTTCGAGTAGGAAAAGGAGCGCTGCTGCCCGATCTTTCATTAGGCATTGATGGTGGAGTACAACGTTTTGGCGAGTACACTATGGACGGAGTTGGTAACAGCACCACCAACACTCCCGATTTAGAAAAAGACAAACATATTCCAGATCCCTACCGGAATTTCAACCTAGGACTCAATTTTCAATGGGAAGCTGACATATGGGGTAAGCTAACCGATAAAAAACGATCGGCCGTATCCCGCTGGATGCAGTCTGTAGAAGCTATGCGTCTGGCACGCACCTTATTGATATCAGAAGTAGGTACACACTATTTTGAATTAATAGGACTGGATAAACAGCGATATGTGCTACGCGAAGCCATCCTAACAGCCAGAGATGCTTATAATTTAACCGATGAACTGATGAAAGAAGGTGAAGTAACCCGACTTTCTGTAGACCAATTCCGGTCACGACGCCTTAAATTGGAAGAAATGCTGCTTGCAAACGAACAGCAAATAAGTGAAAAGGAACGTGCCATCGCCACCTTATTAGGACGACTGCCTTTCAAGGTGAAACGAGTGTCATTTGAAACTGCATGTAGTTATGAGTTTCCCACAGATGCAGGAATCCCGTCACAACTTTTGCAATATCGCCCGGATATAAAGGCTGCCGAACTGGAGTTATTAGCTAGTAAATCCGACGTATCTGCAGCGCGAAAAGCTTTCTTCCCATCCATCGTGATTGGAGGAAACGGAGGTTTTAACGCATTTGATCTGGATAAATGGTTTACTGCTCCTGCATCCCTGGTTTACAATCTCGGTGCAGGTATCACAGCACCTATATTCAAACAAAATACTATACGTGCATTATGGAATGATGCGAAAAGCCAGCAACGCATCGCTTTGTTAGGATATCACGATACGGTATTAAAAGCCTATGAAGAAGTATTAAACCTCATTACTGCATCATCGCAAATGCACCAGCGCAAAAAGTTGAAAGAAGAAGAAAGCCGTATCCATCATCGATCTATTTATAATGCAAATGAAATGTTTAAAGTAGGATTCGCAGGCTATCTGGATGTACTGTCGGCCGATGAACGTTTCCTGGATTGTGAATTGGAACGTATCGCTCTGAATGTGGAATCTTGTAAACTGCATATCATGCTTTACCGTGCCTTAGGAGGTGGAAGCAATTAGTTAATATACTTATATTTTTTGATTTGTTTGGTTAGGAACCGCCCCCGGCAAGCGTGTCGTCAGGACGGTTCTTTTTTACTCTTATAATTCAAGAAATATCAGACCTCTTGAGCAAAGAAACAATCCACAACAATAATATAGCTCCCACAATAGAGGTAACAAGACTGCCAATAATACCAGTTGCTGCAATACCAAACAAACTGAATACCCAGCCGCCCAGGACACCACCAACAATACCAACCAATAAATTAATAAAGAGACCGAAACCTCCCCCTCTCATCAACTTACCGGCAACAAAACCAGCAATAATTCCGATAATAATGTACCAAATAAAATACATACGCTTTGTTTTTTAGAGTTTATAATTAATCATCTTACTGATAAAAACAGCTATTCTGTATAAAAAGTTGCCTGAATAAATCTTTTTTTACTTCATTGATAAAATTATTCAGGATGCATTTTCCCTTTTTTCGATCTTCTTTTTCCGGCTTCAGCATTTTCTTTCCCAGCTGCTCTCCCTTCCATCTTTACTTTTGTCGCAAACTTAAAAGACAAAACATGAAGATTAACGTACATTCCATGCCATTATTAAGCCTTGCCGCACTACTTTCTTCCTGTGCTGCCGAAGGCAATGATAAAAAACAAGACCTTATTGTAAAAACAACACAAGCTGTTCCAGTTTCACATCAGGGTGACAAAGAATTCTCTTTTATTGCCCGACCTTTTCGCACTTCCGAGTTATCTTTCCGAGTAGGCGGTCCCATCGACCGTTTCGATGTATACGCAGGTAACCGATACCAACAAGGCAGCATCATAGCCGAAATAGATCCGCGCGATTTCCGCATCCGTAAAGAACGTGCCGAAGCAATCTACCATCAGGCAAAAGCGGAATTCGAACGTATACAAAAGTTATACGACAAAGGAAATGTTTCTGCAAGTACTTATGAAAAAGCAAAAGCAGACTATATCACTGCAAAAACAACTTTCAATACAGCTTCCTATGAACTGGAAGACACACGCCTTATCGCTCCATTCAATGGTTATGTGGGTGAAGTATATATAGAGAAATTTCAAGACGTGAAAGCAACCCAGCCCATCATTTCTTTTATTGATATAGACCAACTTAAACTGGAGATTTATGTCACTCAAGACATTGCCCGTGCAGCGCAAGCACTAGATACAATACAAGTACGATTTGACGCCCAACCCGATAAAGTATATAATGCTAAGATAATGGAAATTTCCAAAGGGACTACCCGCAATAACCTCTCTTATCTGCTGACCGCTCTACTTCCCAATAAAGAAGGGAAATTACTGGCAGGTATGTCTGGTAAAGCAAGCCTAAATACCCATTCCGTTTCAACTCTTTCCCAAGGAGCAGCCATCCCTCAAACAGCCCTTTGCCATCGCCCTACAGAAGGAGATTATTTATGGGTAGTAAATTCCAAAACCCAACAAGTAACTAAGAGAAAAGTAAAGAAAGGGGATCTATTGCCAAACGGTTATGTATCTATCACCGAAGGCTTGTATCCTGATGAAACTGTAGCAAACAGTGGGCTCCGCTTCCTATCGGATGGAATGAAAATAAGTGTAGAAAACGAATAATATCACAGAAATAAACAATCATGAAACTCGTAAAATATTTTCTACAGAAGAAAGCAGTCACTATCTTGCTGTTGGTATTGATATTGGCCGGTGGGCTGTTCTCCTATATCAAAATGGGAAAACTGGAAGACGCCCCCTTTACCATCAAACAAGCACTCGTACTGACTCCGTATCCCGGAGCATCCCCCTCCGAGGTACAATCTCAAGTAACAGATGTTCTGGAAGAATCCATCCAATCTCTTGGTGAACTTTATTATCTGAAAACAGAAAACCGAACAGGACTTTCAAAAATAACCGTTTATGTAAAAAAGGAAATCCGAGCAGACGAAATGCAACAACTTTGGGACAAATTACGCCGTAAAGTAAATGATGTACAAAGCAAACTTCCCGCCGGAGCAGGTCCATCTGTTGTTAACGATGATTTTGGAGATGTATTGGGAGTTTTCTATGGACTGACTGGAAAGAGCCATACCTATCGGGAACTGGAAGACGAAGCCAAGATTATCAAAAACGAACTATTGAAAATAAAAGATGTTGCTAAAATAGAAATCTACGGAATACAGACACCTACCATTGACGTGTCTGTCAGCCCATCCGTCATGGCACAAAGCGGAATTACGACCTCGGATATAGCCCGCGCTTTCGAAGCACAAAACAAAGTGGTAGATGCCGGAGGTATTGATGCCGGACAAAATCGGCTGCGCATTGAATCCACTGGAAATTTTTATTCATTAGATGATATAAGAAACCTGACTATCGTATCACGCTCCGGTGAACATTTCCGCCTTGCCGACATTGCACAAATAGAAGAAAGTTATCAGACACCTGCCAGCAATCTGATGCGCATTGACGGTAATCCGGCCATAGGTATTGCCATCTCCACCGTCCCCACCGGAAATGTAGTGGATATGGCAGAAGCTGTGAAAAAACGCATTGACGAATTATCCCAATCCATGCCTGAAGGATATGAACTGACCTCTATCTACGATCAAGGATATGAATCAGCCGTTGCCAATCAAGGCTTTGTCTTGAATCTCATCATTTCCGTTTTAACTGTTATAGCCATTCTATTATTTTTCATCGGGTTCAAGAATGGCACGCTGATAGGTAGCGGACTGATTTTTTCCATCTTCGCCACTCTCATTGTCATGATGGCTTGCGGCATCGCACTCCAGCGAATGTCACTGGCCGCCATCATTATCGCCATGGGGATGTTGGTAGACAATGCCATTGTTGTGTCAGACTCCGCTTTAATCAATATGGAGCGTGGAATGCGGAAACGTGTAGCCATCATGCAGGCTTGCTCGACTACCGCCCTGCCCTTGTTGGCAGCAACCGTAATCGCTATTCTTACTTTCCTTCCTATCTATTATTCACCACATATCACAGGTGAACTGTTATCCTCATTAGTCGTGGTTATCGGAGTATCCCTGATGTTCAGCTGGGTGTTCGCACTGACACAGACACCTTTCTTTATACAGGAATTTGTCCGCCGCCCACGTCCCGAGGAACTGAAAGCGGCACTGTTCGACGGAAAATATTACAACCGTTTCCGCAATGCTTTAACATTGGGTGCTCCGCCACCGGTCGGTCACCATCGGCTCACTGGCCATTATGCTGATACTCTCTGCCTGGAGTTTCAAATTTATTCCTAAAGTATTCGTACCCGCACTGGAAAAACAATACTTTACCGTAGATATGTGGCTGCCCGAAGGAACAAACATTAACGAAACAGACCGCATGGCAAGCAGTCTGGCAGACTATATACGCGGACACGAAGAAACAGAAATGGTTTCTACCTACATAGGTCGCACGCCACCCCGCTATTATTTATCCAATGTATCTTTCGGTCCTCAATCCAATTATGCACAAATACTGGTAAAATGCAAGACCTCCAAAGATTCAAAGGAATTACATGCGCTACTGCAAGACTCCATCCGCCAGAAATATCCCGAACCCCTGATAAAAGTGAACAAATTCGAGCTTAGCCCTTTGACAGAAGCCGTCATCGAAGCCCGTTTTCTAGGACCGGATCCTGCTGTACTAGATTCACTGGCAGGGAAAGCAATAGAAATCATGCGCCGCAATCCCAAAGTAGCGGACGCCCGCAACGAATGGGGCAACATGAGTTTAATGATCCGCCCTGTTTACGATCCGGTAAAAGCCGGAGCACTAGGTATCACCAAAGCACAAATGATGCAATCCGTCAAGTCTATCAGTGATGGAACTCCTGTAGGAATTTATCGGGATAATGAAAAGAAAGTACCTGTATTACTAAAATCGGAAGGGGTTCATATTACAGACGAGCGATCTTTAGGGGATTTCTCTGTTTGGAACGGGGAGCATTCGGCACCTCTGTCACAAGTAACGGAAAAAATTGAAACCACTTGGGAATTTCCGCAAATACGTACTTATAACCGTCAGTTATCCATGGCAGCCATGTGTGGAGTAAAACCGGGACACACCATGGCGGAAGTACACGGAGAAATACGAAAAGAGATAGAAGAAATAGAATTGCCCGAAGGATATACCTTCTTCTGGGATGCCCAATACAAAGACCAAGGCGAAGCGATGCAGGCCATTGCCAAGTTCTTTCCTTTGGCTTTTCTGATGCTCATTGTAATTCTTGTAGCATTATTCGGTAACTTCAGACAACCGGTCATTATCCTGTATATCCTTCCCCTTTCCCTTATCGGGGTTGCCATAGGTATGCTGCTCACCGGATTCGATTTCGGCTTCTTCCCCATCGCCGGATGGCTGGGATTATTAGGTATGATTATTAAAAATGTGATTGTGTTACTGGATGAAATAAATATACAGCGCCGAAATGGAATCGCACCTTATACCGCCATCATAGAAGCTACAGTGTCAAGAACAAGACCTGTACTTATGGCAGCGACCACTACTATTTTAGGAATGGTTCCGTTGTTGTTCGATATAGCATTCGGCGGTATGGCAGCCACTATTATTTTCGGACTGACGTTTGCCACATTGCTAACGTTATTCGTAACCCCGGCATTATATGCCATGTTTTATAAAATTAAGAGTAATTCTAAATATGCATCCTATGAAAAGAATTAATATACTGTTTATCTTTATTTTTAGTGTTCCGTCCGCTACTTTCTCCCAACAAAGTGATTTATTGGAAAAGTACAGGTCGATGGCTGTGGAATACAACCACGACCTGAAGGCGGCGGATAAACACATCTCTGCAAGTATCGAACTGGAAAAAGCCGCCCGAAAAGATTTGCGTCCCAAACTTTCGGGTGACGCCAACTTTCAATATACCGGCAACCCCATCCAGCTCACTCTGGACTTGCCCAGTATGCAAAACCCACTGACGTTCGAAGGCAAGGACATGAAATATGGTGCCTCACTTACCCTATTACAGCCGGTCTATACAGGCGGGCGTCTGCTGGAAACCATCCGGATGGCAAAACATCAACATAGTCTGGCAGCACATCAGGCGGAATACTTTCGTTCCGCCCTGTGCTACCAAACCGATATGCAATACTGGAATACCGTAGCCCGTGCCGAACTTCTGCAAGTTGCTACCGACTATCGAAACTCTATCGCCTCACTCACCAAAACTATCCGTGAGCGAGTCGAAGCAGGACTAGTTGACCCGCAAGACTTGCTTATGGCAGAAGTAAAACTAAATGAAGCCGAATACCAATTGCTCCAAGCAAAAAGCAGTTTGGAAACAGGAAGAATGGCACTTAATTCACTGATTGGCACGGCACTTCATGAAATAACGGAAGTGGAAGATACCATTCCTTCCATCGTAATGAATGAGCAGTTATGGAAGCAAGACGGTTCTAACCGACCGGAACTAAAAATAGCATACGACCAAATAGGCATAGCCGAAAGCTCAAAGAAACTGACTGACTCAAAATATAAACCGCAACTGTATGTCGACATAGAAGGAAGTTACTCTTCACCAGGATATAACTTTAAATCCGACCTTGATCCCAACTATGCCGTTTATGCTAAGTTATCTGTACCTATTTTTGAATGGGGGAAACGACGCAACGAAAAACGGGCAGCCTCTTTCCAGATCGGTGCCGCGACTGATAATCTGCACCAAGTAAGTGACCATGTAAATCTGGAAGTGCAGACAGCCCGTGTATCCTTGTCTCAAGCAATGGAACAAGTACAATTAACTAGAAACTCATTGGAAAAAGCCCGCAAAAACGAACAAATGGCATTGGAAAGATATACAGAAGGGAAAGTATCAATAGTGGAAATGATAGAGGCACAAAACTATCGGCAGATTTCACAAACCAACTATGTACAAGCCAAAGTTTCTGCACAAGGACACTATTCCGCATTGCTGAAAGCTTTAAACAAATATTAGATAAAACCAACCATCATGAAAAGCATATTCTTCCATTCACCAAGGAACGGAATTTATCCGTACCTATAGTGAATGGAAAATATTAATTTAACACCTCTCCAGTCTATGATTATTCTGTAAAATATTGTAGCTTTGTTCACATGAAATGGAATGTTACATTATATGGCCTTTTATTCTCCGGACTAGGAGCATTTTCCTATCTTCTTCTAGCCAATTATTCCGATTTGTCACCCCATGTGGCAGATATGCTATTTTCCAAAGGTGCTTTTATCTTCTTCATCACAGCCTTCAATATTCTTGGCTACTCAACGTTGCGGCTCAGTTCCTGGCTAAACAGTCAATATGCATTGAATATCCGCAAACGTTGGAAAATTATTACCATTTATATAGCCGTAACTCTTCTGTTCTTTCTTTTGAATTATAGTTTATTGATTGTCGGAAAACTTCTGGTAGGTTCCTACAACATATTTATTTTCCCAAATGGCGGCTGGCGCATCCTCTTTCTGGTATGGTTGGTGGAGTTAGTTATTGTAGGACTACTTTTATCTAACCGTTCTATTCAGAACACATTAAAACTGCAACAAGAAGCTGCCGAACTTCAAAAAGAAAATAACACAGCCCGTTACACAGCCCTGCAAAACCAACTCAATCCACACTTTCTGTTCAACAGTCTCAACACGCTGATTGCAGAAATAGAATACAATCCCGCCAATGCAGTCCGCTTCACTAAGCATCTGTCCAGCGTTTATCGCTATGTCCTTCAAAGTCAAGATAAAGTCTTGGTACCTTTAAGCGAAGAATTGGAATTTATGAAATCCTACCTCTTTCTTCACGAAGTCCGATTAGGAAATTGCATCAGTTACAAATGTCATCTTCCCGAAGACTATCCTGAAGCCATGCTCCCGCCACTAACTTTGCAACTGCTGGTAGAAAATGTCATCAAGCATAATTCCATCACCTCAAACAAGCCTATGCAAATTAATATAGAAATTGAAAATTATTACCTGACAGTAAGTAACCCTATCCAACCTAAAAAGAGTAATGACACCTCTTCGGGAGTAGGATTGAATAATCTTTCCAACCGTTGCAAACTACTGCTCGGCGAAGGAATCATTGTCACTAAAGCAAACAATTTGTTTACCGTAAGAGTACCTTTAGCATATGAATAAACTAAACGCAATCATTATAGAAGATGAAGTGCCAGCAGCACGTTTGTTACATTCCATGATTACCCGTCTGCGCCCGCAATGGACACTGACCATTATACCGGGCAGTGTGGACGAAGCTGTGGCTTGGTTTAAAGATAATCCACAACCCGACCTGATCTTCCTCGATATCCAATTGGCAGATGGAAACGCATTCGATTTCCTTTCGGCCGTGCATCCTTCCTCTATAATTATTTTTACAACTGCCTACGACCAATATGCCATCCGCGCATTTACAGTAAATAGCATAGATTATATACTGAAACCCATCGACGAAACACGTCTGCTCGATGCCATCATCAAATACGAAACTTTACAAAACAAAGGAATCTCCCGCCCCCAAGAATATCTGGATACATTGCTGGATACCCTGCAACATAAAGAAAGACGTTACCGTACACGCTTCCTTATTTATGGAGCCGACCGTTTCTGGTCTCTTCAAGTAACGGACATAGCCTATTTCTATTCTGAAAATAAAATAACTTTTGCCGTCACCCAAAAAGGACAAGAACACATAATCGACCTGTCTCTGAATAAATTAATGGAACAGTTGGACCCAGAACAGTTCTTTCGCGCCAACCGTCAGATTATTATCAGCATTGCTTCCATAGACCATGCCGAACCTTATTTTAATGGCAAGATAGTAGTCAGTGTCCTTCCTCCTTACAAAGCCCAAATCACCATCAGTGAAGAAAAACTTTCTTCATTCAAGCTTTGGCTTAATTATTAAGAAATGAAAAAGGAAGATTAAGCACTTACTAATCGGTAAACATGATAGCCTCAATGCATATACCTTGTTTATTGATAACACACTCTATAGTCGCTGCCGGAAGCCGGAACTCCAAGATATGCGCATCGGGCAAATAGGGACATATATATCTTTGTGAATCAGGATGAAATGTTCTGATACACAATTCCGAAAATCCAATAAAGCCCCTTACTTTAAAATAATTAAAGCAAGATTGCGAAAACGGCAAAAAAGGAGGTCTATTTTCTTTCATTAGTCTTTGCAATAGATTTATGTTACTCATGTCAAAAACATGAACTTATCATAAACAAGCGTGTGTCCGAAAGGTTTATCAAAAGTTCCATTTCTTCCGCCGCAATATAAAAAAGCAGTCCGGCACAGATATTCATCCATATGCCGGACTGCTTTTACACCATATTATCCTTCTTACTTATTTCTAAGTTTTTTACACAAATCTGCTTTATCCGACAAACAAGGAGGATCGAAAAAATATTCATTCCACCAAGTAACGTTTCCGCCCGATAATATAAACAGTTATTCTACCGGCGGCACCTCCAGAATACTACCATAACGATGATATTCAAATGAAATACTTTGCTCCTTGATGTAATGAATCAATTCCACACGTCCGTCTTTCACCGGTTTAGCTGTAGCAATATACTTATCAATACGTGCAGCTTCCTCGTACATTTCCATCGGAATATCAGCCCCACAAGTGCGGATACGTTCATAATTCTTCATTGATTTCAGGAATCCGGCCAACGCTTCTTCTTTTAAAGGACATCCCAAAGAAGCCAATGCAGCGGTACGGTCATCACCAGGTTCAAAACTAATACTCAATGGAGTATGACAAATTCTGGCAGCCAAAGCAATCATCTTTGCATCTTCATTGTTATCTCCTGGGAAAAGACGCAAAACCATATTCTTTAAAGGCAGATAGCGGAATGCATTTTGCTCGCCATACAGATTATTGACATCACGAGCATGCGCAAATTCCTGCTCGTATGCCTTCACATAACTTTGTGTATAGTCGGTGGTACTGCCTGGCTTATCTGCAATATTTACAAAACAAGCACAATAGTTAGGACCACCCGCTTTCACACCGCCACCAAAAGCTGACAATTTCATTCCACCGAACGGCTGACGATTTACAATGGCCCCCGTTATACCACGATTGATGTAAAGATTACCTGCCATAATTGAATCTTTCCACAATTTCTGTTCGCCTTCATCCAGACTCTGTAAGCCCGAAGTCAAACCATATTCCAAACTGTTTACCAAATCAATGCCTTGCTGCAAATTCTCAATGCAAACCACGCTCAGCATCGGACCGAACAATTCCGTTCTGAATGAATAGTTGCCGGGACGTACCCCCCACTTCACTGTAGGAGCCAATACATATTTATGCTTATCAAGAAAACGAGGTGGAACCAGCCAAGACTCCCCTTTTTCCAGTTCCAGAGCTTTCAATAATTTATCATTCTTATTGGTAATCATCGGACCTACCACATTCCCAGGATTCCATACACTACCCACCTTCATACTAGTTGCGGCATCTTTCAACTTATCTTGAAAGTTCTTGTCCTCATAGACCGAGCGTTCTACCAGCAATAAAGAACATGCGGAACATTTTTGACCGGCATTGCCAAAAGCAGAAGCCACAATATTCATAATAGCATGGTCACGGTCACCGGAAGCTGTCAAGATAATTGCATTCTTACCACCGGTTTCTGCCGACAATGGAGTAGCCGGATTACTGCGTGCAATATTTTGGGCAGTGTCTGTCCCTCCTGTCAGAATAATATGTTTGACAGCCGGAGCAGTAGTCAATACCTTTAATGCCTCACGGTCTGTAATGATAACCTGCAAAGCCTCTTTAGGCACACCTGCATCCCAAAATGCCTTGGCAAACAACCATGCCACAGGAGCGGCAACAGTAGCCGGTTTCAGAATCACAGTATTTCCTCCTGCCAGTCCTGCCACAATACCACCAATAGGTATGGCACACGGAAAGTTCCACGGAGAAATAACCAAAATAGTCCCTTTAGGAGCAATATCCACATCCGGCAATTCTGCAAACTGCTTCATGCTAGTGGTATAAAAACGAGCATAATCGATCCCCTCCGATACCTCCACATCGCCTTCCACCACTGTCTTCCCTGTCACAGCACACATACAACCTATCAAATCACCACGCATCTCACCCAGTCTGTTGGCAGCTTCATACATTATTTTATGCCGTTCCTGCAATGTGGTCTTTCTCCATCCGGCAGGATCTTTTTCGGCTATTTCCAAAATTTTCATCACCTGTCCGGCATCAGCTTGTGACATTTCACATACACAAACTTCATCATCCTGACAACGGTCCATATATTTATGACGCTTCTCACAAACCACCGTTTCAGCTCCTATCTGCAAAGGAATGATTTCAGGTGAATCCGCCGGTGACTTCTTCCACTTCGCAAAAATATTCCGAACCCACTCCTGGTTCTGAGCCAAATCAAAATCAGTATCAGGTTCATTCTTCATTACATCAGCTGGTGGAACGGGAGTATAACGATGCAAGCGGTTTTGTGTACGGGTAGGAATATGCGTAATAACATCTTTCATCTTATAAGCTTCCTCAAACTGGTTCTGCAAGAAACGCCAAGTATCCGTACCCGGCTTCAAATTGAACGAATGGGTCAGAAAGTTGTCCGGAGCCGTATTTTCATCCATACGACGGACCAAGTAAGATACTGCATTCAGGAAATGCTCATCTTTTACCACCGGCGCATATAGAATCACATGATTTCCCAATTGGGATTGAGCGCGCCATACATGGTCAGCCATACCTTCCAGCATCTCAAAAGTCATGTACTCCGCGCTTCCCAGCTTCTGACTCAACAGATAGGCGTATGCAATAGTGAACAAATTATGAGAAGCAACCCCCACATGCAACGCCTTTGCGTTTTCGGGTAATAAAGCACGTTCCAGAATATGCAAATAATTGGCATCCACTTCAGTTTTCGATGTCCTTACAGGATTAGGCCAGCCACGAAGGGAAGAAATAACCGTTTCCATTTCCAAATTACAGCCTTTCACCAGTCGCATCTTTAATGGTGCACCCCCATCAGCCACACGCGCTTTGGCAAATTCTAACAATTCAGTCTGAAATTCGTATGCATCGGGAAGATAAGCCTGCACAACGATGCCTGCCGAATAGTTTTTGAACTCCGGTCTGCTCAACACTTCTTTAAACAAACGTAATGTAAAGTGAGCGTCCTTATACTCCTCCATATCCAGATTGACAAACTTGGAGCGTTTTACACCGTTCTCATCCACGTAAGGAAAGTCAATTGCTTTCTGATATAGTGCACACATACGTTTCACCAGCTCCGGAAAGCTTTCTTCATAATTCAGCGCATGAGTCTGCGCGTAGATACCCGATATTTTCACAGAAATATAATTGATATCAGGAGCTTCCAAGGCTTCCAGATAGTGGAAATAACGATGATCCGCTTCTCCGTTTCCTAAAACGACCTCGCCTAGCAAATTCACGTTCTGACCAATCTTTTGTTTGAAACGGGTAGCCAGATGGTCTGTCAATTTAGGACGCGCTTCGTTCAGAATTACTTTAGAAGTATCCATACGAAGACGCTTCTTTATGATTGGTATGGCTATGAAATCAAAATGATGACCAAAAGCCTGGTACATCTTAAAAAGGAAAGCATCACGCTTATTCAGGAACTCGGGTACACCATAACGGTCTATCAGCTTCTTGATACGTTCTGCCAATTTCTTACGATCACGAATTTGAGAAGATTCGTCCAGCATCTTCACCAGGAACTTTTTGTCCTGTGGCCGTTGTACCATAACGGCATATTTATGCTGTTCTTTACGTTCTTCACTAGTGATAGTTTGTTCACACGTGTTATAAAGCTTCAGTACCCATTCTTGTACTTCGGCGATAGTCGGTCTGTTGTCCATAGTAAATTCATGTTAATGTGTAAGAATTAAGGATTATAAAAATCACAGGTAAACAACAAAAAACATGAGAGTCGTAGGACTGAACATAACGGCACGATACCGGTGCAAGGTCTGGAGAGCTTGCTGTGAAAACCGGTCAAATATAAGTTCTCTGCCCATAAGATGATTTCCTTAGAAAATGTAATTGTTCACATGCAAATATACACTAATTCTTTTATTATCAAAGGAAAAAACAAGAAATTATAAGAATCCATTTAATTTTCATCAATAGTATCATCAGTTTCACCGAACTTTAATTGATTTCTTTCAGTAAGACAGGTTCTAATCCGGACATTAAATATCCAATTCAAAGAAAGTAGGCTGATTGGGAGTCTCGCTATAGCCTTCCAACAGATATAAATCTGTACAAGCCACATGGATAGTGAATAAATAATTAACAGTATGTGGATAATATCCTTCGGGTGGAGCGATGCAATATAACTTACCTACCGTTTCCTGCGCCCAAGAATAAGACTTTTCTTTAAAATCGGCTATAAATGCCGCTTTTCTGAAACGGTCCGAGATTTCACGTAAATAAAACTCACCTATATGATAAGCATTAACCAGATTAGGCTCATGGTGTGCAAATAACCAAAAATTATCATGCAAACGAATACCTATCAGAGATCCTATGCTAGAATGAATGCTATATAAAACAGATTCTCCGCTATACAAACCGTCACGGCATATAAATGCCACTCTCTCCAAGCAATAGAATACGTCATAGGAACTATTTTTATCTTTCCAATAGTATAACCCGTTCTGTACCTGCAACGCATGCGCCGGAACCGTCCATTGTCCGCAATCCAACAGGCACAATACATCACAGCCTCTTATCAACTTACGACAATCAGCCACACATTTATCCTGCGAATTCCAAACAATAATTTTCATCACTCAGGC